>Ga0123342_1001915_pt1 | contig 34901 bp, 15 predicted proteins | sample Turbeawhitnodule_FD_89960 | JGI IMG/M metagenome (GOLD analysis project Ga0123342, IMG submission 89960) | Root nodule microbial communities of legume samples collected from Mexico - Turtle bean Mexico white nodule | ecosystem: Host-associated > Plants > Roots > Nodule | place: Mexico: Nepantla... | reverse complement strand
TTCATTCCAGATATAGAAATCTGTGTAAAAAATTAAGATTTTCAATTTAATATTTCGAACATATATATCCGTAAGACAAAGATGAATTCCAAACGTAAATGACCGTAAGTGGAAAATGGATTCCAGATAAATTTATCCAAATGTAAGCAGTGCAAACAAGCTTACTTCAGAACATAGGCATCCACAGTAAAAAAAAATCAATCTTCTGAATACCACAAATATGGAACCAACAAAATGATATATGGATAACCATATCCGTAGGTCATTAAGCAATTCCGACTAAAAATATCTGAAACGCCTAGGTAAAGAGAAAACTAATCATAATGTGTGACGTCTTTTTCGGTGACTTTGTTTTTCCGGTGACTTCGTTGTTTGTCGCCGTCTAACTCCCTCACAGATGATGCCGCTTCAATCACCACAACAGAAGATGTCGCTCCTCAATGAAGGTGAAGCGCCACTTCCTCGGTGAACGGAGAATGCTGTCTCAGGGAGAACGCGCACAGAGAAGAATGAAAACGACGGTGGGTGGTTGTTGTGTATGTGTTGGGTGCTTGGATTGAGTCATGAATTGGGTGCACATCCTTAACCTAATTTTCATTTCATTAAGGATATTTTAGTCTTTTCATAAGAATGATTGGGTGTCAGTCAAAATTGATTGGGTGTAGGGAGAATCTACCTTAGGTTGAAACAAAGTCTCAACTAAATAGGGATTGGAATGAAAAAAAAAAAAAAAACTTATTTCTCAAACTGCTTCAATATTATTTTAATTCTTATCGAATAATTCAATTTAGATTTTATAAAAAGTTTGTTCTCTTCATTTTCCAAAATTAAGAATCATCACTTTTTATCATGTGTGGAACGAAAAATTAAGTAATTATTCTATAGGTGATACACACAAGTTCTACCTCTGAAAATGATTTTAAAAATAATATTAGAATAAAAATAGTGATTTCAAAATTGGAGATACAAAAGTAAATATATATATATATATATATATTAAAACTATAATTTATATATTTATAATGACTAAAATAACTGTTTACAAAATATTGGAATGAAAATAAAAAATAATTTATAAAAGCTAGAATTAAGATGGACTAGTTTTCCATTAACTAAAAAATGTATTTAAATATTTCTTAATGGATATGTAGTTTATTCCTTTAAATAGTCGCCTCTACATTTATAAATGATTTTTTAACATTTCAATAAAAGTTATATATCTATTAAAAAATGAGGTTATATTAGTAAAAGGTTTGATAAAAATAATATATTTATTATCATTTCTAACATGTGTGCATAGTTTTGCATTCTTCTAACAAAATGAAAGGATGAAACAAAACTCTCCTACGTTAAATTTTCTTACTTTATATATATATATATATATATATATATATAAATAAAAATTCATATACAAATTCCTATGGTTTATGCCATTTTTTGTTAATTAAAAAAAGATCAAATCAATATTTTTCGTAGCTCTTTAATATAAACATTTACTACACATATTACTAAAATAAAACTTTAAATTATTTTTTTAAAGTCCAAAAGCTTAAATAATTATATTTAAGTTGTATTCATCAAAGTGTCGCTTGGAAATGTTTGAGTCTATTTACCTTCATAAAAAATATTTATTTATTTCTAATTACAAAATGGTGACATCATTTTGAATATATTATTGTGCTTTGTAAATTTTGCAAGAGAAAATAGAGAAGATACAATCAATTTTACTATTCTATGTACTACTATTAAAAACCAAAAAATAAACTGAAAAATCATGAAGCAATTTTTTTTAATATAAGAGTCATCATATTATTGAAACATATCTATGAAATTTAAGATTTTGAGTTATTAAAAAAATTAGGGATGATACTGTGGGCTGGTCCACCTCGCACAAAGAGTGCGGGTTCATTTCATTGACTCGTCCCACATAAGAGGTAACTCACAAGGTTAAGGGTCAACTCGAATAAGAAAAATATTTTTAAAAAAATCATTAATTATAAAAAAACTTACTGTTGGAGATCTCACATCTACTAGAGATTAGAGTCCTTCATTGTATATAAGTGAGTGCACTCCTCACCCCATGAGTCGGTTTTATGGGGTTGAGTTAGGCTTAAAGTCCACTTCTTAATACTTACTCTTACTATTAAAAAATTAAAATTTTATCAATATTCATTTAATTAAGATAAAAATATAAATTCAAGTATAAGGATGGTTAGAAGACTCGATTAAAAATAATTAAAGTTTTGTTTTACATATATTTTTTCCTATATATGTATGTAAATGTATAAGAGTATTTTATCAAAGTTTTGCTATAAAATATTTTGATGAAGATGACTAATTTTTTAAGTATCCTATTGAAATATTTCATTTGTATTATTTCTTTATTAACAATTTTAAATATAAAACTTTACTTAAAATTAAATTCATTGTCGCTCTTAATATTATATCCTTTAGATGATTAAAATAAAATATTTTTGTTAGTACATAAAATTCATTTATCTTAAAATAAAACAAAATAAATGTCACACTGCAATAATAGGTGAATGAAGTATGTTTTTTTTTACAATTTTTTTATTATTATTTATGTCGGTCAGCGGACCAATCCTTCCTACTATTGATCAGCGTGGACGGCAAATTATGCGAGACAAAGCGGGTCAGCGAATTAAATTAATAAGTCCACCCCACATTTTTTGGTAACAGACTACGGAACGACCCGAATAACCCAGTTCTTATTGTCATTCATAAAAAAAAATACATTAAAATAAAATTACATGAAAACTTTAAAAATAATAATAGTGGGATAATAATGATGAATGGATAACTTGGTTACCCATGAGCATTAGTCTAATTCTAATAATAGTAATAATAAATAAGAGTTATTCCGATATGTAACATGTTAGAGATGTTGAATTGCATCACTGAATTTAATGCTTCCATAAGTGTGAACAATGTAAGTCACACATCACATGAGAAAACAACACCCCGACCCCGACACACTGCCAAAACACTAGGACTCTGCCATTGTAATGTTTGGAGTTTATGTTGTCACTCTTGTATGATGTGTACATTTTTTTTTATCTTAGGTTAAAATTTAAATATTCTTATAGTTTTAATTATTTTACATATTAATATTTAACATAATTTTATTTGATTTTCAAAAAAATTAAGATATTTAAACATAACATGAAAAGAGTAAAGGTGTTGTATCTTGTCAACCCCTCTTTATTGATTTAATTTGATTAATATTTTTGAATTTGTTAATTCGCATTTATCTTATCTGTCTAATTCGTCATCCTTTATTTATAATGCGAAGATAGATTATATGTTTTTATAATGAAAAAAAATGTATTTTCAATATTTGTGAAAAAAAAATTATATCTCATTTGATTTATTGGAATATTGTTAATATTGATTTAGTTTTTTAGACATTAAACTTTGGTTTATTAGAATATTAAAGTTTAATTTAAATTTATTGTTGTTGTTTGCATTTTTATATTAATTACTAAAAACAAATAATTAGATAAAAAAATAATTATTTACATATCACTTCACCAACCACTGGTTCATCCTATGACGAGTTTTATCGAGAAATAAACAAAATTGAAGAACTATGAATAAAATCATATTTAATGAAATTCTAATAGTATAGGGTAAATATTAATTATAAGACTCATTTTTATCAAATGTGTCGTTACATTATTTGTTTTAATCACTTCAAATAAAGTATCGGATTGTGTATAAAGAATGTAGTTAAAAGAAATTATTTTATTAAAATTGATAAATCGTAATATAGATCGGTCGGTGAATATTTTGTATCAATGGTTAAAAAAAAGTTAGTTTTTTTTTAAAATATTGACCAATCTTTTAATTAAATTGAAATAATATTACATCAAATTAAATGACAAGTCATCTAATATTAAAAAAACAAATTTTTAATAAATTAATATTAATATTAGCTGATGAAAAAATAAATAAATATTAATATTAAAAAGTGAACTTTAAATCTAACACATTCTCGTAAAATTGACTTGCAAGACGAGATTTATACCACTTATATATTAGGTAATGTTTTAATCTTTAGTCGATGTAAGATCTCCAATACACATCCTCACGTCGAGGTTATCAATTTTTTAACGTATTTTTCCACACCGAAACTATCAACTTTCTAACATATTCTCCCACACTGAAGCTACCAACTCGTGTGTGAGATAACTATATATTTATAGGTGGTTTGATAACGTTATTTGATACAATATTAAAAAGTGAACGTTAAACCTAATTTCGTTTCATAAAACTCACTTATAAGATGAGGTTTGCACCGATTTATAAAAAATATTTTAATCTCTAACGGACATGAGATCTCTAACCGTTATACATTATTATAAAACGTGATATCTCAACTAGATTGATACTTCAATCTCAACTAGACTAACACAAAGAAAATCATAGAAACTTAAACCTTAAAGAATTAAATTGTTAATTCTGTTTTGAACATAATAAGATGAAACATTTGGACTCCATTAGGAAAAAAAAAAGTTATAATTTGAATTGGAAAAGAGATGGATTATGATTTGAATAGCAGGCATTGAGAAGTTGGTTTGGTTTCTTGTTCCTATGGAAAGTGATGTGTTGGAATCACTTTTACAGAAATAAAAATGAAATGAAATACTAAATTTTTTTAATTAAAGATTGAGCAAAAACAGTGGTTAATGAGAACGTGGGACATTAAAAGTTGCACGCATATTATGTCATCATCTTTGATTGCAGTATTGATTTGGAAGTTATAATTTTCTTAAGAGTGAAGTGCTGGCAATGCCCACTTAAGAGAATCTTCAGGATAGTAGCTAGGGATGGCCTAAAAATAAATACATGTGCATAATAAATATTTATTAACACACACATTGTGGATAATAAATACAAATATTTTTATTTATTAATTTAACAACTATTGTACGTATTCTGGTATTTAGATACTTGATATTTGCTGTTAGTGATTTTTATATATATTTTTTTTAAAAAATAAGTGAGAAAAATAAGGTTGTTTGTTTGAAAAAGTTTTGTAGTCAAATAATTGTGTTATAATGTGATTTTATAAATTTCTATTTTTTATTTAGATTTGTGAAATTAAAGTTATTTTTTTGTGGTGTAATTTATTTTTTAGAAAAATTGCATTCATTCTTATTATATATTATTTAAATATTTTAAAAAAAAATTATACAAAATCTAAAAGGTAATAAAATAATTTACTTTTCTTTCCAGATGAGATAGCTAGTACTGTACTCACTCTAACCTAATCCCAAATATAATTCACACTTTAATATAATTGTTTTTGTGTGCTTTGTTCATAAGGAAAGAAATTACCTTGTTTAACAAATGGGATTTAATTTTTTTAAAATGTTAAGGTAGTTTAATTTTATTAATTTGAATAAAAATTGTTAAGAGATCATTAGTTTGGTATAAAGTTGTTTAAATGGTGATTTATGATGGGTATGGTTTTTCTTTTTTATTTTGTTCCTGTTTTATATTACTCTAAAACTAAACTGTAGTTATTGAGGGTTTTGAGTATTTTTGTGATAGGAATGAGTATTAACATTTCAATTGGAGTAAGTAAGTGAATAACCACATTTAAATTTTGGAGATCTACATATATCATAAACAAACAGAAGAAAAAAAGAACGGGAAAAAAAATACTCAAAATGATAAATTCAAGAATGAGCTTGAATATCACTTAATAAGTCATCACTAAATAGAAAAACATGTATTTGACATAAAGAACATGGTCAATAATAAGACTTGTAAAAAAATAATATTTTTTTTTGTAATTTTTTTTTCCACTTGTGTTATTTATGTACACAATAAATATAGAGGATTATTTTTATTAGTTTATCAATACACGTAGTTTGCATATGTAATTTGGTTTCGATTATTTAATACAATTTATGTCATAAATTACAATTTTTATAAATGGTTTCTTACAAAATTGTAACATTATAACTTAGTACTAAAGTAAATTGAATTATTAATTAAAAATAAAATATTTAGAAAAATGAGTGAGATATGAGTAAATGAAATAAATGAATAAATACAGGAAAAGAAAAAAAAAACCAAAAGGAGGAAATTTTGATTTATATGCATTTCCATAACTTTGGTATTCTACTCTTCTATTTTATTGGCTTGAATTTTTTATTTTACATCTATATATAATTAGCAATGAGAAGAAGATAGATAATTGAATTGTAATATATGTTGTTGATGACCAAATTACTGTTAATTAGTTTAAATTATTATTTTAAATTTTAGATTAAAAGTAATTCTTCGTATTTATTGTTGGATTAGGTCAAACATTTATCTAAATATAATATATTACAATAATAAATCAAATAAGATCATAAATAAAAAATAAATAACATATTTTACTAACTATTATAATTCAACAATTTTATAAATCAATATAATTGTAGATAATTTTATTGTTTTGTTTATTGAAACTATAAACTTTGTAGGCTTATTATTATTATTTTTTGTTATGAAAATTATACGCAATCTCTACTTAATTGTAATCAAATAGTCTGTCTAATGAAATCAAATTAAATATTTTAAATAACGATATCAGCAATACTTTTTGATCTATTGAAATTTTTTGTTTTCATTCTCAATTATAAGCGCACACAAAAGTTGATATAATTTTTTATTCGTATAAGTAGTAAAATAAAAGTAATATTTATAAATGAATTTTATATAGAATGTAATCAAGATATTTGATACAAACAATATGTAATGTCTGATATCACACAATATTATAAAAATATTCCTATAAAATATTTTAAAAAACCAATGTCACCACATGTGTGCACTATATATTTCTTTGAAATTAAGTATTAAAATATTTTCAAGAATATTATAAATATCTATGATCAAAACAATTTATTTTAAAATTTTAAAGGATAAAATAAAAATCAGTATAAACATAACAACCTAAAATTATTTTAGGGTTAATATTGTCTTAGTTTTTTATATATACACTTTGTAGGTACGCATATGTTTTTCTCTTCCGCCAAAACTTTCACCATCCAAACAGAACCTTAAGGAGTGACCTGTGAAGCTTGGTTTTCAAAGTTCAAAGAGTGCAGAGAACCTCTCTCGCCGCCGCAGAACCCTAACCGTCGCTCCTTCGCCGTTCGCCGGTGTAGCAGGCCAACGCCGGGGCTGGTGACTTATTCTTCCCCGTTTACAGGCACGCGTATGTTTTAGTTATAACTCATACGTTTTGGAACATTGCACATAAGCTTCATTCACTTTCAAAATCATCTTCTAGTCTTGTTCGATTTCCTTGAAGCTAATTCTCGTTCAATGCCTTGGTTTTGAGATTTCAATGCGAAAGTGACTTTTGCTCTGCTGTTGTATCTCTATTCTCTACCATACAGTTATGTCCCTATTTTGTTTTGCTTTCTGACACTGACTCAGTGCAGGGAAATCATCCAAACGAAAAGCGCGGACGGTATGAAGACGCCACGACCCGCTTCTAAATTGAAAAGGTAATACTATGACTTGTTTGTTCTAATTTGAGTTCTCTTTCTCTTAGGGGTCTCTTTTGCTTGATTTAGGATTTCCTTGAAGTAATCGTTTACCAAACTGCACTTATTATGTGAAAGCTCTCTTAATTGTATGTTCATTGTGAAATAAAACTGTTGTTTACTTTCATCACTTTACCAAGTACCTAACAACGAAATCAAATTAAAATTCCTAGTTCATGCTGCGATTTTCTTGCTTGTTCTTTATCATGACTTTCCTTAAGCTGTTTTTTTTTTTAATAAGAGAAAATGTGCTAAGTTGCAATCTTGCCCCCTTTTTAATTCCTAATCCGTGATATTGGTCTCTCTAATTTTTTCAGCAATTTTAGTTTCCCAATTTAGAAAATCTTCAATTTTTGGTCTAGTTTTCAATTTTGTATTCATTTATTTCTTTTACTTTTGTTCAATTGAACTTAAGACTAAAGACATATATTTAAGGTTCCATTAGAAAATAATTTAATTAGTTAAAGTTTAAAATATAAAAGAAATAAATATATGCAAAGTCGAGTGTTAGTCCAAAATTGTGGAATTTTCAAAACCAGGGACTAAAATCATACAAAAAAAAAGAAATTGCAAATCAGTAATTAAACCGAGACCGGAAATGCAATTTAGCCAAGAAATTAAATTTACGCTATTAACAATGTGTTTGTCAACTTTGAGTTGCACTAGTCTCTCATTATATACTCCTTTGATTAAATGATTCAATGTTATAAACTTGTATCGGGCTCCTATAGAACTCCTTTGATTAAATGATTCAATGTCATAAACTTATATCGGGCATGTATAAAACATTGTTTTGTCTTGAGTTGCTAAAAATAAAAAATTTGCTTTGGTCTCTGCTCCCTTTTCAGGAAAAGGGAAGAAGGTAAAGGCAAGAAAAAAAAGAAAGGAGGTGACAAGGAGGAAAAAAGGAAATTTGCAGACATTGGTGAACCTCATAGCATGCTAGAGGATGACCATGATGAAGGAGAAGGTTAGATTAAACATATTGTGATAATTTGATTAAAATTATGATTGTTATACAACTTTCTTAAAGTTGCTTTTGTGTGTATGTACCTAGGCTATGGATTGAGTATAGGATATAATTTTTCCTTGTATTGTACTCTTTCTTTTCATATATATAAAATATAAGTCAGCTGAGCAAGAGACTTACTGATTTTTTATCATATCCAAATTCATTTTGGTGCTAGAGCCTGTAGCTAGACCAATCATGATATGATCTCACACAAAGCGAAGCCTCATGTTGTAGTAGAAGAACTAATGAAATTTCTTGGGGTTGATTTATTGGAGGATATCACAAAAAACTAGATAAGTTATACACGGTCCTAATTCTTAGAAGTCTACACTCTCATTTTGATCATGTACATGATCAATTTTTGCTTTTGATCAGTTTCCTTTAATGGATAGTTTATTTACTAGAATATTTGGGTACCTACTTTGTTAAAAGATGAAAATTTAACTGATGTTACTGAAACATCATTAATGGTAGCACCATGAGAAAAAGGAGGTTGTAGCAAATGAGGAGTATGTGGTGGCTTTAGTGGACTTCCTCAATGCTCACTACAAAGGAATGGGTCATACCCAAGAAAGTTGCTACTCCTTGCATGGTTTTCCAAACAAGGCCACCCATATTTCTAAAAAGAAACAAAGAAAAACAAAGTCAAATTTTGGGGTTTTTTATTCCACAATTCTAAATCTGAAAAATTCAACATTCAAGGTCAATCTTCTTTCATGCTAAGTATTTCAACAACTTGTATTAAGAAGCAGACTTTAAGCCTAATTCATCCGCTTCTTAATATGATTTCATGCTCTGTCACTCTCTAACTGATTATTTGTTTCTGGCATGAGATAATTATATAATTGTTAATTATCTAATTGATGTGTTGTTACTCTTTATTTTCTAAGGGTTTGACAACGAGTCTACTAGAAGCAAGGTTGTGGAAAATTTGAGGCAAGATGCTGATGAAAATGATTCTGGATTAGAAGAAGGTTCTGAAACCGAAGATGTTGGGATTTGTTCAGATGAAGAAGATATTAGAAGTAATGGTCAAACAGCTTCAGAAGATTCAATGCATTTAAGGTTTCTTAACGTTATTTATATTTTATTTTTCTGTTTGGGATAGAACAATAAATTTCATTAGAGAGAAGAGAGAAAAAGCTAAAACTAGGCTGTGGGTAAGGATTAGGTATCCTTAGTAAATGTGGGTATATATAGAGGAAAGGGTTCATAAGTGGGCTCATTAGAAGCATCAAAACACTTCAATCTCTGTTTATTTTCTTATAGCTGACTTTCATGTTAAATATTTTTTTAATTGTGCTTTTATAATTTTGACCTTTGTTCCATGTCGTGATTTTTTGCAATGGATCTGGTTATTACTGACTAGTTACTTGGCAGTATTTTTGTGTCACTGGATTGTTATACATCAATTGTATATATTTTCAATTTTTATTTTAGCCTAGCCATCCTTTAATCTAACATTTTTGTTCTGTGCAGCTCTTTTGATTTACATTTGCAACATAGTTTATCAAAAGAAGAAATTGACAGCAAAAGTAACGTGAAATATAGCTGGGAGACTCCAGCTATTGATATGAAAAATTGCAAGTGGATTGGAACTGGAGAGAACATTATGGAGGTATTTCATGTTAAATTATTCTTTTGGTGTATCGAAGATTTCATTTCATGTCTTCCAACCTCAGTGAAAATGCAAATTTAGCACATTATCATAGCCATTTGCCAATCTATGGCCTAGGAATGGTTGGCTCTGGCACATACCTCGTCTTTGTTGTAATTGTGTATTATGTAAAATCCACTCACATGCACACATTCATAATCTTTGGCTAATAATATATATGCTCATCCTTCAATTTTGTGTATGCCTCAAGTACATATTACATTGTTAACTCTTGCTTTCTTGTTTAGGATTTGGATATCAATTCTTATCATGGTCTCAAGGCAACATTGTCTGAGCATTGGATGGATGTCTACAAGACATCTGGGGCCAAAGATATCGGTTCACCTAAACAGAGGATGTTTTTCTCCCTTTGTAAGTTGATTGTGAATCATTGTGATCAATTACAATATGTTGCGCATTTGCAATCATAATCATTAAAAGCCTAAATCCTTGTGTCGTGTCTTCCCATGAGTGTAAATTCTGTATATTCAGAAAATTTACTATTTCTTCTATTTTCTATTGAAAATTTGGTCTGACAGGCAGATTACACTGTTGGTTGTAGAGGGAAATTAGCAAAATGCTAAACAAAGAAGAAACAAATGACTTTTCCATTTTTTAATTAGTTTTTATCATTTTATTGGCACTGACTTCATGTTGACTTGGTTTCAGGCAGCAGCTACCGCGATATACTTTACTGTAACAAGAGGCCTTTCTATCTCAAAGGCCTCGAAGATGCAAGCATTATGGATGCATACATAATGCATTCTGTAAGTATATTTGTGTCATTCTATATAAAGTTATGGACTTTCTGAACGTCTTTGATTTAGTGATTTTTATACACAGCTCAATCATGTCTTCAGAACTAGAGACTCTGTGAGAAAAAATGATGCCAAACTGACCAAGCTTAAAGAGCATACTGAAAGTGATAAATTTCGAGATCAAGGTTTTACTCGTCCTAAGGTAGTAAAGGATTCTTAACTGTTTTATTATTATGGATATTTCTTACCTCTTCAAATCTTCAATCAGTGTTCTGCAATGTATTGTCATATGAAATATATGACATGTAGAAAACAAACATATTTTATATTTTAACATTGTTGAGGGTTAAAAAGTTTTTGGTGCCTCCAAAATTGGTTTTTATTATGATTGATACCCCCAATTCTTTCCCAGTGAATTTTATACCCTAACATTTAATAAATGTGAATTTGGTCATACTAGTTATTTTATTACTTTTGAATTAATGATGTTGACATGTTTATTTTAACAGTGCCTGACTAGCAAAAGTTGAATAGTATGACATGTTAACACAATTAATTGAAGAGTAATAAATTTAGTGTAAGGACCAAATTTGAATGATTTACATAAAATATGAGAAATTTTTAGATGTACCAATTTAAATGTGGGTCAATTTTTGAGGTATCAAAAACTTATTTAACCATGTAATTAATAGATTTTTACTTGAGATTCATATTTCATGGTGGATTTGATAATACCCCCCCTTCCCCCATACTTTATTGCGTGTTTAATTGATAAACTTAATATTCCTTTGAAATGAACCTTAAGTTAAATGTAAGCTTCTATTTAAGAAATGCTAAGCATATCTTCCATGTATATATGCTTTCTGTTTCTTGTGGTAGTAATTGATATCCTTTGATAAACGTAAGCTCTTATTTAAGAAATGCTAAGCATATTTTATGTATACTTTCCTGTTTCTCTAGGTTTTAATATTATTGCCATTGGCAAGTATTATGTACCGTGTTGTAAAGAGGCTTATACATCTTACACCTTCAGCTTCCAAGGTATGTAGATGTTCTCACTCTCTAATATAATTTTAAAAGTATATTCATGCCAAGCATTTGATTTGATCCTTTTTTGCATAACATGTTTGTTAATGAGTGAGCTGAAATGACACACTATTATAGTATAATGGCATAAAAGTTAGCCGTGTCTTTACTTGTTGATATAATCCTAGGTATGTATTAAGGAAATATAGGATCTGTTAAACTATGAATACAATTGAATTTCAATTATAGAAAACTATATCTCTCTCCATTTGTTGTCTTATAATGATATAGCAAGAACACATGAACGTAAGGATGGGTAAAAGTCCATATTTGTCCAAATGATAGAATCAACAAAGTAAACCATAGAAATGATCGAAATGTTGGAGATCTCATATCCACTAATGATGTGACCAAATTATAGTATATAAGTGAGTGCAAACCTCAACACCTTTGAAACTGGTTTTGTGAGGTTGAATTAGACTTGAAGTTGACTTCTAAGATGATATTCAAGCCTATCTTATTAAGGGTTGTTGGGCTTATCGTGCTATCCATTATTAGGTTTTTATTGGAGCACTCAAATATTTATTCCCACGCTTGAGATGTTGCAATTCTCGACATATGAGGGTCTGTTGAAGATCTCACATCGACCATAAATATGACTAAATTATTGCATATAAATGGGTGAAAACCTCACCACCTTACAAGTAGATTTTGTGAGATTAAGTTTAAAGTTTACTTTTGAAGAGAAAACATGATAATATTCAGTGAATTATGATTAGATTAACAAAAGGAGCTTAGAATTAAGAGAGCTCATGGATCAAGTCACATGTATGGGTATGAACTCATTTCCTTTTCTCTTTTGGCTCTTTTGGTCTTGGCAATTCAATGGAACATATAGAACATTTCAACAATTTAAATTGAACCATAAAAGTGAATAGAAACAAGATTATAATTGGTGCATATCAAAGGAAATACGGAGGAACCAAGAATCATTGAAACTCATATCAAATCTCATGAATGGGTATGAAACTCATTTTTGGTGTTTAGTGTCTCACGACCAACACAAGAACAATTAACAAAGGAAATGATAAACATGGAAGAACACACCATTTCATAGAATCAAGACCAATGCAAAAGAAAATCGCTGCTTGAAAGTAAGAAATTCAAGATAAGATTCACATAGTGAGAAGTTCATAATGTGAAAAGGTCAACAAATCCAATTCATATTATTGCTTTTAATGCATGTCAATTTGCACGGGTGGTAAAATATGTCTGCATTGAACCTTCATTATTACTTTGTAGGCCAAAATATTGCTTGTACATGTAACTTTAAACTGAAGTTTTGTTTGTTTCATTGGTGCTAGTGTTACTTACTAATATTATCTCTCTTACTGTATTGTATTTTCCTTTAGAAAAATAAATAATTCCTTTGGTCCTTTTATGATATTTGTTTTATTTTTTCAGGTCAATGTTGAACATAAGGATCGTTTTTCCACTAAATTTGGAAGTGAAGAACATAATGGTGAAGAGACTGAAAATGCAAAACCTTCCAAAACATCTGACTTTGAAAAACTTTTTGGTGGAAATAATGAGGATAACTTTATGATTGGCATAAAGTTCACTAGGTAATTATACTCTTATAGTGTAGCATTGTTTATTGAATGTATTCTTTGGTGCATAAGAAGTGCACCTGAACATGGACTATTGTATTAATATTATGTCAATGCCAAAATTGTTTGTTATTCTAGTGCCAATTGGGTAGGATCACCATTTGATAGAAGATCCACTTTTGGGTATTGTGTTCATATTGGATGAAATGTGATCTTATGGAGAAGCAAGAAGCAAAATATTGTTGCTAGATCCAATATCAAAGTTTGATATTGGGCTATAACTACAAACAAGACTACATGACATTGGAGACATTCATGATACTAAATTGTCTTTGATTAACATTACACAAATCTGGGGTTTCATGACCAGACTTAATAGATGATATAGATTCTCAATTTATAGTGGAAATGTTAGAGATTTGATTGCATTAAATAGGGAGATATGATGCAATTTGATAGGAAAATATTTTCTATTATTACATATTGATTTTGTTCCTTATTATTGTATCTTTTCTTCATTATAAATTAGAATAATTGTGTGTACACAACAGATGAAATTCTTCATATTCCTTCTCAACTTCTTTCTTATGACCAATATGATATCAAGAGTCTAATGGGAAGGTGACCCAAAACTGTGCTTTCCCTATGAGCCCATTGCACGTAGGTGTAAATTTCTTAGAAACTGTATGTTATTTTTTTCTTTTTGTTTTATTTTTGCCCTCATAGATGACAATTTCCCGATGATTTTTTTGGTAAGCTTTTTCTGGTGAGTTTGTTTTTTTTGTGATCTTTTTCCAGCTAGTGACCATCACTGGCTTCACCTTATTGGGCGAGGATTTTTTCTTTTTGATGGTTGTCATGCCTTCTAAACAATTTTGCTCTCTTGCTGCTGCCAGGCACTGAGACTTTTGCTTTCTGGAAGCCCCCTTGTCATCTGAGCATTTTTGCTTTCCTACATCCATCACGTCCTTTGAGAATCTTTGCTTTTGGTAGCTGGCATGTCCTCTGAGCATTGTTGTTTTCTGACAGTAACTGTCATGCACTGTGATTAGTTTTCTTTTCATACAATCATTGTGTCCTTGGGGTATTTTTTGCTTTCAGGCAGCTGCTGTGTTATCTATCCATTTCGCTCTCGAGATACATAATACCTGAACTTGAGGTGGAGTGTTGATGATATGATTTTAAAGGAGAAAACATATTGAATATTGATTGTTAATTTGACAAAGTGAAATTCATGTTTGGGAAATATCTATTAGCTTAATTTTACCTTTGTCAGCTTTGGCAATATAGTGACTGATGTGTTCACTAAGTCTCTCAAGGGATCTTGTGTTGATGACATTTTTAACAAGCTTGTCTTATATGATACATATGCTCAGCTTGAGGGAAGTGTTTGAGATGTGATTTGGTTACATAAAATATGGAGATATGATATGATTTAAAGAAATATTTTACGCAAATATTTTCCATTATTATTTATTGATTTTGTTTCTTATTGTTTTATCTCTTCATTATTATTTTATGCAACACATGAAATTCATTATATTTATTCTCAGTTTCTCTCTTTTTAACATGGTATCAAAGATCCTATGTGACCTGTTTTGTCACCAATGCTTTCAATAGAAGAGAAGGAGCTGTTAGGGAAAATCACAAATGACTTTGTTAGCTCTAGTAATAAACTATTTGACATGTTGACTAAGTCACTCAGACTCTCATGTTGATTACATTTACAAAATTTTTGGTTCATATAACATATATGCTTTAATTAAGCTTTTGTGGAAGTGCTAGAAAAGTGTTTTGTTGAGTTGGGACATTTATGATATATATTCTTTGTATCCAGGATTTATTCTCTTGTACCCTACTATGAGATTATAAATAAAGAGCGTAGATGTTGCTATAAGACACCATTCATTATACCCTGTCTATACTATCATTTTAGATTCTTCCGATTGTTTAACTTATTGAACTGTATTCCACCCGTAAGTAAGGGCACTATAAATTGTTAATGCTAGGCAGCTTGTATTCTATAATAAAATTTCTGATCAATGAGAGTCTTAGTAACTTAGCGAACATGTGGGTATAGGACAATCAACTCTGTGGCCCATGCTAAAATCAATTTGCTCACTTATTTTTTTCCCTCTTTACATTTCTTAAAAATGACAATTTTATGTAGTGATGGTCACTTTCAAATAACTGCTTCAGACAAAAAGGGATGTATCAGTACACTGCCTAGTTACATATGCACGATATTACTATAGTATCCTCAACCCATGGAATCTGATAATTGTATTTGTTGTAATATGCAATGTGAGATGATATTTCAGTTATAATTTAAGTTTTATGCTTTGTTTTCCACAGGAAGACAATCAAGTTGTTCAGTGATTTCCACACCTCAGACATTATTATTGCTTCAGCACTATGCTTGGTTAATGTAAGTATTTTTATTTCCATTTATTTTAGTTTCTTTTATTCATGTTTGACTCTAGAAATTTCTTTTGATCCCTTTAGATTAAATTTACAAAATTGTGATTGATTCAAGTTCCTTTTATTGGTTTTATTTGTTGGGAATTAACTTATTCAGTTTTGGGCTTTTGTGTCCAACCTTCATGTTCATATTCCTTCTGGTATAAGTAAAAGGTATTAGGCATTTTAATGCTGTTTGTCAGTATCTATCTATTTGCATTTTTTTGATAAGAAAAAACTTGGATCAATTTGTATCATAGTTGTTTGGTAAAAACATTGTATATGAATATGATAATATTATCTGAGGGGACAGTCCCCAGAAAAGAGACTTAATGATTACAGACCAGTAAATCTCATCACCAGTTTGTATAAAATCATCAGAAAAATAATTGTCTTATTTGAATGGGGTGTTGTGGAAGAAACTACTTAGGAGTTCACGGTGCTTTGCATATAGACAATTAAATTTTTTAATAAATAAGAAGCTTCCATATACCATAGTATAATTAAGCGGAAGTGGACTTTTCCTTACAAGTTAAATTAAAAATTTGGTCCATATACCCAACACATTTTTTTTCCATTTTAGTCCCTATATACATAAGTCTACATTTTTGGTACTTACATGGAAAAAAACATTTACGAAGAAGTTCTGGTTGTTTCTCAGAGTTATCAACCATTGACACTGTTGGATTTTTCTCTGTTCTTTACTGAGATGGTATGATGCCATGTAGGACAAAACATTGACTAACCCAAGGAATAAAAATCTGAAACTGTTATAACTCAGGCCAAGGGGCTGATTCATTAACATTTTTCTTCCAAGAGAAAAGTTGTAGTGTTTTTTAACCTAAGGATCAAAATCAAAATATTTGTCAAGTATAGAGAATCAACTTTATTTTAAAAATTATAACTTCATTACAATATATGTTCTTTTTATCATGTTGCTTTTCTACTAAAGTATAAAATACACATGCTTATTTTAAAAAAAATTCTCCGGATTTTGTTCCTTTTCTAAAATATGAATTTAAATAGTTTTATTTATTAACAAATCCTTAGTGTTACGAAATGCTGAATCTTTTATAAGTGTATTGCTTAAAACATCATTTTGTTCATTTTTCTAGAAAATTGAAGAGTTTGGGATAAATAAGGAAAAAGATGTGGATTTTCTTTCATCTATAGAGGTAAGTTTCCCTAACTTTTAATTTTTGATCATATTTAATTAATATCAAATCTATCTCAATATGTAGTTGTCCTGCATGTGAGGCATAAAATATCTAGTTGACACTATTATTTATTCTAAACAGGTTCTGATTATTGATCATGCAGATGTAATATCAATGCAGGTCTGTAGTGATCTTTCTTTAAATTACTGTGACAAATTGATTTTCCCGTATTTTGACTTCTATATGAATGTTGTTTCTCATTGATGTTGAAAACTTTCCAGAATTGGTCTCATGTGCATACAGTTATTGAACACTTGAACTGCTTACCATCTAAGCAACCTGGAACAGATGTAATGCGCATTAGACCTTGGTATATTCTATTGTAACTATCCTATGTTAAAGTTGTTTTATTTTTTTTGCTCCTATATTTGTGTTGACCTACAAATTTTTCCCTTGTTTTCTTTTTCTTAATTTAGCACATAGCAAAAATTATTACCACGTAAATAATTGGAGCTATTTATCTTTAGATGAAGCTAACATAATAACTTATAGTGAAGGGTCTGCTTCAAGTCACAGTGGTGTTTTTATGGAGAATTGGAGGTTTTCCATTTTCAACCATGCCATTGTGGTATCTTGTTTGTAAAAACTATCTTACATTTCTCTCCAAAACCATTATAGTGATTGATAGAGTTATGTTTCATAGCTCTGCCAATTTAAGTTATCACAGGGAACATTGAGTTCGATTCTTTAGGAGCTGTTCAGTACCAATACTTTTACATTTCAATTGCTTGAGTTTTGGTGTTATATATCTGTCAATATGTTTTCATCGTGTGAGATGGAGGAAGAGTTGAACACAGGCCCTCGTCTTAGATGCAAGTAACAAAATTCAGTATATTGAGTTAATACAGCTTTTATGAACGTTAAGTTACAAGAATGCAGTATATATTGTTGCACTGTTTTATTAGAATACAATTGAATATCTAATGGAAAAGAATACATTTTTAAGCTTATGATGTGTTTTTCAGAGACATAAAATCACAAGTCTGTTCTTTGACTTGCAATTGTACTGTCTTATCTTCCATTCATTTTATTTGTTGTATGATTTGCATGTTTAAGTCTGGTTATTAGAGGTAAAGGGGATTAGAAGTAAGATATACAAATCTGATTTTTCTACACCAGAAATTTGAGATTCATATGTTTGTATATTTCTTAGGTATCTTGATGATCACGCCAGGTTTTACAGGCAAACAATAATGCTGGGTTTTTATTCAAATCCAGGTAATGATCTTTGCTTCTTGTAGCGATTTCTTTTGAGAGCACATTTGCATTATTCTTTTTGCCTTTACCTTTTACAGGGGAAGCTAGATCTGTTGAGCATATGCACCATCAACTCTTTTCCTTTTTTATTCTGTTTAGTAATGGGATGTTAGTTTGTAGAAAAAAATATTGTTTTTATTTTTGTTTCACAAGGTCATCCATCCCGCCTTTTGCGTGAATAGTTTTGTCTATGTCTACATTTTACATTACAATCATCATAATAATCAGTTTTCAATTACATTGGTGAAGTTCTGATTTTTGAATTTTCCTTTTCTGAAATTGTTAAAATTATGCTGCATTGCACCTTCTTATATTGGGTGCTGAGTTGAATTTCCCGTTCAATTCATTTTTATGTGGACATTTGAAACATAGCCAAGTCTATTATAACCTCTGCATTTCCTTATTGCAGATATAAATGCTTCATTCAATCATCAATGTATTAATTATGAAGGGAAGGTATGTAACATATATGGTTTCACTGCCTAGCTTTTTCATAGGTTCAAGGTTTTTGCACTGTTACCATGCCATTGCATTATAGCACTGGGTTTTAGTAGAACTGCAATTTGCCATTGATGGCTTTTGCTTTCCAGCATTTTACTTTTGGCTGTTGAAACTGCATGAACCACATGGTTGATATGGCAGAGATTGGCCATCTTACATGATTGAATTTCAATGTGTTTTTTTTTTCCTTTTTTAAATTCCAATATTTTAGGGATTTAGAAATAGGAAGCTGCACCCGATATTTTATGGGATAGGAATGATGTGAATAACAATATTTCATCTATTGTTTTATTTTATTTCAGTTTCACTTGTTTCAATTTTGCTTTTACTGGGGTCTGTTTCCCATATTTATTTCAATTTTATTTTCTGTTGGAGATCTCATATCGACGAGAGATAAGAACATTTCATAGTATATAAGTGGATACAAATCTCACTTTATGAACTTGAGTTAGGTTTAAAGTCCAATAAAGCCATTTTAGAGCCTATTTTAGCAGAGTTTGTTAGGCTTATCAGACCACCCGCTATCGAACTAGCCATAAATATATAGTCTCACGCACGGGTTAGTAGGTTTCAGCATGAGAGGAGTGTATTGGAGATCCCACATCAACTAGAGATAAAGACATTTCATAGTATATAAGTGAGTGCAAACCTCACTTCATGAACCGGTTTTATAAGATTGAGTTAGACTTAAAGTTCCATTCTTAATATTTTCATTCTTAGTTCTAATTTCAATTTGATCGGTACACACTTTTGCTATTCAGCGGCATCATGATCTGCCATATGGCATAGTCAATTTTTGTTTTTGTGTGGTGGTGGGCTGCTATTTGCTTTTGATAACCTTCGACCATGGAGGGCTTTTAGTTAAAGATGCATCATGACTGAAAAGTTCTCAATCTTTCATACTTATTATATGGACAGCATTGTTGATATGGCTTGTGAAATGAAAACGATAATCAAAGTCTGTGTGCATTCATGTGTCTTTGTGTCTTCCCTCCCTGAAGCAATAACACCAAAGATGATATTTCTCTATAATTTTTAAATATTAGTCATCAGTACATTTTGTTTGATATCTGCAGGTGAAACTGATCTGTGAATATAAAGGTGTCTTACACAAAGTGCTACCCGAAATAAGACAAGTAATCTTTTTCAGTATTGCTGGCTGCTTGAATAAATGTTCTGCATTTTGGTCCTATACTTTTTTCATGCAATTAAGGTCTAGTTGATGCCTGATGTTTCAGATAGGACGGAAACGGAATTGGTCTTTCTGGTAGTCTAATTGGCAATGTTATTGCACTTCAATTTGCTGGGATTCTATTAATAGACACTATATAGGAAAAGTTTTCGTTCTTTTTTATTACTGAACAGTACACAAGAAAAACCAATCAGCAATATAATATTATCTCCGTTGCTATAGGCATTTTATTGTTGTGATATACTTTCTGTTCGTAAATTCAAAATAAGTAATACCCTGTAAATCTTTAGGAATGACTGTAATATCAATGCTTTACATAGTTAGAATATTTTCGTGGACGTTCAATAATTTGAAAAGTAGGGTGCCAATATACTCTTGTTTCAAGGAACTGTAAACAAACTATTTGGTCTTCTTTTCATGATTAGTTAATTTAATATACTAACTCTTGTTTCCATCATTACTATTTCTTCTAGATTATTGTGATCAGGAAATTCATTTTTTCTGTGTAGTGTCATCAATTTATAATCAGATTTATCACTGTAGTTTTGTGCCTCACTCTAATTTTGAGCTAACACTTCATCTAAATTTTGAACCCTGTAGGTTTATGAACGATTTGATGTAGACTCAATAGTAGAAGCTGATGATGCCCGTTTTGATTATTTTATTAAAAAGGTATGCGTTTTGGACTTGTGATTTTGAAAATATTGATATGTTGAATTGGGTTTGAAGAACGAACTATGCATTCTCTCAAGAGTTTGATGTCATTGATGTTCTTGACTAATTTGGCTCAAGCCAGATTTCAAGTGGCCATTGTAACCTATGAGTTTGTGAAAACCATTGCTCAAATAAGCTTGTATGGTAAACTTTAATCTGGATTTCCGTTGTTACTAAAAGTGTGAGGTTTGATTTTGCAGCTGCATAATTTCTAATGTTGAGAAGATTCTGTCAGGGTCCTGTCTCCCTGATATCTAATGAAAATATTTTTGCCACATGCCCTTCTCATTTAATACTCACTCTAATTCATTTCAACCCAAATACGTTCTTTCTTCCACTACTTTTACAAGCAGTAGGAATGCATATAATCTGAATTTAACTAAATCTTAGGTTTCTAAATAGCAAACAATAGCGATGAACTGATTTTGTCCTTGAATGAATATTTATGATTTCTTGTGCTAGTAGTTATTAAGCCATATTATATCAGGGTAAGAGAGTAGTGTCTCCTGGACTATTAACTCTAGTCAGTCAATTTTTTCTTACTCATGGCATTGTGTTAATACTGCAGTTTAAAGAAGTCACGCAATAAAAAATGAGATAAATAGAATATAGCAAAAATATGGTTTTACTTTTAATTGCGATTGTCTGTGTAATTATTGACATTAAAGCAATATTACTTATTATCTCTTGTTGAATGAAAAGTAGTTCAATCATTCTTGCTTAGTACTGTGGCTTATTTGTGTTTAGTAATATGGGTTACCCTAGCAGAAGTCTTGTCTATTTGATGCATTTCCTTTTCTTTGTAGTGACCATAATTTTTCTGTTCAATTTCTTTAAATAGGTTCCTTAGGATGGTCCAAGTGGTATTAACCATTATGTTGCTTGTTATTATGCATTTTTTGAAATTTTGATCATATAAATAACAATCAATCATTCTTGTCCTGCAGGTTTTCCCCAGAATAAAAGATTTAGATCAGGTTACTTTTAGTTAAAGACATATTTTCTAGATTTTATGCATGAGATAGTTTAAACTCATACACTAACATTTTGGTTTTCTTTGATGTGATATTTGATGCAGGGAGGGACAATGTTATTTACCAATTCTTACTTTGAATTTATTCGACTCCGTAATTTCTTTAAGTCACAGAATGCCTCCTTTTGTCTGCTTGGGGAGTAAGGATCCACTTCCATTATTATGCCATTACTGTTCTTTCTTTTATAGTTGAATATTAGTTAACCATACGGCATTAGCCAAAGTTCTTAGTAGTTCTTGTGTTGATGGCTGGTCTTTTTTTGTTAATTTAGGTATACAAGTCAAAGTGATATTTCTCGTGCACGTCTTTGGTTCTATGAAGGAAGTAGAAAAGTTATGCTGTACACTGAGAGATCTCATTTTTACCACAGATATAAGGTAGCATGGATTGAAATAATTTATTTTTCCCTCTCCTTTTCTTCCCTGTCATTTTTTGTTCCTGGTTATTTATAACAGCTCTATGTTTTGTGAAAAAGTAAAAACGAACGGACCTGCTACTGTGGTCGTTTGTCAAGTTATTGACATGCAGTAACAGAAATGCTGAAGAGTTAAACACCTAATTTAGTCCTGAAACTGACAATTTATGTTGTTTTTGTCCCTGGAATTTTTGTCCGTTCAAATTGGTCTTGAGAGATGAAAGAGGCCACTTTTTATGGACATGCACAGTCAAGGTTGAAATCAGCCATATTTTTAACTAACTGTTGAATTTAAAGTTACAGAAACAGAAAAATGTTGTCAACTTTTGAGTTAACTCTTAAACTCTGACGAGTTTACAATCCTAGTCAGAGACACAAGACTCAACTAGTTATCACATAAAGGATTAATGTTTTTGACTTTATATATGATTTATTTATTTATGTATATTCATCGTATTTAGTTCTAATGTATTATCACACTTTGCTACTTTTTCTTTATGGTGAAGTGTAAATATTGAATTATTATTGTATCAAGGGTATTATGTTATGCATATGTCATTATGAATTTTTTAATATTATTTTTATATTAAGTAAACTCTTGAGTTGAATCTACAAGTTAAATTTATAAAGGCTTCATTAGTTTATGAAAACTCTCGAGTTTGACTTTACTTAGAATTAGAATAATAAACAATTAAAATCAGTTTAATTCATAGGACTATCTATACTATAGAGTATAGACCATTAATATAGTCTCTGTTCATACTAGCTCTTTTGGTTGTGCCGAGTTTGTGGGTTGTGTAACGGTTACCTATGGTAGATTCCTTATTATGAATAAAAAACACTATAGACTGCAGTGTACATGGAATAGACCATTACAGGAAATTGTGTAAGCATAGTTTATGTTTGATCACCAAAGTTTTTACACTTATGGGGTCTATCCTCTGCTTTCATATTTGTTTGATACTAAATATTTTGTTTATTTCTTGATGGCAGATTCGAGGGGTTCAGAATTTAATCATTTATTCACTCCCAGAGAGGAAGGAATTTTACCCTGAGGTAAGCTGGTTGTAAAGATACTTTTTCCTCTTTGACTTAAGAATTCACTAAGAAAGGGGTATAAAACTGATGAAACAGTAATTGTCTTATGTCTACGAATACGTAAATGAATGAAATTAAGAAAATACATCAGTTCAAAAGAACATTCTAGTTCTATTGCATTGTCAACGTCGGAAAACTGAAAAATCCAACGTGCAAAGCCTCCTAAGGTAGCTAAGGAAACAAACCTGTCCATAAAAGGCGGAGAGTTGGAAATTTATGGCTAAAGGTTTTGGAATTGTTCTCCAGGACAACCGACTTAAAAGAGCACAACCAAAAAAGGCCTCTTTAGTTTATTATTCTTCAACTGTTTCTCTAACATGCATTAAATCAAATTTGGTGTTAATGGTTTCATTTGAGTATTGTAAGAAAATAAGGAATTATTTTATTTTCACTCACATTCTTATTATCTCTTTTTGTAATAATCAAATGAGTAGGAATTATGTTGAAATGAGTAGGAGGATTCTGAGTATGTTTTTTTTTCTAATTATTATGGAAATATTGAAAATATTTTTATCCTAATAATCTTTTATTCACAACAATTTTTGTTGTTGTTGATATAACTGCATAAGATGTTATTTTTATGTCCTTACATAGTGTAGATTTTTAAGTCTTCTTCCGTCATTGGTATCCTTTTGCTGTTGCAGATTGTGAATATGCTTAATGGGTCTAACAATATGACTTGCACAGTCCTTTTTTCCTGCCTTGACAAGCTTCGGGTAATGCTTTATTCTCTTTGTTGCCTTTTATATTGTTATTTGCTAGAATTTGGTTTGTGTGGGTTTATATGCACTTGAGTAAAAAGGAGAACGGGAGATGTAAATGTAGAGATTGGGATTTGATGGCCTTGTATATTATTGCTTCCTAATTTGTCTTACTGCTACATTGTTGACTTGAGTGTGCCTATAGATATGATGGGCTTTTTCATCACTAAAGGTCAATGGACTTTCTCTATCCAGGGCTCTGTTCTTTAAGAAAAAACTTCGGTTGACAAACTGAGATTTATGTTAAGTTATGTAACTGATTATATATTTGCTCGCATACATAACGCCTATGGACTGTAACACTAATGGAGTTTATTATATGTCACCTTTCCAACAGGGAGAGAGAATTTTTTATATTATGGCGATGTAATTGGTTTTGCTCTTAATTGACTAAATTTATTATTCTTCTTTCTCAGTTATTGAATAATTCCTGGTGGAGGTTAAAGTTGTCTTGACCACGTGCTGTATTTTTGTTTTCTGCTGGATTGTAGTGTTTTACAGTTCGTTAATAATACGCCTCCATGCACACACACACACACTGCTAGTCCTGCTATCTTGTTTTGTTTTGCGTCTCTCTCGTCATAATTACTCCTTCCTCTTTTGGATTACATTTCAGCTGGAAAGAATTGTTGGAACTACTCCAGCCAAAAGGATGATGGCTGCGGAGAAGGGTGTTTTTGTTTTCTGCCATTAGAATTCTGCCTGGGAAACCATGCAAACTAAATTTTGTATCCGTGGTGTGATGGCATCGTGTAATAGTACATGTTACTCTTGAAATTTTTTGTAACGTGAGCATTGCTGGAAAATAGGTTTTTCGAGGACAACAAAATTCGAGGAGAAAATTCCTAGGTTGGTTTTGTATACTAGTCTTGATTTAACCACTGTTTTGTACACAATGTACGTTTCTACAGTCAAATCTAGCAGAGCCTGGATGATATTTTTATGTTCAAATTATTCAATAGATTGAATTAGCAATTTCTAGGAAACACTGAACCAACTATTTTAATTAAATGTAAACTCCACCTTTTAGTGTTAGTTTTATACAAGGTGTTGAATTTAGCAACCTTTGCATTTAAAGCGATGACTGAGAATTGCATATTCTTTTTGTAAACTATTATAGTCTAAGTGTTAAATTATTCACATCTTTGATTGGTGGTGGGGTGGCGCAATGTTGAGGTGGTTTTTGTTGGGATTTGTCGTGGTAGATTGGTTGTTGTCTTCGAAATCCTTGAAGCAGTGTATTTCGTTCTAACAAAGGTACGATATTTCTCTCTTTTGGTTTGTTTTGTAAAGATTAATGTTAGTTTATTTTTTGAGTAATGAATAATTCAAACCATAAACATTACAAATTTGAATTTGATAGATAATATTGGTATCCAAGGTGAAATACGATGAAAACATTCATATGGATAGGATACAACTTGAATTAGGTTATAGTTTTGGGGAATCTATTGAAATACGCACATTAATTAGTGACTTTAAGGCCTGCTCTTTGTGTAAGATGCATTGTCTTGTTTTTGTTTCTTTTTTGATCAATCTCCACCTCAAAATGTAAATGGTATTATGCTTATATTTCACAAACATTTGAGTGTTGACCTTGCTATGCCCCACATAAGCATGACCTTTTTCATTGAGGTGCAAAGTGGGTGACATGTAGAATGTGAACAATGAGACCGTCTAATACTAAAGAACATTCAAATTCGAGACAAAGATTTGTTAGAATTGAGTTATTTACAACAGAGTACGCCGAAATGTTTGCTGAGATCAGGGCATCCATCAAGTTATATGACATTCTTAATGATATAAAAACTTATATATTCTTAGAATATATTGTGAATAACTATAAAAAATGGAAAATATTGACATATAGAGATGAAATAATGTTATGATTAATGTTTTCAAGAATTGTTTTATAAAATAAATTCTACTCACAATTTTTAATTAAATAATAATTATTTATTATTTATATAATACTAACGGGAGTTACAGCTTCATTTGTTCTTCCATTGGGTGATCACACATATCAACAATCCTTTGAAGTAGCAGATCTAGTAGTTTTTGCAAGAGCGGAATGCCCACAACAATGCACCACCTTCCATAGGAATACACCCTTTAGAACACCATATATAGTGGTTCTATTTCTGGAATTTCCTACAAGAATAATTCTATGTAAAGTTTATAACAATTGAAGACTATTATTTTGTACATCTAATTTATTGAAATTTGTACTAATTCATTGTTACTAAATCAACTTGTAAGCAGATTTAACCCTATTCGTATAAATTGTATTTAAAAGTAGGCAAAAAATTAAGTTGTTACAAGCAAAAGTGATCAGAAAAGGATGCAACAAATGTGACCTATAATAATATTCTGTATCAAACTATGATTCCGTAGTCCAAAAGCCAGGGCCTTTGTTCTTCGATGTAAAAGGTCCTGGTGATTCAATAATTCTCTAATGATGTACAAAGTATGTTGTTTCAAAAGTTCCTTTTCCACATACATAAACGAATCAGAGGACCATCTTTTACCAATTAAAATAACATCACAATGATGTTAGGTTTTCTGATGCCAATTTAATTCTATTAATAAAGTCATCAACTGACATAGTCCCAAGCTCCCCACCAAACCTAGATCTAACTGTGACTGTTTCTGTTTCAACTTCCTTTGAGCCAACAACAGCCATCAATGGAATTTTCTGCTTCTCTGCATTTCTTATGAGTTTAGGTAGGCGCTCTCCATGGCAAACTTCTACTCTGATGCCATACGATTTCAGTTTTTTGGCTACACCATTGCAATATTCAAGCTGCATGAAAGGATAATATAGAAAAACATTCCCCATTAATTCACTTATCATTGTCTGTTATCGTGTCTAGAAAAGAAACAGTCTCTCTAGTTAGGAACTTGATAGCCCCATAAATACAAAAGTGTAAATAGTTCTAAATTAACTAACAAATGGCCATTATAAATCTGATAGGAACTAAAAATTGACATTAGAGAAATACTAAACAATAGAAAAAAACTCAAACAACGCAAACCATACATACAGACATTGATAACTGACATGCAAAAAAAACAAAATGATTACAAAGAAAATGCTAAAAAGAATTGTTTTGTATCTTAAAACAGTATTCTAATAATTTAGGAACCTATTTTTGTAGTCCCCCACATCAAGAACACACTTCTCTAACTAGTATTTTAAAGAACTTTGTTCAGTCTTTCTTTACTTCTAAAATACGACCCAAGGGATAATGCCTTCATTTTTGCACTGTATAGCTATAGCCAAGCCAACAACTCCCTCTCAGACAAGACGAATTTGGCCTTTCAACCTTTCAAACAAGGCTTGGTTAGTGAAAGCCAATTGTCTTCCTACAGAGTCGATTTCCAACTCAAACGGTAATTTAAAATTGGGCATCACTAGCTATGGTAAGTTCTTTTTTAAAGGGTCTGCAAGAGCCTTTGAGCCCTCCTCATTCCACCCTCAAATTGTTCTTCCTGAATAGCTGTGTTGGGCGTTTAGCAACGATGCCATAAATTAAAGAGTAAATTACAATGACACCCCCTACTTTTTTTTCACCATTACAATATGTAACTCGAGAAAACCTCAGGAGGTCTTAGTATATAATTTACTCAAATTTTACTCGAACTATACAAGGAAATAAAGAATTAAAGTATTGATAACAATCACACAAACTACACTCTCATCACCTCTATTTGTAAATTGTAACAATCAAACTCTCTAAAATAAGGAAATAAAAATATGTTTAAATGAACAGGAAGATACTCAAAACATTTTTCTCCTAATTACTATGCAGATAATGAAGATATTTTTCTCCTAATAATCCTCTATTTACAACATTCCATCTCATGTTGTTAAATGAACATCGATCATACCCAACTTGTCTACGAAATCCTGGAATTTGAGAAAGCCTCTAAATGAAAATGTCATAAAAGATAAAGAAGATACAGGCTAATAATGCATACAATGTATATACTTGAATAAAATATGATCATAATGTAGAAATCAACCAAAGATTTCTTAGTAGTCAAATGATGTGTTACCTGGGCATCAGTAACAGGTAAAACTCGAGCTTGTATTGGAGAAAGCCATAATGGAAAATCACCAGCATAATGCTCAATGAGAACACCAAAGAATCTTTCCAGTGATCCAAGCACTGCTCTATGGATCATTATGGGCCTCCTTTTCTCAGTATTTGAGTCAACATATGTGATGTCAAAACGCTGTGGTAGATTGAAATCAACCTGTGTTAAGTTAAAATGAATTTTAAGTCAGGCCAAGAGGAAAATAGTTCCGTGCAAATTGATCCATTCAAAACAAGGTAACCAATATACAAGCAATAATCTGAGTAGCCACAAGTTTGCAACCCTTAGGTGAGTTGAGAGATTCACGAGAAGGGATAAGATAATCCATGCAGGTATGTGAATAGTTTATTTTATACCTGCAACTTCCCCACATCATGGAAGATTCTTTGGGCTTAAAAGCATGGAAAATGCAGAGGCCAAATGTACCTAGTTTAAATGGGCAGGGGGAAGTACAGAATATTCCTGACCAATTGGTTACATAAACTCTAATATATGGCCCCATTTGGATGGACAACAAATTTTGATAACTCAGTAAATAATTTTAGTGAAGCTATTATTAAAACACCAATCACCTAAGCTGTTTCTAGCTTTTATAACAGCTTATTTTCATAAGCTTTCATAAGCTCATCTAGACACTAGTTAGAATAAGTTGAAAATAAGACTTCCCAAAAAACAGGCAACATCATCCGTTTAAGACCAAATCTCCTCAAACCTTAAGGTATTAGGCAAAGGCAAACATGTGCCTTTTATATTGAAAAATTTATGAAGTCAAGAATTGCCTGTATGGTTGAGCACTGCCACTTCCTACCAAGAGCATCCTCAATCTTGATATCAATCTTTGGACCATAAAAGGCACCTCCTCCGTCATCAATTTGATAACTCCAACCTTTATCATCCAAAGCATCTTCTAAAGCGGATGTAGCTTTCTCCCATATATCATCATCTCCCACAGCCTTTTCAGGCCTTGTGGATAAGTTTACTTCATACTTGTCAAAACCAAACTGCAACAATATTTGTTCAGTAAGATCTAGGACCCCCCTGATCTCATCTTTAATCTGGTCATCTAAACAAAATATATGTGCATCATCCTGTAGAAAAGGAAATTGAAGTCAAACAAAAACCAATATATCAACATGCACTTTACGAAAAACAAATTAGAAATCAAAGGTAGCAACTTCTTGAATACTATAAAGGAAAATAAAAAAGGGTGGCCTAGTCCTGTACCCAATTGTCACTCTCGGGGACAGTGAAAATGTGTATGACCTCACCAATGAACCAGGGCTGACAGTCTACTATGTAGAAGCCGACATTGAGAACAAATTTAATGAAAAACTGGATCGACATAATTTTAGTTAACATGACAATAACAAACCTGTGTGAAACCTCTAACACGGAAAAGGCCATGTAAACTTCCAGATAGTTCATATCTATAGACAGTTCCCAGTTCTGCCACCCTAATAGGAAAATCACGATAGGAATGAAGCTTGCTTTTGTACACCAAAATATGATAAGGACAATTCATAGGCCGGAGCTGATAAAGCTCATCTTCAATGTTCATCTGATCATACATGTTCTCTTTGTAGAAGTCTAAATGACCACTGATCTTCCAAAGATCAGCTTTTGCCACATGTGGTGTGTACAGAAGATCATAGCCACATTTCAAGTGAATATTTTTCCAGAAATCTTCAATTATGTGTCTAACAAGAGCTCCCTTCGGGTGCCAGAAAACTAAACCCCCACCAGCATCATCCTGCCAGACTATAGTAAAGTTATTTACCCGTGAAATAGGAATAATAAAAAGAAACCGGAAAACAACAGCACTGTTTCTTGTACCTGTATAGAAAACAAATCAAGATCTTGCCCTATGCGCCTGTGATCTCGACGCTTAGCTTCCTCTTTGAAATGAAGGTAAGCTTTTAACTGCTCTTCATTTTCCCATGCAGTACCATATATCCTTTGAAGCATTGGTTTTTTTTCATCTCCTCTCCAGTATGCTCCAGCAATAGACTCAAGTTCAACTGCTTTCTTATTGATATTTCCAGTAGATTCAACATGAGGTCCAGCACAAAGGTCCCACCATTCGTCACCTATAAGGGAAAAAGAATATAAGATGAGACAGAAAATAAGCATATGATACACCCGAGGCAAAAACTTCTTTTCTAATGCAATGGGAAACCTGTAGCAATCTGAGCACATCCTTGCCTCGTCATTGTTATTCTACTTTACACTTCCATCTTCACAGTTGCAATATCAAACATATTACATTGTCCATTTTCATTCTGCTGAAGCATGTTAATTGATCATGTTAAAGATGCAGAAGAAGTTCAGCGCTCTAAATACTTAGGCTTAGTGTTCATGTAGTTTAGAGAAAGCTAAGATATATAAATCCCTAATTGATTAAGGGTAAACAAAACATTACATTGTTACGAACTTTTATGCATATAACAACATGAAACATATTCTTGCCATATTAAAATAAGGGTATTTAGTAAAATGCAGTGGCAGGATCAAACAGAGAATCAAAGTATTGTGTTATGGCTCAAACTACTAGTGACACCAGTGTGGGTGATGATGAGATTGGTAATGGGTACAGGAGTACTGTTAGCACATTCTTTTTAATAAAGGCAGATTACATCATAAACAATATGGGCAAGATTAATACATACACCAGAGTAAGAGGAGAGTATTAAAATAAATAATTTATGTGAGCTGGTCTGCTACTATTTGTACTACACTTGAATGACAGGTACAAACACACACTCACACACAAAGTCTAGTTATCGTGTCCATCCAGACATCAATTCTTATCTATGTTTTCACTGGAATGTGTAGTATAAACATGCATAGAGCATAACATTCATGAATTAAATGCCCACAGTGACCATTTCTCCCCTCTAAAGTCCCTCTTCTCTCACCCTCTCACTCTAAGTTTCAACAAGAGGTAATTGAAAAAACAGAAAAGAGCAAGAACACTACCAATATGGTATATGGTGATGGCATCCTCCTTAATGCTTTTCAAAATCTCCAACTTGTATGGTTCATTTAATGCCAATATTCTTTTATGAGCTTCGTCTCTTGAGACTTCTTCTCTAAGAAGGGGTAAATTTCTTCCAATAATCCGATCCTACGTATGACAAACATTCATGTTCTCCTTTAGCAAGTTTTGAGCATAGTTGCAGAGCATGAAAAATAAAATGCAAGATCCCAAACCATTAAAATTTAACACTGACTCTGCCTACCATCTCTTTTTTAATTCTCTTCAAATCTTTATCGGTCAAAGGCTCCATATCGAAGTCGTAATAAAACCCATTTTCTATCCAAGGCCCAATTGTGACTTTTGCATCAGGGTATAGCTTTTGAACAGCCATGGCCATAACATGCGCACACTGTAAAAGGAAAGGAACATTAACAACCAACAGATCCTCTCCACGACATTAGGAGCACAATTATAACTATAATTTGAAATTCCAGAGATTCCTCTCAAGTTAGTTCGTTATTATAAGTTTGTTGCATATGAAACTGTATATACAGGCTCTGCAGCTTGTATTCAATAACTTGAAAATATATACAATTAATATTTCTATACACTGCATGCCTGAAACTTGTTAATGAAACTAGAGATACAAAATTATTCAGTAACCACAGAATTGGCTTTCCAATTACCGTGTGACGGACTCTGAGAAGCCTCTCCGATGATTCGTTAGAAGGCAGAACAACGTGGTTGGAGTTGGAGTTGGAGTTGGAGTTGGAGTCGGAGTTGGGGTTGACAGAAACAGTAGGGTGGGTGGCGACGGCTAGTGTGGTGGTGGTGGTGGTGGTGATTGAGGGGCATTTTAGTTTGGTGGTGGAAGAAAGGAAGGAAGCAAAATGAAAACCAAAACGGCGCGGTTTAAGGGGAGAGACAGAAGAAGGTGAATAGGTTGTTGCTACCGCGAAGGTAGCCATTTGAGGGAACTGAAGAACAGAGAAGATGAAAATGTCTATCTAATCCAATTTCTGTCCACAAAATAACTGCTTTCTCATTCTCATCAGTTATATACTATTAGGACTCAAACGTATGCTCATATAACAGAGACACGGAAATATAGATATGTTTTAATTTTTTAGAAGAAAAATATTTTTTATGATAAAATTTATATAATAAATAAATTTTTAAAAAATTATTGTATTTTTACTTTTTAAAATTGTGTTATAATCTATGAAGTTCAGACACTTCTCTTAAATGGCGTGTCAGTGTCCGACGTATCGGACACCGACACTGTCGTATGACACCTGTAGGACACGTATCCGTGAAATGTCAAATTCAAAAAGTATTTGCTAGATTTCTGATAATTGTAGTATGGTTCTAACACAATTTTTTTAAAAAAAATACATTAATTTTCTAAAAATTCAAACTTTATAGTATAAATTGTTATTATGATTATAAAAATAAGAAACAAATCCTTGTGAATCAGTCATGAAAACATCTTTCTGCTTCAAAAAATAATCTTGAATATACTTGTACACATAAATTTTTATTGTCAATTTATATAATTCATAATTATATAATATATAGATCTGTGTCCCCGTATCCTATATTTTAAAAACTTTACGTATCTTCATGTCCATGTTTGTACTACATAAGTTATAATTATAAAAAAATTAATAAATATTTTTTGAGTAATATAATATAGTGTAATATATATAGTGTAATATAATATGTGTATTTTCTGAGTCTCATAATTTATATACTTTCATTCAAAATTTAGGACAAGTGTTTTTATTTAATAAAAACTAAACTATATTATTACCGGTACGATTGCTACACTGTTAAATTAACGAATATAATAGTCTTTTAAGTTTTCGTGTATAATAATTTTACTTCTATTAATTTTCTTATTTCTTACTATTTTAATTTTGGACATTTTCATAATCTTCATATAAATTTTTTATGGTTAATAAATTATATTGTTATTGTTTTGGTTATTAGAATTATAATTCGTAAGAAAATATGTACTATCCAATACACAAATCACGAAACAACAGTCAATAACAGTCAATATTCATTTATTATATTGAAAATTATGAAAAAAATTAACCATATGTAAAGGTAGCATATCTCGAAATAAAAATGTTATTTTAACAATCTTATATGTTTTTAGTTATAATATGATTGTTAATATATGAACGCTAATTTGAGAAAGCTAAAAGTAGATTTAAAAGTATGGAATAAAGAAATCTTCGGAGATGTGAATCTTGCTAGTAAGGAAGTGCAAAAGAGGATTGAAGTTTTATACGCACATGACGATGATTGTGGGTTAGCTGAGTCAGAAAGGGAGAAAAAGACTCTCTTTGCTGGACTTAACAAAACAAAGTTTAAGCAGGAGACAATTATGTTTCAGAAAGCTAGGCAAAAATGGTTAAAACAGGGGGACCTTAATACAAGTTTTTTTCATTTGAATGTTAAATGGAGAAGATCAAGGAATCAATTGCATGGGTTGTTTGTTAATGGTAACTGGTGTGAGGATAAGCAGGTGATCAAGGACAAGGTTCAAAAGTTCTTTAAAGACAGGTTTGCCAGGAATGATGCATGTCAGGTTCGACTGGATAATTCTAGGTTTTGCTCCATTTCGGATTTAGATAATGATTTGTTGATTGGTGAGTTTTCTGAAGAAGAGATTAGGGTTGCGGTTTGGAGTTGTGACAACTCAAAGAGTTCTAGGCCTGATGGCTTCAATTTTGGTTTCTTAAAATTCTGTTGGGACATCATTAAGAAGGATGTGATGGCGGCAGTGAAGGATTTTGCGGTTAATGGTCGTTGGCCCAGAGGTACAAACGCTTCGTTCCTTTATTTAATACCAAAAGTTGAAAACCCTCAGCAGCTCGGTGAGTTTAGACCCATTTCCTTAGTTGGTTGCCTTTACAAGATCATTTCTAAAGCGCTTTCTATACGCTTGAAAAAGGTGATCAGTAAAATTATTGATGGCAGACAGTCGGCTTTTCTTGAAGGAAGGGGCTTGTTGGACAGTGTGCTAGTAGCTAAAGAGGTGTTGGAAGAGTACAAAAGAAAGAGAAAAAGTTGTGTTTTCTTCAAAGTTGACTATGAGAAGGCGTACAACTCAGTTAGTTGGGAGTTTATTTATTATATGCTTTGGAGGATGAGTTTTTGTGATTTGTGGATTCGTTGGATAAATGGTTGTTTAGAATCAGCGTTTGTTTCAGTTCTGGTGAATGGTAGCCCAACTAAGTGTTGGGTTTAATAGTGCCAAAGTTCAAGAGGGGGGGTGAATTGACCTTTTAAAACTCTCTCGCAGAAACAGTGTTTAACACAGTTTACAGAAAATAAATCGATTTATGTGAAAATGAACAGATTTATTTCAGCACTGTTTTTGTTTGAAAAACGTTTATATAACAAGGTTAATCACAAGATTATGCAGATAGATTTTCCAGATGCACACACACTGATATTAGAACGAAAACCAGTGAACCACAAAACAACAAACTTCAATTTCAAGCAAGTGATTAAGGTTCAATT
>Ga0123342_1001914_pt1 | contig 34905 bp, 19 predicted proteins | sample Turbeawhitnodule_FD_89960 | JGI IMG/M metagenome (GOLD analysis project Ga0123342, IMG submission 89960) | Root nodule microbial communities of legume samples collected from Mexico - Turtle bean Mexico white nodule | ecosystem: Host-associated > Plants > Roots > Nodule | place: Mexico: Nepantla... | reverse complement strand
ATATATATATATATATATATATATATATATATATATATATATATATATATATATATATATATATATATATATATATATAATAGCAATCCTAACCCACCAACTTTATCGTGGTTAGATGGGTAGGTGGCAAGAGTTTATGCAGACATATTTTATTGAGGAAATAGTGATTGACACGAAGCACAATAAAGTCAAATCATTCATTCCTAATATTAATATTATTATTTGAATTCGAATGAAGATTGCAATAGTATTTATTTACAGTCACCCATTTCTCACCATTATAGAGAAGTTAGAAAATACAAATATATCTTATTTCATATAACCATGACCCTTTTCTTCATTTCCTTTAAACTTAACTCATCTACACTTTCTCAAAACATTCTACAGATCATCAAAATTTAAAGCTGTAAAATGAATTCCGTTAACTACTTTTTTAAAACCCATTTTTAAACATGCTCAATTAATAATCGGTTTTATTGTTGAAACGAACCTTATATTATTCTACTCATTCTTTTATTTTATTTTTATAGTGAAGAAAAAATAAAATAGCTTGATTTAATTTTAGCCGAATTTTTCATGAGTTATACTTTTTATTTATCATGTATTCATTGATTTATAATGGTTAAATTTATTAAACATCTTAAGCCGAGTAGAAATACAAATATTTTATAATATATAAATAAATATAAATTTTATTTTATCAATCAATTTTATAAGGTTTAATTAAAATTTATTTATCAATATGGTATTATAGTTATTTTTTATTTTTTTTTATGAAAGTTTTCATGTTAGGCATCACTATGCAACTTGACATCACCTCAGGTAACAACAATCATCTGTCATCGCATGAAAAAAGTATTATTAAAAAAAAGAAAAAAGAAAGAAAATACAAAAATATGGGGGACTAGACCAAAACCCACATGTTAACAAAAACGATACGTAGGTATGGTATTATAGTTATTTATATCTTATGAAGATTTGTTCAAAATATCATACCACTCACTATCTATTAGTATATAATTTTAAAAACGAGTTAGTTGAATTAAAATTAAGTTAGTCTCATGTCAGATTATAGTTATTTAGATTTTATTGAAAATTTATTCGAATTATTATACCATCCACTATCAGATCATCTATTAATATAGTTGAATTAAACTTAAGTTAGTCACATATTATAGTTATTTAGATTTTATCAAAAATTTATTCAAATTATCATACCACACACTATTAAATTATCTATTAATATACAATTTGAGAGATGAGTTACTTTGATTAAACTTAAGTTACTCACATATTTTGTTTTTAATATATTATTTTTAAGCTATCTTTACTTTTTCTTAAAATTAAAAACTTTATATTTATTTATACAGAGAGAGAGAGCAAATAACATTTTTCATAACTATTTTTTATGTAGTATATTAATATTTATTTAAATCATAGATACTTAAACACCTAATATTTTTTTTGTAGATGTTACTATTTCCCGTTCTCCTCCCTAATCACATGCATTGTCCTACAATTTTGGCGCATTTAAAGATCTCATAAGTCACCATGAATGAAGTTTCTGAGAAGTTTATTAAGTATATAGAAGAGAATAAAATACAAGTGTATTAAATTGATGAAGTCTTCAAAAATGGTAGAATATTGTCCCACGCGTTGGTTTTGAATCAATGACCATATTGGAAATCTAACCGATATAAACAATAATAATTAAAAAAAAAACATTTTTTTAATATTTTTAATTTTTTTGTTTTCAATCAAATAAGTTAAAGTTTGAAAACAAAGTTATGCAAAGTGTTTGACCTGTTATTTGATCTAAGAAAATAATTAAAATTCAACATATATTTTCCAGCTCAATGGAGGCTCCAAAATCAACGGAACCATCCATTGTTAATCTAGAAGAAATAGTCAGCATGAAATTATATATCTTAAATAAAATGAAAAATCAATATCATATTATATATGGTTGCTGTGTAAATATTATCCTAAACAAAATTCAAGTACGAGAGAAGAATAAAATTATTTTAAATTAAATTAGACACTAGCTATAAGAAAATCATCCTGAACTAGAAATCAGTTTTAGATAAAAAATAATAATTAATTATTATAATGATTAAACTAATTTTTGTTTTAGAAATTAACAAAAATTGGTTTTAGTTTTTAGTTTCTAAATTTCTATGTAATTAGTTATCAAAGGTTTAACTATCAAGTATTTAGATTCTAAATTTGGTAGAAAAAATCGTGATTGCAAATTAGATATCAATTTAAAAATCATTTAACAATAATATAAACTAATTTAAAAACTAAAAATATTTTTAGTCTCTAAAATGGTCTCTAATTTAGTCACTATGACAACTAATTTTTTTTTTTATCTCTATAAAGTTCAAAATTCAAAAATATATATATTAACAATACCAATATAGTTAGAAATAGTTGAGTTATAATTTATGAAAAAAAATAAAAAATAAATAAGAAGAGACTGTGATTTTTCAATGAGAAGCTTCTTCCTCCATCAACAAATTCGGTGGTTTACTTTTTCTTAAGTGAAAAGAGGAATGCTTCATAAATTGAAGACATTCTTCTTATTTTATATTTTTTTTAAACCAATTCACATTAATTGCATTACACTCCCATATTCCTATTATATATAAATTTTTGAAGTATTGTACGTATCTTAATATAATATTATTTTCACAAGCTAATTGCTATGACTGATAAATTTTTTTGAAAATTTTTGTTTAAGAGGCATAAAATGTAGTTTATGTAAAAAAATTGGTTGAGACATCGAAAATGGAAAATATTATTGAAATGAAATTATTGCATACAATTTATTTTTCTAATTATATATAGTTCATTTTATACAAGAAAGTGATCAATGAAAAAATATATTATGAAAAGATAATTATGTACCCTTTTAATAGGGTGATCTTATGAAAATGTTTTATGATAATATGGTTTGATTTGGAATATTTGGGGGAAAGTAGTAGTAATTAAGTATTTATGTGTTTCAAACATAATTATTTTTGTAAGTTAAAAAACTAGAAGTTCCTCTTAATTATTTAAAACTATGTTTTAATTATTTATGTATTTTTAATATATCTTACTTAATTATTTTTTATATAAATTAAAAAAAAATCATTACAAGAAAATTATAAAATAAAAACCAATTTGTAGAAACTAAAATAAAATATATTGTCCACACATATTTAGGTTGAATATTGAGACATTTTCTTATTTTATTTATGTATTTATGTATAAGTGTTTTAAATGGAATATTTAAAATTTTATATCAATTCACAAAACTGTTTAATCAACTAAAACATATCCCATCTCTACATGTCTTATATTATTTGTGTTTAAAAATGTTATACATATTTTAATTTTAATATTTGTTTTACTAAGATGCTCATATTTTAAAAGACTTAAGTGATCATGTATGATATAAATATTAGGTTTAGACATCAATAAAGGAAGATATTAATGAAAAAAAATATTTTCATATTATAAATTGCATGCATTGTTTGAAAAATAATATTCTTATCCTTCTGACTCCAATGATAGTTAGACATTTTTAGAACTGTATTTCTTATCTTTTTATAGGGATAAATTATTTTTCCTAAGTAGATAAATACACCTCTCAATGATCTTATAAACCATCTTTATTTTTTTGAAATTGTCTTTTAGCAACTTAAATTGTTTATTTTATTTTTATAAAACATTTATTTCATACAATATTCATGCTAAAATACTAGTTAATTAATGTATTATTAAACTTTGAAAATGATAAATATAAACTAAAATACTTAATTTAAAAAAAAAGAAAAATTATAAAAAAAGCATTGGTTCAATGCTCAACACCAAATTCCAATTCTCACTGTATCAAAAAAAATTCCAACTCTCTGAAAATTAGTAACTAACTGAATAATTAATATTTTTTCTAGAGAAACTTAATGGTACCATTCAAATTTTGAAAAGTTTACGAAATTTATCTTCTTTATTTAATTTCATGAACTTTCTATATATCGACTTTCAAAAATATAAAATCTCTATCAAAGAAATTAAAGACAAAGTTTTAGCAAATAGCTAATTCAATAGAATTTTATATCTTTATGAAATAAAATCACAAAACAACTCAAAGTAAGCATATAAATAATTCAGAAAGAGTTATGATAATTGCAATTTAAACGGATGCAACGATAAACTATGGCCAACAAAAGAATTAAAAATAAGAAATTGTTAACAAAAATGTAATAACTATTTACAATGAATTTTATAACTATTATTTAAAACCAATTATTGTCAATAAAAATTATCTTTAAAAACTTTATTTTCTATTTTCAACAAAGGGATATCACAATACGTATACTTATTAAAAATGTCAACATAATTAAAAATATATTAATTAAATAATAGTATTAGAGTATCTTTACTTTAAAAAAAGTTTGAACAGTTGAATTAACAAAATGATTGTGCATGTTTGAATAATGCACTTTAGCGAGCGCGTTAATAATTTCAATTATATTTTGAAATGAGAGTCAAAGGATTGCAATTTGCAACCTTTCATTATCTTTTTTTTTACCTTTGACCTCAATGCCGCAATTGTTGAACATTTTGTAAATAAAGTATTTAAAAAATAATAATAAAATGATTTTTTAAGCAAAATAAGTTTATATGAAAAAAAATTGTATTAGCTTATAAATAAATAAATTTATCATTTCTTTTATTACAAATGTTTATAAAAATTTATGAAGACAACTAATAATGTAGTCAAAGGAGCCTAATTTACTTTCATCATCTCCACATGCTTTCAACAATTTGTTCAAGTTAAAGAATGATTCTCATTCTCATATATTAAAGAAAAATTGAATTATATATATACATCTATATATATATATATATAATTACTTCATATCCAAGTTATATTAAATTTATTTACTTTTTATTTTTTCTTTGTCTAAATTTCTTAACTTCAATTATGAAAATAAGAAATTTAATTAAATTAATTAGATATAGTCTATGTCACTATTAAAAATGAAATAATGAAAATATAGAAGAGTTAAAAAATACCAACATATAAAGATAAATTAAACAACATAAACATAACAAAAATATCAGCATGTTACTACAAATAAATGATACGATAAAAACATTAAATATTACTGAAAAATAGCAAAACATAAAATGAAAAAATAACACATTATTTAAACTAAAGTAAATAACGTAAACATAAAAAAAGAATTGAAAAAAACCTGTACACTACTCAAAATAAATTAAATAACTGAAAAATTAATTTTGTAACTATTATTTCATTCCAATCTACTATACTATTTTTTAATAATTGATTAATTAATTTACCACTATTCACCTGCCTAAAAATACTAAAGTTATAAGATGCGTAATATAAATTTAGTTATAAAAATTAAATTTCTTACTCTTATAATTAAGTAAAAAGTAAAATATTCATTGACTTTTGGTTTAGTGTTTTATCCCCTTGTTACTATGGTTACAATGACCACTTTTTAAATTAAGTAGAGTAATAATTTTAGTATTATCTGGTTCTAATTATAAATAAAAAATAAAGAATTTTCACTTAAAAAAAACAGGTATAATTAAAAAAATGCAAAAATTGATTTCTTCAAATAATATAAATATGTGTTCGGATTCCATATTTTTTCACAAGCTTAAACAAATACACTACTTTTTTTGCATTAAAAAGTATATGAAGCATACCAAATTCTTATGGTTGCTACAGGCTTGGGCTGATACTTCCTGCACCTCCATACGTTTCTGTAGAAACCCATAGGTTATGTGAAAATACGTTTTTATTATTTAGTAAACAAATAAATAAATCTTTAATTTCACACATTTCACCTTATTTATTCCCTTCTTTCACCCGCTACATGCCAATCCAGAAGATGTTCTAACAGCTGCAAATATATTCTGATTGGCTATTTAGGAACATCTTCTAAATTGGATTGTCATGATCATAACATTATACACCAAATTGCAAAATCCATCCAAATCTAAAAACACTTTTAAATTACACACTCCAAAATAATTTGAAATGTGTATACCTTTTAAATTGAGCAATTGGAAACTTCCCAAACCTATTTCATAATCTAAAATATAAAATTTATTACGAATTTGTTAATCCAAAGTGTTTCTTCAGATCTAAAAACAAGTTTTGGATGACCAAATCCAGAAGTATATACACATTTAAAATAATTATATATTGTGTAATGTAATGGATATCCCGCCACAACACTTATTTTGCATTTCAATAATTTTCCAGCCTTTTCTTCTTACACTCCCATAATTTCTAACTACATCCTCGTTAATTTTAAAATAATTATTTTATTCTTTGTAAAGCCATTTCTGCCTTATCTTCTGGAAATCTTCAATAACCAATTTTCCTGAAATTACAGAATAAAATTTCTAGAATTTCCATAACAAGATTTTCAGAATAGAATTTCCAGAATAGGATATTCAACACAAGTTTTTAAAAACACATGAAATGCTTATGGAATGATAGAACAAAATTTCTTAAACAAACTTTTTAAAACATAAATTATAACTTCCGACTGCAGCAGTGACGTGGTATAGTGAAGAAGGGTATTTAAATCTTTTTCTCTTAGGGTAGGGTACAGGAAGAAAAGGTATAATTTTTCTTGCCTCGCCGATGAATCCTTGATTTGACGGAAAAGGAAAACTAGCATCTGGAATCAAAGTAGCGTTGTTATTAAATAAAGGAACGTATGACACTTTCTGATTAATATTTGGTTGTGTCAATTTTCAATCCACTAACAAGGTGAAGAGCCTGGTGTACTCTTCAACGTGTTCAGCTTGGGGGATTCAAAATCCATATGGATCTCTTGCACTTTAGGATATATTTGGAGATTTAGAGATAGAAAAACATTTTTTGTATGCTTAACCAAGTTACAAAATCCAATTTAGTTTTGTTTTTTCCGATAAGAGCGTCTGTAATATTTAGTATAGATGATCAGGTGCCAATTCCATTTCATCACATCCAATAAAGGATAAGGTGGGGGCATTGAATAAGCAGAGCATTATTTCCAAACGGTGAAGAAAGCAGCATATGCAAGAGACGTAAGGAGCAAATGAAATCCATAGGGTGCAACTCAGCATCATCACCCCCAAAACCGAGTATATCTTCTAACAACAATGATCCCCCAACATAATTCCAAGAAGTTCACGAAACAAAGGAAACAAGTCTCGCTCATTCCCTCCACTTTTTCTCATTTCTGGAATGTGAATTGTCCTTCTCATTGCTTAACGTGGGTGTCTATTTGGAGATTCATGTTTTCTGTGTTTGTGATGTTTTGAGTGTTTTTCACTTCTGCCTTTTTCTCGGGAAGAACCTTTCTTTCTCCCTTTTGACCTTGAACTGTGTCTATCTCTTCTTTCATCATCACTGGATGAATCCCTTCCTGCATCACGCTTCTTATGACGATGATGTCTAGAACGTTTTCTGCTCTTTTCCTCTTCTAATGAAGAACTGCTACTATAATCTCGGCGGTGTGTTACAGGGGTTTTAATTTTCCTGTCATCATATTTTGCCCTACTAGATCGCTTTCTGCTTTTTTCTTCTTCTGAAGTGCTACTATAGTCTTGTCTGCGGACTAGAGGCGATTTAATTTTCCTGACATCTTCAATATTCTCCCCATCAGACTTGTCGCGTTTATAGTTCATGGTACTTGTTCCCTTGGTTTTAACATTACTGCTCTCAGGATTATTTCCATGAATAGTGTCACCTTTTGATACACCACCCTCACGAGCAATATGCTGATCATATGGCAAATCATGATTTAAGGATATCTCGTCATTATTTTGACTGTCAAGGATGTCCGTTCTCGTATCTTCATTAACAAGGTCTTTCTTAGGTGCAATGTTCTTGGACTTCTGCATGGGGTAAGGCATATCAGGAGGAACCTCAATTCCTAGTTCCTTGCCCAATGATTCCAGAAAATCACCAGCAATCAATCGGCTCAATGCTGTATTAGCTACTTCGGCTTTCTTTTCTTGATTATCCACTCTCCCAATACCAGAATCTCCCCCTTCGTCATCTGAATCATCGGAGAAAATAGCCTGCAATACATGTATTTGTTATAGGTTTCACATAATATATGCATTCGTTAAAATAGATTTCCACTCCTAGGATACATGCTTTGTCATCAGAAGTTAGTTACCCCCGAGATCTTATGCCCACAGACAAAAAAGGGATACATGTAAAAAATATGCTTTGTAAAGGATTAAATGATTTCATGTGAAAGTATTAATTTTAAGTAGAATGGTCGGAAAGGGTAAGAAATTCGGTGTTACCTTGTACAGGTCAACTGGCCTTTCAATATTTTCGACTTCCACGTCCCCTTCAGTTTCATTTTCAGTAATACTTTTGATTATGTCTTCATTAGTAGATTGTTGCAAAGGTGAGATTTCTTTCTTTGAAGTAACAGGGTCGTCCACTTTGATACCTTTGACTGAATCTGATGTAAAAATCAACGAATCTATTTTACTCCTAATCCGTGGAGCAGGTGGTGGCTGCAAAAGGCAGGGACAAAAAGTGAAAAATGATTTCCAGACCAAGCCAGAAAGTCAATGTAAGAATAACTTCAAAATGTAACAGACTACTTGAAGCACCTTCCCCATATACGGATCAATAAGATCAAAGCGTTTGCACAAAAGAGGTGAAGGGCGCCATTGAAACTCTTCCCTCTTAGGGTGCATTTTCTTCCTCAAAATATCTTCAGCTTGCAGGTCTTTTTTTGGCTGTTAGCACCGGGATACATCAATTGAAATTAGCCGAAGCTGTGGGAAAAGAAACAGAAGGAACATCACTTTAGTCATACCTGTACTTCACCAGAAGTAAACTGCATAACACCACCTGGGATGAAATCCATGGCAAATGGAGTTAAAGGCTTGCTCCCCTTGCCCTGTCGTCTCTTTTCTATTGCCTCAGCTGCAGCCTCAAAACTTAGTCTTTCTTGAGCACGAGCAGCCTCTGACATGTCACTAGCTAAACTAGAACTTGCAGAGCGCAATCCCCCTCTATATTTCTCCTTGAGGAACTGCTCAAATCTTTCTTCCTTTGCTGGATCATCTTTGAAAGGCTTTTCTATATCCATCAACTCGCTCTGGCTCAAAAATAAAGAAACAAAGTTAAGTAAAGATCCAAGTCTATTTGGCTATTGAAAGTCTGGGGAAGAAACAGAGGTCTCTATGACAGGGGGAGGATAAATCACATTGTAACTTCTTTTATAGTACAGAAACCAGTACAACCACAAGCCTAACGGTATGTGCCAAAAGTCTGGTCATCAAAGATTCAGGTATACTCTTATCATTAAGATTCCACAGAAAGGAGTCTAAAAGTCATGTCAAAGGAACCATCTCAGTTTAAGGTATAATGTGGTAAGCCAACCACACCACTAGAAGCAATATTGAGATATTTCCCAATTAAGAGTTTAATGCAGAAAGTTTAGACTACTTACAACTGATGCAGACTTGGTAAATGTATCAGTAAGATTAAATTGGAGTTGAATATCTGTAGAAGCAACAAATGAGGATGGATCTTGGGAGCTTTTTTCTAGAGGTTTTTCCCCTAATATCTGGCCTCGGCTCTCAGCTGTTAGCTTCTTCACACTGGGAATCATTTTTCCATCCAATTGCTGACTAGTCTGATCATTGTGTTTCTGCTGTGCCTCCCACAATTTCCTAGCATAATATTCATGGCCAGTTCCTCCAGAAAGAAAACTAAACAATGGATTTGATAGGTTCTTTTCTCTAGATAAATCCTCATATAATTTTCCACATTTAGCTACCAGATTAGCAACCCCTTCAATTAATAATTTTAAATTGCCATCGTCTGGAGGAGGAGTGTCTGGTGGAGTAACTTCATAGGTCTTACGGTTAATGTCAAGTGGTCCAGAAAATTTATGGTGGGGCAAAAAATCCTTAGGAATCAGAGGAGACTCAAATCTGAAAATCAGTTTTATAAAATTATGGTTTAATGTGCAATCGTGTAAATACAAAATAGGCAAAGTAATAAAAATGACAAGCATATATAGACTTCATAACCAACCAACAACTGTTAAAATTTTATAATGATACTAGATCCCGGGGCCATTAACCAACAACTGTTAAAATATTATAATTTGAATTGCTATTAACCCAAATCAGGGTTAATAGAAATGTAAAACAATAAAGTTTATAATATAGAATTTTGAAAATAAAGAAGATATCAGTTTATCAATTTTATAATATAGAATTGTAACCTTTCCATTTTATAGTCAGAATTGGATGCAACTCTAAAGCCAGGCAGATCACCCTGATCCTTCAGCTCTTTCTTTGTCCGGTTTTCCAATCTCAATGTTGAAGGTTCTTCTACTTCTTGAACATAAGCATCTTCAAATTCGTAACCTTAGAAAAAAGCAAACATTATGCCTATTTTTCTCATTCTTATAGAAGGCTAATTCTAGCATTCAACAGACTAAGCAACACTACGAGTAAAACCAGGTACGATAAGTTAATACAATATAACTTTTATTAGTAGTTGCTTTCACAAAGTACTACATTGTATAAGCTTATCCATTAACCCTTCTTATACAATATATAATGAACAACTTCTTTGGGCTTTCAGATTGAGATTCCATTCTTTGATTATTTCTGCTGTCTATTACTCGGAAGAGGAAATTTCTTACATTAATACTGGTTCATCAAGGTATTTTGCAGTAACTATTTTTCTATCCTATTCTGGGTCCTGTCATATAATAAACTTCTTAATATATTTATGTAAAAAGTATTAATTTGTATCTTACACAGCAGTATACAGTGCATCACCAAACATAATAGTATTTTGTACGATATCATATCATATACAATGACAGACAAAATACCAAACATTAAAACTTCATTAGGTTGTATACTATTAGGTTCTAACAAACCAGGCCTTTTCATCTTATCACGCATACCAAAAGGGTCCAAAGTTAAACCAAGTTCACTCCTAACATGAAAGAGCAGAACTACTAACCAGTGGCATAGACATCCTCATCCTCAGCATCAAGCTCCTCCAGAGCTCCAATGCCAAAACCGGGGGCAGCCTTTCCTGCTGATGAATGAATGCTGAGAGTTAAATCATCTTAGAGAAAGATATTTTTCATATACTCAGTTTTTATGTATCTTACACTTTAAACCAAAAAGACTATCTCTAGAGAACCCAAGTCCCCCTTTGTTGGCTAGGCGTGATCTTTTTTTCTCTGTAAAAAAGAAGATACGGCAATTAAATATGAATTTCTAGAACCCACATCAGCATTGGCCACATAGAACAAGAAAAAGCTTACCTCTAAACTCTGGAGCATGCTTGTAAGGATCAAAACCTAATCCGTGCAGATCTTGCTTTGGGTTGAGTACGTAAACCTGAAAAAACAAAAATGTATACAAGGCATGCATATTATCAATAAATCTGTACTAACAAGCAGGTAAAAGACAAATGAAAAATTGAATCACAATAATTAAAACATACGTTTGTTGAGGAATGAGATATGTATTCAGCACAAAATCCATCATCGGATGGAAAGTTAGTATAATACGCGTACTGATCATAATATTCAACTTAATTTAAGATTGTTTTCTACTCCATTCAAATATCTATAATTAAGACTAGTTTCCAAATATATTGAACTATCAGCCATTTGATCACATTTGTTCTTGCTTTGACTTTTCCAAATTTGGCAAGCAAAACCAACAAGATAATTTCTTTATCATTATACACAAAAATACCCCACCATTCCTCTAAGGAATCATTTTTAATTCACCAGAATTTACTTAAGGACTGAGCAATTCTTTGGGTGTGCTTCTTTCTGGATGGGTCAAAATCACATCACACATCACAATCCCCAAATAATCATATTGGAAAGGAAAGACATAATCAACCAAGATAAAGATAATCATATATTAAAAGTAACAAACTTCTCACCGGTGTGCTCTTAGAAATCTGAACATCGTCATTCACAGGTTCCTCAAGAAAATTTTCAATATCACCCTTGACAGACTCAGACTCTGATACTTTCACTTTGGGATCATCAGAAGAAAATGCTAAGAAAGCTCTGCGTGCCTGTCTTCTGGCATCTGCACAGACAATACAATTACATTACATGAACTGTGACATCATTGCATAGAAGCCTAGTTAATTCGACAGCAACCATACAAAAATATATACGAAAAAGATGATTTTACACTAGATTAATATATATTCTGGGTATGAAATAATAATACAACAGACTAAAAACCTCATGTAATATTTGCTAAAAAAAATTGACAAAGCCTGACTGAGGATTACACTAATCCAGCTAGTAACTCTAAAAACTCAGTCAAAAAGCCCATACTACAAAACCATGTAATACTAGGCTCATTCCCTATTAAGAAAAGGAAAAATCACTAGTACTAGGCAGAAGGAAAGGTTATGGTAGGTCAGCAAGACGTATAGTAAAAGAATAAAATGTAAATGAAAAGAGAATCAATGCCAAGTGCATTTCATCCTACTAACAATCAGTGCATGTTATTTTTAATTAGATCAATTCGCCCTTTAGAAAAGGTTGCCTAAAAGAAAGACAAACATCCAAATAGAAAAAAAGATGATAAAGACCATAAAACAATTAATGTAATATAAATATTACATAAACTGGTAATAACTTTATCCTATATTACTCTTTTTTTATATAGTGATGGAAGAAATTGTAGCATATATATGACAATCTAAATTACAAATACTTACTGAATCTCAGACTAACAAATACATGAAAATAATATCAAATGCAACTAAAGAATAAGGGAGATGAACAAAAAAACGAATCTTGATCTGATTCTAGGAACATATGGATCTAAAACAATGTGATCCTGTGCTTTTATCCAGAAATAAAAAGGAAGAACAGCCACCAGATTTAAGGGGTTGTTCAGTTTGAAAAAAATATTTTATGATTACACTTTTTGTTTCCTGTTTTCTGAAGTTTAGACAGAAATGGCAGAAACAAAAATGAAAATGATAAAAAAACTGTTTTTGCTGTTTCCAGCACAAACTTCTAAAAAGTTGAAATAAAGAGAAAATATAAAATAAAAAGAAACTGTTTTCTCAAACCAACAGCCCTAAAAACCCTTTCTTACAAATGAGATGAACTTGTATCAGAAGGTATAAAATGGAAAGCGAGCAAATAGCTAAAAAATGGCAATGGGAAACCATACCATACAGTGCATCAGAATGTGAATCCTTGATTGTGCGGCCACGACTCCATCCCATCTTTAAGAGCAACTTTACCCCTAAAACATGTGAAGGAGGTCAGAACCAGTATTTTTAAAGAAAATGCTATTCAAGTTAAGTGGAACAGACCAACAGACTCAGTGGCCGGAACAACTATTTCATCAGGAGCAGGTCCAGGTATTATGGATGGCCTACAATGAAAAAGAAAAACACAAACAAGCATGGAAGTGTCATCAGAAAGATCAAAAACAAAAACAAAAAATAAAAAAGGGGCAAATTATGAAGAAAAAAAGAAAAAGGCTAAAAAGCTGCATTTGGCTTTCTGAGGAAAACACTCTAATTGACATTAATAATATTGAAGATTACCCAAATGGTTGCTTATTAAAACATCCATATTCTGTAAGAGCATCTCCAATGCAGATGTATTATTAACCCGTTGCTTAACAAAAGGTAGTTGTGTCTTAAAAGAAACTGCGGTGGAACAGTTTCTAAAATTTTAGCAGCATTGCCTCTACAAGGAATGGCGCTTAACAAGAAAAATGAGAAAAATTAAATTAATTTTGAGTTGTCAAAAGGTGACGTGTTAATAAAAAATTATAGAAGGGTGATATTAAGAACTACCCATTGGAGTAAAACTTGTAAAAATTTGGTATGAATTGCTTAAAAATGATGTGGCATAACAGATTCCATTTAAAGTGAAATAAGAACTCCAGTATGTTGTTTGTAAGAACCAGCTCTGAACATGATCTATGCTAATGTTAATTTACACCATTATATTTAGTCATCCTATATTAACAAAATCAACTCTTCTTTAACTTTTAACTTAGTCCCCTTTTTTTATCCTTTGTAAGTATTTGGATATTGGTTACTATCATCTAATTATACCACTAAATCCCCAATACTTTTGTCTAACAATTGAACAAGAGTGACTTGGATCAAGCAAAGTAAGATTGGAATCCAGGAAAGTGTAAATAAAAGGTCAAATTTGGAATTTCCACAATTTCCTGCGCCACTTGGATCAAGCCTCCATTGAGTGCTTCTTTCTTTGGTTATTCATCCTCCTTCATTTTGTAGGGGTTAGATCTAACCAACTAAACTCTCATGTAATTGGTATTGTTTATATTTATATATGTCTTTTCATTCAATGTTAGTATTTTGCTTTTATGCTTAATGCTTGTTGTGGTTTGATCATCCATAGCTTGATATTTGATTTATTGGGTATTGGAAAACATCTTTTGTAATCTAAAACCGAATCAAAATACCTAATGAAGCTTGTACCTAGGAATGGATGTTGACTCATTAGTTGTCTTAAAACCTTATCGTGAAAGCAAGTTTGCTTATTAAGTGCTCAAGGAATTTAGGGAAACTTAGACTCGTTATACTAAGGAATTAGAGGTTGAGTATACTTGTGGGTTGAGTTTAGCATTAAATTAGAAAGAAATTGAGTGATTATTATTATATGTATGAGGGTGAGGTTGGTGAAGTCTAACCATGACAATAACATCATTCATTTCAAATATATTCTGCATTCTAAGTGTTTGATAAAATCCCAAAAGAGTTTTAATTGTTTTGGCACAGTTTTAATTTCTTGAACATCAAAACAATTTATGGAAATATTCTTTAGTCTAAACTAGTTATCAATTGCAATTATTATTGTGTATTGTACAAGTTATTTGGGAGGACGATAATTACTTACTACTTGCTATTGTGCGATTAGTACACTTCCGAATCGTGCTAACAATCTCACATATTAAGATTGAAAAAAATGGTGATTATAGACATGCACATAGGGAGGATTTCATTAAAAGAAAATCAGACTATTTGAAGGAGAGACAATGACAAATAAATTTTAGTTCCAAGCTTCTAAATTCTTTTAACTTAAAAGACCACAGTGCATCACATTTCAAGGGATCATAAGTTCAACCATTATACTCTCACACCATCACCACCACAGAGGGAAAAGAATTTAAAAGTAAAACTTTTGTCTAATATTTCAAGAACCAAGAAAAACTATAGGTGAGCCTAACAATCATTTGAATAAAAAAAAGCCAAAAATCACATACACGGATAACTAGCATGCCTAAACCCATCATCACCACCACAAAGGGAAAATAATTTAAAAGTAAAAATTTTGTTTAATATTTCTAGAACCAAGAAAAGCTATAGGTGAGCCTAACAATCATTTGAATAAAAAAAGCCAAAAAATTATATACATAGATAGCTAGCATGCCTTATTTTCTATTCCTCCTCATCACTGAAGATGAAAAAGGGAAGCCCAGTGCATGAGGCTCATTTCCACCTAGTGGGGTCTAAGGAGGATAAATGCACATAGCTTTAGCCCTGCAGGCAAACAAGCTGTTTCTAGGATTTAAACCCGTGACACTCAGATTGTAAGGTAGCAGCAACCTTACTGTTGCACAAAGGTTTGCCCTCTCTATGTGAATAAATGAAATCAAAACTAAAATGTCAACAGTTAGTCTATAAGCATGATTTTCAAGAGAACTTTTGGTGTCATTTGATCCAAGTAGCTGGCTCCACCTAGTGAAAAAAGGTTTGGTGATGCTTGTTCACTATAAGGTGATTACAATAGAAAGAGAGAATAACCTTTAACAAAAGAAGGATTAAACACACACACAAGTTGAGTACTGCAACAAAATTCTCCAATCCCTTGAATATTTATAAAACGAATTCTCCAAAAAGAATCTACCATGGGTTAAGCATCAAAAGATACCGAACAGTTTCCCATTTCTAACAAAGTTTTGTAATACATAAGAATCAATTGTCAAAAAAACATAAAATAGAGGTCTGGTAATGGTTTTCCTGTAAAACACTAAAGCTAAAGTAAAGAGAAGCAACAAGCATTTTAAAATCCACTCTTAAAAAAAAGAAGACATCACAAATAGAAGTTAATTGATATATAATGACCATAATAACAATTAGAGAAATAAAATGCACCTCTGTTTCTGTTCCTTCTCAGCTTGTTTGCGAGCAACGTCAGCAGCTGTGAAACCAAATGTATCAAACTGTGAAGTAGTCCCCAAAAAACGACCTTCCAAATCCTATGATACATGGAAAGGGTATGTTAGAACAGAAAAAAACTTAATCTACCAAAAAAACCGAACCCCCAAACACCAATTAAGTAACAACCTACTTGATTCCATCCACATCATAGAAATGTTGTAATTAGGTAAGTGATAGTATCACCATTTTTACAGTATAATTTTAGTTCAGATTCCTTCCAGACAAGCAAACAAGATTATATCCCTGCCCTAAAAGCATCACAGTATCTAATGATAAATACATAGCCCTCACCTATTGAAATATTAAAAATATCCCCCACTATGCTCCATTTCAACTAAAATTAAGAGAAACTTCCTTGCTTAAATTTTAATAGAACACACATTCCTTATTTTTAGAATTTTAACATAACAAATTTAATTGCTTTACGTATTCTACAAAGGATTTGCTTCTAACTTTTACCATTTTTAAGTGGGTGCTTGTAATTTCAAAATCTCAAAAGTGATATATGGAGGAATCTATTTATGCTAGTTTAAAGTTAATAAAATTTCACATCAAAAAATATTGAAAATGACATAAAAACGCAGAACCATTTAAAAGGCACCAATAAAATTGATCAACAATGAATAATATATATTAAACTTAAGGACAACTGATCAATATTTACAGAAATATCCAGCATGAAATGGCTCTAGAGTAAAAGGCTGGTTCTGCTTGATATCACACCTCCAATATCTACATCTATGCTGCCTTGTAAGTGAACAGGAGGACTTTGAAACATATAAATTTAAATATCTTGAAAATTATACATAACACAAAAACCTATACTGGCATGTATCATTCAACATACAGATTTCTCGTCTTCATCTAGAAAATTCATTATATTCTGCTCTTTGAATTCTGCTCTGTTCTTCCTGGATGATTTAAATGACTGGGGTGCCCACCCTGCATATTCATTCATAAAGTTAACACACACAGACAGCTTTAAAATTCAATTCTGTAACAGGATGATTATGATTTCCTAATGAACTTATACCTTCTTTTGAGCCCACTGTATTATAGTAACCAGCAGAATAGCCTCCTGTAAATGCTCCATGGAATCTTCTCCGTCCTTCATCGTCTCTGACCTGGAGTTGGTGAAGTCAAATTGTAATGCGGTTAAGATACAGGCAGCATTACGTCATTCCAAATTATCATCTTTTTAAAAGGGTAATTGCACTAAAACCTAGTATCAACTTTAAATATAAATCACATATGTCCACACAATTGTCACAACTACAAAAGCAATCAACTGCCTTTCCTTGAGTCACAAAAAATGTTGAAATGTAAATTCAGTACATGAACTCACCATTCATCCAAAACAACAACTACATAGCAGAAAAGAGATACGATTACAATTAATAGGAACACTTCGAACTTTCAAACTATGTTCCAATAGCCTCTAGTCAATTATTTTCACCAAGTATGTTTTAGTCTGTAACCCAATAGCAATAGCGCTAGGGACATTGCTGACACAAAACAAAATTGAACTCCTCCATTAACTAAGAGGCAGAATTCAGACAACTCGATTCCACAGGTGATACAACAGCATAATCAACTTCAGTTTTTAATTTCACAGTAAGAAACAAAAGCAAAAACACTAAGTCTTTTGCCATGTGCATTCGTAATTTCTGGAAACAGTGCCAAAGTCCAATCTTCTCACGCCAACGAAACGGAATTTCGGTGGAGAGAGTAAATGCTTACCTCTTGCTTCCAAGCGGGGAGGGTTCGGAGTTGACCGGAAGACTCAGCAATGGCCTTCTTTTTGCGACTGATTAAATCGTCCTCACGCTCTATCGGAGTTCCATAAAAAACAAAATCGTCTTCGTCAGACTCCATTTGTCTCCACTGAATCCTTAAATTGAAAGATTATTATTGCCCAATCCAAGTTCAGATGCTGATATTGAATGACGAAAAACAAGTTAGGGTTTCTCTCAAGCTTGTCCTGGGTGTGCAGAATTCATTGGCGTGAAGAGCGAGAATAACATGCTCGGCGCGTCGGGTTGAGAGAAAAAATCTTTCCATTTTTATACCAGGCGATTAATTTTGCTTGGGATTCATGTTAATTTCATATTTAAGAATTAATTATGTTTTTTTAATTTCTCTTCTAAATCTAATCTTCATTTTATTAATTTCTGAAATTCAAAACTTGAAACTTGAATCTGTAATTTAAAATCATTTTTAACAGTTAAACTTTAATTTTTAAATTACAAGTTAAATTGATAAATAAGTTCTTTAGCCTTCAAAATTGAAATTGATGTTCTCCAGATTTTCTTAATTTCCATATCTAATAAATATGCAAATTTAGTTAAGGTGTTGATATATTACTTTTTGATAGCATTGCATATATATATATATATATATATATATATATGACTAAGAACACATACAAAATTTATAAATACCTACACCTTATTCAACTCAATTTTTAAGATATAGTTTTTTATTTATTTATTTAATTCCAATTCAACCCAAACCTGAGAGAGAAGAGGCTATGTTTTTTAGATGTTAGAACAGTTTATTTGTTTATCCTTTCCCTAATTTATGCGTAAGAAAAATAATATATTACAATAAAATAATAAAATATAAATTGAATAAATTGACTTGGTTGTATTTATTTATATTTAGTATTTCTATATTGGAGAGGGGTCAATTTACACAAAAACGTTCGTATTCAAATTTTGTAGTACATTAGAAATTCATTTTATATAAATCATATTTTCAAAGGAAAACATTAAATATAAATTATTTAATACAAAATTTACGTATATTAAAATAAATGTAGTAGATATTTTTCAAAATATATAATTTAGATATAATATTTATATATTAAAATCAATTTAATATATATTTGTAAAATTTACTAAATGTGAATAATTTGATCAATTTACATTAATAATTATAATGATGTGAAGTTACAATTTAACAGTTTAATCAGTAAAAAATTATAGAAAATATGTCAAAAGAGAGCTATTTTCTAAATGTGTTACATGATTATGATTAGTAGTCTCAATATTCTACAAGTCACTTGAATTATATTCATCATAATACAACCAAAAATTAAATAAATGATGTGTTTGAAATCTAGAGTGTTAAAAATAAAGAATCCAAAATACTTGACAAATGATCAAGTTTTGATAAATAAAAAACATATAAAAATATTGATTTTCCAAAATATCATTTTTTTTAAAACTTATCTGCTTTCATACACTAAACATAATATATCAACAATTGATTGACTCTTTAATCAACTTGTTTAATAATGTAATACATTTCTTATACTCTAACTAAATAAATACTTATTAAACTTTAAATAAATATGATGAATTAATAATAACAAAAGAATTTAATAGGTTTTTTTTCTAAAACTTTATTAGTTTTTTTTCTAAAACTTTATTAGGTTTAATTTTTTATTTTTAATAAAAAATTTAAAATTTTGATAAAAGAAAAGAAACTAATACTTATGAATAAAAATTGTCACGGATTGAAAACTAATATCTAAATGGTACCAATGAAGTTTAAATGATTTTTTCTTTATATTTATTTTATAATAATAATAATATTATTATTATACTACTAAGTCGAAAGGTGAACCAAAAGGTCGTGTGAAGAAGTTAAATGTAAAATATATAAATAAATAAAATTATAAAATAGTTATTGTAGAAAAGTTCATAATGATAGGGTCTAAATTAACAGGTATGAGTTTAAAAAAATATATTAGGTAAAAAATAAAAATTCAAATACGTTTTGGATCCAATAAGAGAACATTATAAATATGTCATCAAACTAAGAGGTATGCAGAGTGAATTTATCTGATAACTATATCAAATTGATTATAACTTTGACATCAGATCACCTTACAGACACACACACTCAACCGTGAGAGGAGACCGGGAGGAGAAACCGAGAGATCTAGTTTATCTAGCCCAACCTAGTAAGTTTGTCAGTCATAGGCCTAACCTGAAACAGGAGTGAACCGAAAGTCCAACCTGAAGCAAGAGTGAACCGAAAGTCTAGTCTGAAGTTGGAGTAAATTGAAAGCCCAATTCTAAAAGTTCAAAAAAATCCAACAAGTCAACACATTTTGCTGAAAGAATAATAGTTTATCGGACCATTTGTAAGAACAATTATTATTATATTAAATGTTATTTTTTTATAAATTTGAATGTTTTCAATTATATTTATATTAAAAAAATTATTAAATATTTAAAATACTTTTATTTTTATTCATATACTCTATTGTTTAATTTTGTTGTTATTTAGTATTTCCGATTTTTAACTTATCAATTAATTCTCTCAGTCTCTAATGTTCTTTAACTTTTCAATCAATTAGTTATTTAAGAAAGAAAAGACGAATTAACTAAAGAGTTCAAAATATATACAAACAAAAATAACGATTAAGTCCATAAAAGTAAGATAGCTGATAAAAATAAAAATAAAATATTTAGAATATTCTAGAGAAAATATTTTTATTAAGAATTTAATTGAAAATATTAAATTTATTATATATTTAAAATTTAATTAATGTTTTGTTTTAATGATTTCGTCATTTAATAAAAAATAATACATTTTTAACTACTTGTAATTATTTTAAAATTATATATATATTTTTTTAAATTATATTATTTAAATTAAAAAATGAGATATACAAATAAAAAAATGCATACATTTATTTAATATTGCATGTCATATTATTAATATATTACCCTAAAAAAGTATATTTGAATTTATACTATAAAGATCATGTTTTTCTTTTGCTAATTTCAATCATTTGTTTAAAACGCAATAAATATTATATACTTATAAATGGGGAAAACCAACGTAAATAATGGACATCTAAGTTTTTTCAATTTGAATAAATAATAAAAAAGATTATAGTATTTTTTTTTACAACTTTTTTAATTACGAATTTCTTATTACATTTATAAAAAAAATCCAATGATCACAGAATAACTTTTATTAATTACCAATATTTGTTTTAAACGCGTATGGTTACTCGTGACTACTAATGATCATGAATAAATTTGTAGTAGTTTTTTAACTTGTATTCATAACATCACATTTCTGATTAAGCTTTTCAAGTTTTAGCATATTTTTTTTAAAAAAAACTAAAGCCTAGCTATTTCATAAGGTAAAGTATAAGTTTTTCAACAATATTTTTTTTAAAAAAAGGTAAAAGGGTAGGTTTTAAAAATGGATAAGTTACCTATTTATAATTATATTATCTTATTATTATTATTTTTATAACAGATTTATAATTAAATAATGTGATTTTAGATTTTAAAAGTGTTGAACATATTAATTTAAAACTATAGTAATTTAAATGAAGTGAAATAGAAAATGAATACAAGAATACTAACATTCTTGTAGCATTATTTAATTTGTATGATTTTAGAGATAATTTATTTTAATAATTATTATATAAGCAGGTACATTTTTTATGACGGTTTTTTTGTGAGATTTTCTATCCTTTATCACATAAAAATATTTTCTTTTTAAGCAGGTAACTAGCATAATTTCTTTAGACAATTTTTTTCTCAAAACCAATGCTACTTTGTGTTTTAAAAAATAATATTATTTTAATATAATAATATCATGCAAACGTGTTGGTGTTTGTGCTTCGCTTAATTAATATAAACTAATAAATTTATTAAATACGACTATTCATAACTAAATATTATTTTTCTTCTTGAAGGTATATAAGTTTCTACATTAATCAAGCCTTTTTATTGCATTTTTTTATTTTATATAACTTAATATTAATATCATGTTTGGTATATTTGAATTCAGAATTGGACATTAGATTACTGATGTAAGGTGTGATGTCTTCAACATAACTTTTATAGATATAATTAATACTCATTAACATAATCATTTTATAAGATAAAATATAAATTTTGAGATTAAATAGACAATTTACTCTTATATAAATTTAGTGTGATCCAATAAATAAGTACATAAATAAAAACAAAAAAATTTATTAAATCGTATTTATTATTTTTACTTACTTGAAACATTGAAGTACCTTTTATATACACATTTATTTTAATTTTTCTTTTAACTTAGTAATAGTATTATTGTTAAAAAGAATGAGGACATGCCTCTTAGAACTCTCAGTTCCACCATTACTTCATGTAAGGTGAGTTTTACTATCTTCTTAATCTTGATTACAAAGATTAGGGAAAATGTGCTGTTTTTTTTCTTTTTTAAAAAAAACTAAAATGAAATATGTGATAATTCAAGAGACAATTGATGAATTTGTAAAAATGAAAAAAAAAAAAACAGGAAATGTCAAGCCAACGCGCCGAATGGGAGCGCGTGGAAGAAGGCATCTGGTAAACGCGTCTGGGGCAGTGTGGGTTGCCCTAATCGGATGCGAGCGAGAACTGGTTCTCTTATCCTGTGAAACTGTCATCATAAATTCACCTATCAGCCTCGGCCATGTCCTCGTTCGCGCACCTCCTCTTCCTTCAGCAACTACGAAGTTCAATCGCGCCTTCTCGGTAATAGGTGACTTCTCCTTTTCCTCTTCCATTTCAGATCTGTAATTTTCCCCTATTCGTCTATGTATCTGTGCCCTGATTATTCGTTTCGTTCGATTCTAGGTTGAATCATGGAGCCTATGGACATCATCGGCAAATCAAAGGAAGACGCGTCGCTTCCTAAAGGTTCCCCCCTCACTTTCCTCTCTTTCAATAGTTTATATAATCATATCGAGTTCTTTGGAATCGGTTGTTATTGCAAAGGTGAATTCTGGAGACTGCAGAAAAGAAAGATAAATTGTCCGCAATAGGTCTAGTTTTTTTTTTTTGACAATTAGGGCTAATAGTAATATATCGTGATGAATAGTTTTCCTTTGCAAATGCTGCGTATAAGCTTTCAGCAACCTAATTCACTTGATAAAACGTTTTTTTTCTAAACTGCACTCCTAGTGAGATCATATCAAAACGGTCTATATTTAAAATTTAATCACTAGAAGATAGTTAATGCTTTTTTGAATAGGTTTAATTTATAAAATGTTGCTGATTAATAATGAATAGTGATGTCTGGTTCTTTTAATTTTTAGGATACTTGATCGTCAATCTTTTTATTCTCTTTGATTGGCAATACATTATTGTGTATTGCTTACAGAATCTTCTGATTTTTTGGCAGCAACAATGACAAAAATTATTAAAGAAATGTTACCCCCAGATGTACGTGTTGCAAGAGATGCCCAAGATCTATTGATCGAGTGCTGTGTAGGTCAGGATTTTATAATCAATGATAATTTTGTTTTCATTATATTGTCTTTTATTTGTTGACTTAATTCTTTTAGTTTTAGGAAGCCAGAGATAGTGTTGTCTACTATTTTTATTTTTCTGATGTCTGTTAAGGTTAACTGTCTTGGTTCTGGCATGGATTATAAGAAGAGATGTCAACCATGCTTTATAGCAGCTGTATACCATTGCAGCTCTGGTCCCCTTCATTGAAGCCCATCGTACCAGCTCATTGTCATGCCTTGTGGTATCAATTGCAGCTGCATTCATGGCTATTTGCACCATTAGTGTGTGCTAAATCCTCATTTACCCCCGCTACTGTTTTTGCTTGAGTTTTTTTGTGTGTTTTTTTTTCTTATTTTGGTTCCCTTATTCGCTGTTCAAAATTGGAAACCATATTCCGAAACTATCATGTGCCCTTATGCCTCTGAAACACGGACCATTATTCTTTGACACCATATTTGGCCAACTCTGATGATTTCTGGCACTTCCTGGTGTTTCTGGTCTTGCCCTACTTTGTGGCACTATTTCTAATGTTCTGCTGTGTTGTTTCTATTCAATTCATTCTCACCGTTTTCTGCTCTTCATTTTGTTGCAGTATCTGACCCACAGGTCTTTCTTGATTTCATTTATGTTTGCTATTAACTAACCCTATCATACCATATTAGCTGTGAATTACTAGAATCTATAGTATAATAACATTGTTGGTAATAATTTCTTTTGAACTTGCTGTATGTTTTTTCATATAAGTTCACGTTGAAGTAACACAATTGTTTGCTAGTATATCTATACCGTGGACACGCTGAACATGTGTGTCATTCATTGCTTATATTGTCTAAAAACTTAGGTAGTTTCTCGTTAGAGTTTCCTGCTTCATATTCTTAGTTGACATTTTTTAAGAATTAAGATCATAATGGTTTATTTGTCATTGTAGAGTTTATAAACCTCATCTCCTCAGAATCCAATGAAGTATGCAACAGAGAGGAAAAACGTACAATCGCACCTGAGCATGTATTGAAGGCTCTACAGGTATTTGTCTATCCTTTAAAGCTTCACATATGGATATTTTCTACTTTATATTTGAGCGTTTGTGTCGTTTCACACCATGCATTATCTTGGGTTACATTTTGTTTGGCTGTGAAGATTTCATTCAGAGGTTCTTAATGACACAGTTTAAGGAAGCTGAGTTGAAAGGATTAAAGATTAGTGATTTAATATTAACAATTTTGTCTTTCCTCTCTGCACGGAAGTTGCAGCGCAACGATTTATGTCTTCATGGTAAAAATTGCTGTAATAGTTAAATAATTACATTCTTATTTCTGATGAGACTGAGCACAAGTTGCTAACACATGAAATTAAAATACTCAGTAAGCTGATTAGGCTCCTCTTACAGATTTACTAGTGGATCCCACTAAATATTCTGCTGAAGGAAGTAATAATAGTACTGAGAAAGACAACATAATATGTATAAACTGAAATTGATTTATTGCATTACTTGTTTGAGGTACATATATCTTTAAAGAAGTAGTCACTTGTTCTACAAGTTTTGCTCACTAGACCTTGTATCTAACTAAGTTACAGCTCAGCATAACTGACTTCAGTTAGTTTGTTACCACTTTGCTAACTATACTATAGATCTAAATAACTGACAGCTCAGCATAACTAACTTCAGTTAGTTAGTTGCATTGCAACAGATGCTGACTAGGCACCTACAAAGCTAAGTGTTTACAATAGCTAGCATGGTTATACTCTATCATTCTACCATCTACCATATAAAAATGTGTGCACATAGACATAAGATACTACCTTCCGAATAATAATACTCTGTAAAAAGAAGTTAAATGAAAAATTAAGTGCATTTAATATCTTAGAAACATTAGAAACGTACTTTCTTCATCTTGTAAGTAGGATGATGCTGTAATAAGATTTATAATTATTCTTTTCTTACCCTGAACCTAAAGTAGCTGTTGCCTTTTCCTTGAAAAATTAGAGTCTATTTTGGTATCCTTCTGAGTTTGATAATAGATCATAGCAATATGCATGCTCTCTGCTGTATATTTTGCATCAGGAGTGCCTTATTAATTGAAAAGAAAAGGAACAGTTTTTTTAAAATGAATTTTTCTATTATGCTGTTAGGAGTGTTCCAAACTTAGGTTCATTGAATCCTTTAAACATGCTGCATACCTGTTTCTAGTTTTGTTTATTTATTTGCTCCTTTCTCCCCAGGTTCTTGGATTTGGCGAGTACATCGAAGAAGTTTATGCAGCATATGAACAGCACAAGATGGAGACCATGGTAATTAATATTAATGCCCCATCTGCATGTTGAATACTTAAGTGATACAATACAACACAACTTAGCATATTCACTTTCTTGAGTCCCTGCCCGACACACAACCTTAATTTCTTGTATGAATTTAACTGTTTTTGTTATTGATTTTTATCTTCCAGCAGGACACTTTAAAGGGTGGTAAATGGAGCAATGGAGCTGAGATGACCGAGGAAGAAGCATTAGCAGAGCAGCAAAGGATGTTTGCAGAGGCACGTGCTAGAATGAATGGTGGAGCCATTGCTTCCAAGCAGCCAGATACTGACCAAAGTTTAGATAGTTAACTTTAGGATCTTTATAGAAGCACAGGCAGCACCCTGACTCCTGTCTGTGCTTCTAATATTGTGTACAAAAACCATTCACTACTTTGCTGGCCTATGTGGATGTGCTCTCAATTTGTATTCTATCGATGTATCCATCTTTGTAAGTCAATGTAATTAGTGAGAGACCATGAAAAGCCTCCCATTTAGCGTTACATGTAATTATTTAATTTACTTTTTGTATCTTCCATATTCTAACAACTCCTAGCTCAATTCTGACAATAGCTACTAAATTTTATTAGATTGTAACAAATTATCAAATACGTAGAAGCAATGGTGTTTGGTTTATTTGTTGCCTTGATTAGTATGTGGGAGATCTTGCAAGCTCGAAATACTGCCGTAAACGGAGTCATGTCATTTCAATACTACAATAGCAGTGTCCCTTTCATTCTTTTTCTTTACGGATATCCCATCAAATTTTCTCGTGTAATTTACTAGCTCATGAACTCTAGACCTAGCAACCAAAGTCTAATTATGTAGAGCTAAACCTTAAGTGTCAATTTTCATAACAGTGCAGTAGGATTGAGTGCTTAGGGGACTAACCTAGAACGAGGTGTCAGTTTGCTGATACGTGTAATGTAGTCTCTGTAGCCAACATGAGCCACGAGAATTCAGTAATGGTTAACCTGATGTCACCATGGTGCGCCTTTGCACTAGAAGACATAGATGGTGCAGAAGAGTGTGCTAAGTGCATGTCGAGTTTCAACAGTGATGGCTTTGTGTTTTGTTTGTTCTTGCTTTAGGTTTTTTAATCCTTTTTACCGTTTTGGGCATCAAGTCAAAAGAGTTTAGTCGAGCACAATGGCACAGGGCGAAGCCTCTCTCTCTCTTTCTCTCTCCCTCCCTACCCCACCAGAAAGTGAAATAACAAACACATTGTCTCCTTAGATTCCTTTCTTTTCTATTTGAAGCGCACTCTATCCCAGTCTCTCTCTGATTTCCTATATCAGCTGGTGGGACTGGTTATGTTTCTTTTGTCAGGATTCTCTTGCACTCACTATATGAAAGGGGGGAGATGGCCAGAATAACAAAGAAACAATTAAATAAACCTAAAAGCCCAACATATCTATCCCCAACAGTAAAAAGAAGAAACCAGATTCATACTCTCTCGTCTCTCTCTGTCTACCACCTGACCTTCTTTTTAAAGCCTGTTCTTCCTTTCTCTTACGAAGACACTAGTCATGGATACAACCTCAACCCCTCAACCTCAAGACTCATCCTCCAAGAGGCATTTCCATTGGACCAACAAGGTTGGAAATGAAGACGTCCAAGTCCCCCCCACCTCTGAAACAATGCCCAAAACCATAGACGAAGACACAAACGCAAAGGGAAAAGAAGAACAAGAAAAAGATGACAAGGCTGTTCCACTCCCAGGCACTGCAGCCACTTCGCAAAAAAAAAAGCTTCAGGCCGTCGCAATCTCAAGGCTCCGCTCCGTCCTCACCGTCTTCGGCAAGAACCGCTCCAACCTTCCTTTCGGCCTTGGTTCTCGAGTCGTCGGCACCCTCTTCGGCTACCGTCGCGGCCATGTCCACTTCGCCTTCCAGAAGGACCCTACTTCCCAACCCGCTTTCGTCATCGAGCTTGCCACACCCATAACCGGTTTGGTTCGTGAAATGGCTTCTGGGCTGGTCCGAATCGCGCTGGAATGCGACAAGGACAAAGAGTCAGAGAAGAAGAGCTTGAGGCTGCTTCAGGAGTCCGTGTGGAGAACCTACTGCAACGGCAAAAAGTGTGGCTTTGCCACCAGAAGAGAATGTGGAGCGAAAGACTGGGAAATCCTCAAGGCCGTGGAGCCAATTTCAATGGGTGCAGGTGTTCTGCCAGTGAGTAATAAGAGTGATGGAGGTGACGGGGAGGTGATGTACATGAGGGCTAGGTTTGAGAGAATTGTTGGGTCCAGAGACTCTGAGGCCTTCTACATGATGAATCCTGACAGCAATGGAGCACCTGAGCTCAGTATTTATTTGCTTAGAGTCTAGTTACTAGTTACTACTACTACCAGCCCTTTCAATTATCATACTTAACTTTCTTTCCCTTTTAGTTTCTTCTCTCTGGATGTTAAACACTAGGCTATTCCTATACTACTTGTTTAGCTAGCTCCTCAATCATGAAAATGGTCTCTTAGTTCTCTCTGTTTTTTTCTCCTTTTCCCCCTCTTCTTCCTCCAGGAAGAAGAAGTGGGGTTTCAGTTTTTTTTTTTGCTAGGATAGAGGGGTAGGGTAAAGGCAGAAAGTGGGAAATTAATTGTGGGTTACCAATACTTTACAGGGTGATGGTGGGGTGGGTCATGAAAGGTGTATATGTATAGTATCGTTTCCAATCCTTTAATTAGTGATATGAGGCGAAGGTTAATGCAAATCATCATTGTCTTCCCATTTTTATTTGGTTTACTAGCTTTTGCAATTTCGTGGTGCAGTGTTGTTTTATTTGATTCCACTCGATGGCTTGCCTTTTTTGTACTGTGCTCCTTCACGCTCCCTTTTTTCATTTTTTTACTTGTGTGTTTATTTGCATGATGATTAACTCGGTCCCCATTGTTGAAGGGTTGCTTGGACTTCTAAAATTAAATTTCACAAACCACTGCTACTCTATCTGGTTTAACATTTTACTGTAAACTACTATGTCAGTTCTACGCTTTCAAATTCTGTAAATGATACCTGGTTTGCTTAGAGACAGGGAAGATTGTTTACGAGAATATCACTTCCTCCCCTCTCTCCATGGATGATAACTTCATTATTATTTGGTTTGAGTGCCCTTTCATTTGTTTCCTTATGCTCTTTTTTCCCTGTTTAGTTTGGATTCTTTATCAGCATGTTCTTTTAACCCAACACAGTTTCAGTATTTGGTCTAAAAAGTTAATATTGTTCCAATGATTGCTTTTTATGCACAATTTTGTTTGCGAAGTGATCCCAAGAATTTTTCTTAATGTCTAAGCCTAATCATAGAAGTCATCAAAAGCAAAATTAAAAAAAATAAAAAAATAAAATTTATATTCAGATACTAACAATCTGACAGCAGACCCCATCTTCTCCTCACTTTTTTCCTTTGTTTATACACTCGATCATTTGCTTTCCCTCTTGTTGACTACTTTTATTTTTGTTGGCCTAATTCAAATCTGAAACATACTCACCAGGTTGTTTTCATAGGAATTTGTGCAGCTTTAGTCGATAGCTGTAGACTTAGCCCACTACTGTCAACATTTAAGGCCACTATCCTTTTTTTTTTGTTCTCACGTTATTATTTGAGGCAATCTTATCTGAGATAAGTTCAGCACTAAATATAGACATTTTTCCTTAAGAATTTGAATCTTTATAGAGAGTTTTTTTTGTTAGACCCAACCTTCAATGCTACTACTCTTATTTAATCCCCAGAGGAAAATCCTTTACCCGGAGTGTTTGATCATAATAGTGATAATTCCTTTTGCCTTTCCCTTCCTAGTTTTCAGGCTTTCGAAAAATCCTACTATTTCCCTGCAACTTTGAGAGAAAAGATTGAAGATGAAGAACATATGTGGCTTACAGCCAGGACAAAATAAAACTCTCAAGAAGTCTTTCACCGAAACCAAAGTCCTTTTGGTTATTTTAATCATCTACTCATCATTCTTCTAAGGATAAAGCTAGTGGCTTCACATAAAGTTGAACCACAGATTTACATTATTATTGTTGTTCAAACTAACGCACCAAAATCTCCCTCAACCCATCACATTCAAAAGAAACAGTACTACAGATTAGAAGAATGCCTTAAGATTGTGTGGTACAAAACCATAGGTCATTACAAAATCCTATTGTTTGGTCTTTTACATTTGCTATTGTAGGACATGCAGTCCTTACCAGTGACCAATTATAAGCTTACTGGCTAACTAATTTTTTTACAATATGACAAATGAAAGTATGTATGATATGTCCTGGTGTACAGAAGTGGGGCTGCATGTCAAATAGACTAATTATAATTGAATAATCACTTCAGATTGATATGATGTGTATGCTTTCTTTTGATCAGGCAAGAGAGACTTTTCTCCTACCAGGTTTGAATTTGAGTGACAAACTCAGCGATCATAGGTACCACTTGATGTAAATCAAGTGAGCAAAAGGGTCACACGTACACTTACATGGTACCTAGGAAAACAACCACCTCAAATAATGCCTTCAGGGCAGTACCACGTATTTTCCTGCAGGTTATATATGTGCTGTTTTGGGGTCTACTTGAACAGTACCATATTTCCCAACATGATTAATCAAACCTCAAAATTTCATTCAAATAACAAAGATAAGTGATCTTACAAATTATAAGGAGGAATATCCCTATCAAGTTGTTCAACCTTCAAGTTCTTTGGTCTTCTATTTTAGTCTCTTCTCTCATGGATATTTGCAAAAACACTCTGACGGTCAAGTTAGTCTCATTGCAAGTTCAAGATTAAAACAGTCATTATCTTTTATCATGGGGTTTCCTCCTATTTATAATTTTCTGGTGGGCCTTTCTATGTGTTAGGATTAGTGCAAGTCTAATACTCGTTTAATCATATTTTTAGTGTTTTAGTTAGTTTTTGATTCATAACTACGAAGTTAAGACGTGTTTGACTTGTCCAAGAAGCTAAAGAGTCGATATTTCGTTAATCAGCTTCTCGATTTATCGAAACCTTCCAGTGCAATAAGTTTGTGTAACAAATTACATGAATGAATGTTAGTGTTCTCTTTCTTTCTTTCAAGCATACATTTAACAATAATTATTTAGATTTAATTTGTATATAAATATGTAAAGTGAAAAAAAAAACGATTTTAGTGTTGATTTGAGGTTAATTAAGTTTAGGACATACTTTACCACGAATCACCAACATTAGGAGAGTGATTACACATGATTATGAGAACAAGGTGATTAGGAAGCCCACTAATCCAATGATGTTTGTGGAATTAGTCTATTTAGTTACATCTCATAACCTCCCCCAACATGTTTAGATCCTGAAAACCAACCTCATGTAGAATGCTATTTTTCTAATAAATTCTTATTTTCCTATAATCTTTACTCATTTTGGATGTTGAAATTTACTCTCTTCAACCGTAAATTTCTTTCTCAACCAAAAGTGACACTAAAGAGCATATTTGTAGGAAGAATATGAATTTGAAACTATGTTGTTTTTGTAAGAAAAACATATTTAAGTAATTAACAACATTCATATATTTATTTATATGTTTAAATAAAATATCAATTGTTGGATATCTCAAGTTATCCAATTAAATATGTTTGATGAAGTCATCAGTTTTGAAGAGAAGTTGATGAAGTCATAAACCTTGAAAAGTAGTCTTGGTGTTTCATAAAGTGTCTAGGTAGCTTAACCTAGTGTTTGATGTCTTGATCTATCTCTTATCTCAAGCATATGATGAAAGGTAAAAACACAAAGTCTTTTTCAGGAGGAGTTAAACTGTTTTGAAATAACTAGAAGGTTTTTCAAAAGTGTTATTAACTTGTTTTAGAAACACTTTAGCTTTTTCAATTGGTTAAAAATACAGTTTTTCAATTGGTTATTCGAAGAAACAAATTGATTAAAAGTTTTCTGGTGTGTTTTCTTCTATAAGTTATTTGAAATTCTTTAACATTTTTTTTTATGTGGAAACAAAATTTAAAACAATGTATTATAGTGATATTTAAATTTTATATTTTTTATATAAAAATAATTCATGTGAGTTATTACAATAGAGTTGTCTTGAAAAATCTATAACTTCAATAAGAATATCTCTCCTTTTCTAACCGTTTTGTAACTACTTTTTAATATACATATTTTTCTTTGTTTTTTAACCTGATCAGTATAACATTTTATTAATTTTCTTATTTATAAAACACTATTTATAATAAATAATAACTATCATCAAATACTTTATAACTATAACATTATAAATTTAATAAAAAATAATTATTTTATAATTACTCTTTAGTAATTGTTATAATATCTAATTTTATTATCATAAAAAATAGATAGCACATGTTTTCACATAAAATTTATAATGGAAAGTTGGTTTATTTTAATTTTTTCTCCATTTCTGCAAATTCTCTCTACCATACAAATTCACTTAAAGTCATGAACCTCTTTCATTATTAATTAATTCTTACAGATTTTTTCTTCAAAGATAAATTTAAAATAAGATTCGATGTTAAATACGAATATTTCTTCCTGCACACATTCCAGCATTGATTATGAAGTTGTAAGATTCAAGGATGAGGACTAAAAACTGCAAAAGTAAATTAATCAAAAAAAATATCTTCAATTTGATACTATGCATATATTCAAAATTTCAAACCAAAATTGAAAAATAATAAAAATTTACTTCAATATGAGATAATTAATTCATAAAGAAAATTAAACTAGCTTTAAAATCGAATAGTCGTGTTTCATCAACAACTTTTGTTTAAGTAAATTATCACAGTGACCATGTTTACTTAAAGTTTGTTGAACATATCATTTACGAAAAATTAATGTAGTTTGGCGTGAAAATTATTTTCGCTTCTAATCCAAATTTTAAATTTATTAATTTCTTATAGTAAAAAAAAATTATTGAAATGCATCCTTTTCAGTTTTATTAACGTAACAAATAAATTTTAAGTGTAAACTAGAATATTAAAATATTTATTATTAATGTATATATTATAATATAATAATATAATTTTCATTATGATTTCGTTTGTTATATATATAAAAAAATTAATAATAATCATTCTAATAATTTATTTATTACTCATGAAATTTAAAATTTGGACTAATAATAAAATTAATTTTGCGTTATAATAATAAAAAAAAATATCTAATTCAAAAAAATTACATGTGTTTACTTTGTGAATAAAATAATAATGTCATATTAACGTAATTTATGCTACAAAATTGCAAATTATTTTATGTATATTACTTTTTTTTAAGTGTATGGTTTGATAGAAGAAATTGAGGCCATTGTCCTTTTTGGATTATGAATGTGAAGCTAACTTACCTAATATCTATTATATTGTCTTTTCCTAACTAATTGCCTTTAACATTCACCAACCCAATCCCAATTGATTTGAGGGACATATGAGCCATAACTACACGTTGGTTTTATCTAACTTCCCTTCCTTTATCACTCATTATTATTATTATTATCATTAAAGATTATTAGGTGTTTAAGTCTTAATAATGTATACAAATAGTGTTAATATCCGACTGTAAAATCATAATCATTTTGCAATGCCATTGATGTGTGTGAGATGGGGCTAAGTGGGACTTCCAAATCCTTGCATTTCATAAACTAAATAAGTGAGATATATATTTTTATAAAAACATTTTTTTATTTATTTGAAAATGTATAAGCATTGGTGCTTAAACAAACAATCAATTGATGTTAGGGATGTGTGAACAACTGACAAATACAATTATTTGAGTTTTTTTTCATATTTTACAAATACAATTATTTAAGTTTTTTTTTCATATTTTACAAATACAATTATTTGAGTTTTCTTTATATTTTTTTTTAAATAAAAACCTTCAGGTATTATTATTTAACCTGATATCTCTGATATATCAAGTAACAATAATATTTACAATAGTATAAAAAAATATTATTAAAATAAAATATAAAAATATGAAAAATTAAACCAAAATTCATATGTTAACATCTTGTTTTTTCTTTAATTTTTATTTTATTTTCATAATAGAAAAGCTTGATCATAAAAGAATAATCTAATTATCCTTTGCCACATATGTATATGTTCTTGATGATAAAGTGGTATTACATGGCTTGTTTTTTGTAGTTATATAATAAGTTCCAAGTCTTTATTTCTCGACATAATGATTTTACTCATCTGCAAAAAAACTAGTATATATTAGAAAATTACTCACATTATGTTCTGTTTGGTAGAGAAGCAGGTTGAATTTTTCTTTTCTTTTGGAATATACCCTTTTAAAATAAATACATAAGTAAATTTTCTCTCTATTTTATTTACTAAATTAGAACTTTTAAATTGTTTATATGGAGTTAAAAATGTGAATTTCTGACCTCTTATGTCTCTTAAATTTTTGAAATATTCTTTTTATTTACTAAATTACTTTAAAATGTGAATTTCTGACCTCTTATGTCTCTCAAATTTTTGAAATATTCTTTGTTAGATTTGGTTAGATTTCTTTGAGAAGTTTTATTAAATGATTTCACACCATTAAATCATGAATTGTAATTCAAAATCTTAAAGATAATGATTTTGTGAGTCTTAGTGATAACTCTTATTTATACATTGTTTGTGATGACAATTTTGTGAGGTTCCATTACTTAATTTTTTTAACAGTAACCCTTACTTATATCGTTGTTTACTGAAAGAATATTTTTTGTTTTATTCAATTTGTCTTTCATCTATAGCAAAGATATATATATATATATATAACCATAGCATTAGAACCGTACAGAACCGTACAGATTCTTTTTCTAACATAACATCTGTAATTAAGACTAATTAAGTCTAATAATGATTTTGTCCGGTAATATCCCCTCAAGTTGGAGCATGTAAGTCTTGAATGCCCAACTTGACCAAGATGGCTCCAAAATTTTTAGCACCGAGAGCTTTGGTGAAAAGGTCAGCTAGTTGTGTATGTGTGGGCACATAGGATGTAAGAAGGTGCTTGTGAATGATTTCATCTCGAACAAGGTGGCAGTCAACTTCAATGTGT
>Ga0123342_1001913_pt1 | contig 34906 bp, 18 predicted proteins | sample Turbeawhitnodule_FD_89960 | JGI IMG/M metagenome (GOLD analysis project Ga0123342, IMG submission 89960) | Root nodule microbial communities of legume samples collected from Mexico - Turtle bean Mexico white nodule | ecosystem: Host-associated > Plants > Roots > Nodule | place: Mexico: Nepantla... | reverse complement strand
CTTCACAGAGGCAAAGATGAAAAACAAGATATAGTGAGGATGAGATGCAATTGCGGAATTGAAATGGGCACAAGGTAAACATCAATGGTGGTCATGGCCTCCCAAATGATGCACCATACTCATGATTATGAGTGAAACCCAAGAACAACAATTAAGAGAAAAAGAGATAAGAATATAAATGGAATGGAGAAATGGAAGGAAAATGGAATGAGAAAACTTATGATGGTGGGTGAGAAATGTCACGCCACTTGGAGGGTGATGTGCTCCAAGATGAATGTGTTGGCCGCAACTTCAGAACTTCCCAAATCACTTAAGATAAGACCTCAAACCTAAAAGGACATAAGCCTCACTAAGAGCTCACACAATTTGTGCAAAGTTTCTTTACTTCATTCAAATTCAACTTGTAAAATACAATAGGTAGACCTCCTATTTATAGGTGAAGGAGCCTTGGAAAACAAGGAAGAGGGGTAGGATGGGAAAATGGAAAAAATGGGCAGCCTTAGGGTTTGACTAAGTCAAACCCTCACCCTAGGCTTGTTCTTCTAGAAACTAGGTCAAATTGTCTTCCTAAAGGGCTAGGAACAAGCTAAAATGATACCTACACCCCCTATTATGGTAAAGGCACCTTATTTTAGCCTATCTTTGTTATTTGGACCCCTAAAGTGAGCCCAAATTATTTACAAACATATTCTAATTTTTAAGAAGACCAAAAGGAAGAATTTTTTATATTCAGGTTTATAACTTCTTCTTTTGTTGATTCTTTCTCGAGGCTTGGTAGAGCCTGACTTTGTATCTTGGGATGACTGACCCTTTTGGGAAATGCTTTTTGTATATTTAGTTATCTGTTGGTCTGTATCATTTGGGTAGCGTCGAAGTTCAATAGTCAACATGTCTTCCACATGAAAGACTGAATTTTCTCGGTCATATCTTTGCAAGACACATAGTAGATTGTGTTTCATCCTTTCATAGCAGAGCGACTATATCTTTTGGGAATTGATGTTCGGCTCGCAACATCCATTGTATTTTAGTCATTCATTCAACAAACCAATCATTTGTTCTTTCAAATATGGTCTTAACCAAAGAACAAATTGGTAAGGATCGAGCCCCTTTCAAAATAGAGTTGATGCTTTTAGCAAGATTTGTTGTTATGTGCTTGTACCTCTTGCCCTCATCATAGGCATGTGCCTATTTTTTCAATGGTATTTGATCAATCCAAGAGACTGCATGTGGAAATCTTGCTTGCATAACCGATAACTTTGCTTGTAGAGTTGGCTACTTCTTTTCATAACTTGTGACAATTTCAAAAAAACTTATTAATGAAAAGGTTGTGAATTGTTTGAAGTTAAGAAATGTTTACCCATGTTGATTAGTTTCCGCTTTAACTCAACATTTTTAAACCTCTTGTTGAAATTGGATGTTATATGGTGGCAATACACTGAGGTTAAATCATCTTCTTCTGAAGCAAATTTTGGAGATTGTAATACTGATAATATTGTTGTTCCTCTATCCTTAATCATGCATAGATTTGACTGAGGTGTCATATATGCTCGTAACAATTGGAAAAACCATATAAAGGCTTCCTTTGTTTCACCCTCAACAATGGCGAAAGCTAATGGAAAAATATTTTGATTCCCATCTTGACTGTTGGTAGTCAACTAAGTGTCGTGATATTTTCCAATCAAGAATGTGCCATCAACTTGAACTATTGGCTTGCAATATTTGAACCCTTTCAATGCATGGCTTGAACAACCAAAACACACGTTCCAAGATGTAATTATATTGGTCTTCAACACCATCAACAACATACGTACGAGTAATATATTGCACTGACACTATAATTAGTTGACTCCTTTGAATTGAAAGACATGCCTTTTGAGAGGTCAAAATATATATTGCGGGTTGCACAACTAAATGATTGAACATTGTGGTTGGATGATGTTGGGAAGGTTTGCTCCTCTGAAATGTACTCCTCTTGTTCATCATCTTCACTGAATTCATGAACCATATCTCTAATAATAGGTTCTTTCTCATTGTTCGAAGAACTTCCATATACACCGTAAATATAAAAGAATAAAATATGGAAAGGAATTCTTAGAGACACTATCATAGTAGTGTACGGAAGAATGTAGGGAATGCTACCTGGTTATATCTTTCAAACTATGTTTAGTTTGGGATTCATTCATTATTTCCTATATGATTTTCTAGCATAGGTGTGCAGTGTAGAATTAAAAATACAATGTCATTTCAAAATCAAGAATTGACATGCACAACTCAACATAATGTGCCAAAAACTATTTTTTAATTTTTAAACTTTTAATAACTTTAGAAAATAAAAAATTAATTGGAAAAAACATGGATGAAATTGAAACCCAATCATTGACAAGAAAATTAGTTCACGTGAATTCAACATTCATTTGCCTCCAAGAGAGTTAAAACACACATAAAAGTTGAGTAATCAAATAACAAAAAAGAATTGAATCTAGAGAAATTTTACAGGTTCTAAAGACATTAAATATTAAATAAAATCACACCTAGATTTTTTATGGAAATATAAAATTATATATAGTAGTTAGACTCACAAAATTTAACTATTACGAAAAGTCATTTAAAAGGAAAACATTTTTTAACATATTAATTTAGTAAAAGACCAAAACTTATATTTGTTATTATTCCTCCACTCAATTAGATTTCACCTTGATAATCTATGTTAATTTGTATTGTGAAACCTCTTCAAATAAAAGCTTGAATTCTAATAAAGAATAACACTTAAAGCACCTATAAAAAAAAACTGCATTAAATTGTCTCAGAAGAGAAAATGTGATTATTTGTTACATGTAGAGATGAGGAGATCAATGGTTTCGGGATCAGGGTTCTCTCTAGTGACAACATAGTATCTATGTTGCACGGTGTCTCTGTACTCATATGATATCTGCTCCCACATCTTATTGAAACTCTCGGTTTTTTTTTACTATAGTGGGGTTGTCTCCCCCACTTTAATCAATGCACTAAATTCACTTCTTTCACATGCAATGGTCACGAGTTGGCAGGTTCTCTTCCTTTGTCTTCATTCATGTACAGTGAAGGGAAGACCTTCAATTTCCAAAGTGCACCGCATATGACAACTTTAAAGTACATCTAATATTCACTTACAAGCGTGCTTCAAAATAGTGTTGTAAGATAGTCCTTTTGTTGACCAATTTTGACCCATTGAATGAAGGAAAAAAATGAAGCACATTTGTTGGTGTGAATAAGGCTCAAATGCAATTAAATAGCAACCTACATTCCTTTGCCAATGAACCTACACTCCTTTGCCAAACCAAGTTGTTGACAAACAACGTTGGAAAAATCAAAAATCTTATTACCAACTACACCTCTAACCTACTTGTGCCTTATTGAAGGAATCAATCTTCCAATTCAATTTGTAAAGTTCTTCATTGTAGCTAAGTGTTGCTAACTCATACTGATTAAAACTCTTTCCCCAATAATTGAGTCATTAACTCCTGAGGACATTGTCGGGGAACATGGTTTCCCACTAGCAAAAATGTATATTTTGATATTTAATATCTCACGTATACAAATAAACTTTGATGTCCAATGTTAACAAATTTGTGGTCTCGTGCACCGTCACAAAGGTATCACCCACCTACGAGGACAATTAGTTTGATAAGGAAGACAATTGATAATTTACAGCCAAAAAAGATTCGTAAAAACATCAATTTATATTCTCAATCCAATGTTTAAGTATATATTTTATCCAATACTAATGCCAAGTATTTTGCAGTTCTTGTGGACTCCATACAACAGGCCAGACGTCGTTGTATTGATCACTGATGAGGTTTCTCCAATTAGTAGGGTAGTTGTTCCCCTTTTTTTTTTGCCACCATTGAATTTCACCAAGCTGATCGGGTTATGCGACAATTCGGTTTTTGACAAGGTATTCCATCAAAGCCACAAAACTTAGATGAGTTGCACAAAAAAGATATGAGGGGAAAAACAGACAGATATTGGCTTAAATACCATTAGTGGTTGATAGTAGTGTGGACTGATAGACATAATCGTCTAATAAAAGACATTCAGTTTAATGGTAATGTTCATTTGCATGATTCCACAACATACAAGCAATGGTACATTAACCATACTATTTGTTACATATCGACTCAGGAATCGTTTTCTGACGATGATGTAAGTTAGTTCATATTCATGCCTTTTACTTTTAATAATATCAACATGTTTATAATGAAGTTAACAATTATTTTCGAACAGTATGACACGTCACAAGAGCCCATGGAACCGAAACCGCAACCACAACCACAACCGCCTTCGCATCCGACTTATCACCCTTCGAGGTTTCCTTCTTATGGTCATGGTTTTGATGTTGGTCATTCCATTCATTTGGGTCTTCCACAACCATCCACATCCACACACATGGATCATCTTTGCCACCTCTCACTTCATTCTCCACACCATCAGATTCCTTGCACGTATAATTTTTTACCTTCTCCTTTGGGTACTTTTTCCACTCCACCAAATATTTTTGGAACTTCAGCATTCACCCCTCCTTCTACATATAATCCAACATGGTTCATGCACTATCGACCCACAATGCCCTCACCAGGATCTCATAATGAAGCCAATAATCACGATGACAAACATATCCATGATGATCCTCTTTCACCTCCACTGTCGTCTGATCATCACCCTCACGAAGACCTTGACAACAAATATGAAGACCACATTGTGGCACGTCTTCTCATAAATAATTTACTTCCAATAATGCAACTTTTTATTTTTATTTTATATCTTGTAATGAATCTAACTAATTTGTCTAGTTATAATTAACCTTTTCTCATCATCACGTGTTCAATAAAATCATTACTTCCCAAGATATTTATTTTCCAAATCCACAACAAAAATATTTATTTTCCAAATACAATAACAATTCTCATTTCTCTATTTATTTCCAAATGCAATAGCAATTCTATTCATATTTTTTATTAATCAAATAACCACATTAATATATTACATTATCGTCAAACATGATCCATACACGATTACCCAATTTTTTTTCGCTTAAAACTAACACCCTTAGAAAATTATGTATCAAATTAATTTTAAACATTACATAACTTACTACTCAGTATATAAACAAGAAAAAAAAATTTTAAAAAAATTAAAAAATTATGATTGAGGTGGCAGACTTCAGGTTGACATGGCAGACTTCAGATTGAGGTGGCACCCAAATTTGTAATTCTTTTTAAAAGCGACCCCATTTTGGTTAAAAGAAAAAAAAACCCTTTATGGTCATAAAACCGCTATTGGAAGAGCCAATGAGAAGAAGCTCTAGGAATTAAAGGTAGAAAGAATAAGTGGATCCTGCTCATCAACAGTGTCAGTTTCATTGGAAACCAGTTGATGGACCTTTTGATGAAAGAGGCGAAACTGTAAATGATAACATATTCACCAAAATGAAAGTATGAAAGTGTGTGTTATACCGAATCCAAACTTTGACGCTATTTGGAGTCGGCTTAATTGACACTAAAGTTGATTTGGCCAACTCTACATAACGTCTACATAGAGTCGATTTAATCATCGTTATATAAAGTTGGTCTTAAAAAATTGACACTAGTGAATTACCATCAATGATTTTAAAGTTCATTACACGTACAATGCAAAAAATCTGATAGTGTCTACTAATGTCGATTTTTGCTTCTTAACAACGACTAAATGTTATTTTTTGTAATTTATAAGACTTTTCAAATTGATTAAAAATGACTTTTTATATTGGATCAGATGTTAATCTTGATTAAGATAATGTACAAATTATAGAATTTTCATATTAATTAAGTTACAACTAATATGAAAATTACGCTTTATAGATCAGTTATAACCTATAAAGCTCATTTTTTTATTTAAAAAGCAACATCAAATTAGTGTTAAAATTAGTGTTAGAGCAATTTTTTCCTATCATAGACATTTTGTGTATGACATTTGTAAATAAACATATCCATAATAGGTTGTATCTATAATAAACAAACACTTTCTTTCCATTCAAGAGAAACATCATCCATGTCTTTGCTTGAAGTGCTCATGAGATGTGAATGAGATAAATGAGTGATAGAGCCAACATTATCAATACATACATAATACCTATTTATGAACAATCTTGAATAATGTAAGTGAAAAGGCATACAAAATAAAGAAACTAAGGTAAGCACATTTTTATATATAATGAAAAAATATTTTTTTTTAAATTTATAATTAAAAGTAGAAAAAAAATTGTCATTGTTAGTGAGAGCAATTGCTATAGATAGGATTTGGGCAAAGAGAAAGAGAGAGAGTATCCTCCACAAGTATGTAGGGGATATGCAATAGAGAAAGTCAACATGATGAATGGAGGCACGTGGAAAGAGGAAGGGTGGTGGATGACTATGCAACGATGGTGTAGAGGGATACTAAAGTCATGATGGAGGAAGTGTACAATGACTAGTGGAAAATATGATTTTCTAACAATTTACTATGACAATTGAAATATCTACGTGTTAATTTCATCTTAAATATTTGATTATATATAGATATCCAATGACCCATCTCCATTGAATGATGAAGTGTTACAAGACTCTGAAGTGATCATAATTTCTTTTAAGTATTTACTGTAAATGATAATGTTAGAACTAACAACTTTGTATAATTAACAATTTTGTATGTAGTTAAACACATTAACTTTTAGTAAAATTTATAGTTGTTTATATAGTATCTTTAAGATTTTATTTGAAAATTTCTACATAGGTATTGTGTTTATTATGTAAGGTCTTTCTTATGCAATTAGGAAAATGAATACATACTACTTTAAAAAAAACACATTTTTTATGACACTTAAAGTTAAATGTATAATAGAAAGTGTTACTTTCTGTGACGAGTGTAGTCATAATCATCATAGAAAGTAACACATTCTATGATAGTTAAAACTCCATTTATCATAAAAAAATGACTTTCTATGATTGGTATAACTTTAATCGTCATAGAAAGTAAGGTGAAAAACATGTATATGATATTAAAACTTGAATGTTTTTTATTATTGATCTTAAAACAAACATACAAAGTGGATTTTCTACTACAACTTTCATAAAAAAAATTACACTTTTTATATCGAGTTTATCTATGTCAGTGTTAGAACTGGCATAGAAAGTTTATTTTAATCTCCTACATTAGTGAGTTGTAGAACTTTTCAATGGAGGTGTGCCAGTGTGAAAGTGAGGAAGAGAGAAAAAGAGTGAGAGGTGCCACAATTGTATGGAATGCGAGGTGAAGAAGAAAAAATACATCTAAAAATAAATCTATTAGGTAAGGAACACGAATTTAAAAAGAACTACTTTCTAAATAGGTTGAGGAAAAACAATTTAGAAAGTGTTAATTTTTAGAAAGTATTATTTTTTAATTTATTTTTTCATGATTCGATATTAAGGATGTTACAAATAAAAAAAAAATATAATATTATCAATCTTAAAAGTGTTAATATTTGTTATTGAAATGTAAACGTAATATTTTTAAAATTAAATATTTTAAATGGATATAAATATTTGTCGGAGAAAATATATTTTTCACTTATGTTCTCACATTCTCTCTTTCTATTGAAAGGAAAATAAATGTTTTTATTCTCCTTAAAAAAAACATATCAGAATTAAGGAAAAATATCTAATAAGCGTCAATTTTATTTAACATGTATTTGAAATATTTACTTTCTCAAGTTTTAAAAAGTAAATATTTGAAGACTCCTAACCTTAGTATTTTAACTGTCGCACCTTTATTTAACATACGATATAAAATAATATTTTAATGTTGTAAATAGTGTTAATTAAAATTACTTTAATATTTTTAGTTGAAAAACATTTTAAATGTATAGAAGGGTACATATAGACATCATTATTGATGTTATAATATGGTGTTTCTAAATGTTATTATTACAGTAAATTCTAAATTGTAATACGTTACTCAACTGTCGTAATTCAAATATATTAAATTATTGATAATTTATCCACCTAATCTTATAATTTATTAATTATTAAGCACACAAGTTTAAAAAACTTGGATATTATACATAATTTACAAGGTAGGTAGACATTTTAGAGGATTTCAATATTTAGGACACATCCACTACAAGAAAATTATTACATGGTAACAAAATTTAAGAGACAAAAAAAATAATTAGTCATCATATGTTGACTAAATTAGAGATTAAAAAATTATTGGTATCTAAAGTGATTTCTATTATTAATAAAAATTTATAAAATGGTTTCTAAATTGCTATATAAATTAGCTACCAAGGTTTTAGCTACTAATATTTTATATTTTAAATTAGTCTTTAGAAAGCTAATAAAGACTAATTTAGAATATGAAGTAGTTAGTAGCTAAAACCTTAGTAGTTAATGGTTAGGTACCAATTTAGAAACTATTTTATAAATTTATATTAATAATAGAAATTATTTTAGATACCAATAATTTTTTAGATTATAAAATGGTCTAATTTAGTCAATATAGTAACCAATTATTTTGGTCTCTAAGATTAGTTTCTATTTAATAATTTTTTTGTAGTGATCTACCATGCTTAACATTATATCTAGACATATGGTGTTTTGGCTAGAAACAAGTTGGAGGGAGGCACAATCTTGAAGCTAATTGAAAAAAATTAGTCCACTAGCCAATTGGTGAAAGACACCAAACAACAAGAAAAAGTCACTTGAGTTAAATGAAGTGGCAATTTCATCTAAATCCCAAGTCAAAATGTTGATGTATATGAGTGAAATGATCAAACCATCATCAACAATAAAACACCTTTTATTATCCTTTATGCAGCTACAAAATCCTTCTTATAAATGATCTAATAAGAAACAAGAATAACATCTTTTAGTGGTCGAGGAGTCTCTTCAACCTTCATAGCAAGGAACATGCAAACCATTGTAATGGTCTGCAAAAAAAGTTCATCAAGTGAATTATGAGATGTTGGTAAGTAATCTTTCAAAGTATAACTTTCACATCTACCATTCTCGTAATATAAATTTGGAACATAACTAGAAGCCCTTACATCAAATAATTATAGAACTCAAATAATAAAGCATAGATGTTTTAAAGATTTTGACAGTTCACTAAACACAAAAGTTTAGGTAGTAGTTGGAATTTGAAATAAAATGTAAGATAAAAAAGTTGAATGGAATAGTAAATTGAGATATATGATACATTCTTTTATGTCCATCTCTCCATCGTTTCATTCTTTGTTATTCTAGTTACTAGTTCCCCCATATAAACTTTCGATGTTGCAAAATGTTTTGAAATAACCGAAAACACAGTTGGCCCATAAATAACTTTAATTTCTTAAAGTCTAGGTTTCTCTTCTATGCTACTAATCATGACTTTCATCTATGCTATTAATCATCACTTTTATCTACACAAATATAACACACTACATTAAGTTGAAACTTGAGATCTAAAGAGGTAAAATGCCTACTACATAATATATATTTGAAAGTACAACAACCCACCCTTCTATCGTTCTTTGCATGAGATTCGAAGAAATAATCTATGACAAAAGATTATGATCATTGCTATTTGAGGCATGCATATGCCAACATTATAATTAATATGTAAATCTCCAACTGAATTTCGAAAATAGAATATAAATATTTACAACATGGTCAAAGAAAAAGTAATTGAAAGCAATGTAGATCAAATGTATCTACTTGGAGAAGTTCAATTCCTAAACAACCTGATACGGATGATAACTGTTGAGAGATAGCATTCATTGAGTGCCACAGACTTGCCACCCGCAAGTTGTCATTGGTATCCATTCGTCTAGAATACCCATAAGCTTAAAGAATTAACGTAATTTTGAAACTCTAACTAAAATATTGAAAATGATTTTTTAAAACAAAAAGGTCGAAAAGAAAACTAAACTATCATCGTTTTAGTAAAATTCAACATACTTCATAAACATATTGGCAATTCTAGCTTCTAAGAAAGAAACAAAACTCCAAATATCAGACATACATACTGAGGAACTAGTGGGATGAAATGTAAAAGGTATCTTGGTCATTTCTTTAACTGATTTTACAAGTTGTAGCTCAATATGCAAGTTGATCGAAATACAAGACTTAATTAACAATGCAAAAGAAAGTATAACAATGTCATAACTTTAGCTTTCTGTTACATTAGAAAAAAAACATGTAACAATAATAACAATGTTTTCTGCCATCAATTTCAGAGGAGTATAAAATAAATATATTAGAAAACAAACAAAAATTAGTTGCAGTAGAAGTAAAGACAACCATGCCTTATAATAGATCAATCCAGCAAACTTATTAATGATCTAAAGACTGTAAATTGCAGCCATTCCAAATTTTTTTCCAAAATATAAAACGAAGATGAATTTAATCGTGAATTTTTCAAAACTAAACTCTTGTACTTACCACAGTTACATTGTCTCAGATTTTCAATACTAGCAGCAAACCAACATTATCAATTTAAAGAAATACATAACAAAAAAAATGAAATCAAGATTGACAAGAATAAGGCTTCAAATATATATAATTGGGGAAAAAGTTTAATATGGGTTTTGCACCAACAATAAATTTACACAAGAAATTAGAGAGGAATAAAGGTTACCCTTTTCTTCTTCCTCTTGATGACGTGTATGAAGGAAGTTGAGGTCAGTCAAGATTATTAAGGAAGAACCACCGTCAGAGTGTTCAAGATGAGGGTTCCACGATGAGGGTTAAGGGTAAGGGTAGACAAATTTAGTTAACGATCAAGTTTACGGTTATAGTTGATTACAAAGGTCCACAATGAGGTTTGCGGGAGTGAGCCTTGAAAAGAGTTTGCGTGAATGCTCTGAGGTTGACAATAATGGTGATATTTGAGATGGTTTCAATAAGAGAATACACTAAGGGTTAATTTTCTTTTTGGAAAATGATTTTTTTTTTCTCTAGAAAACGAGAATCTAGAAGAGTAAACAAAAAACCTTAATTTAAGTTTTTCTTTTAATCAGAAAAAAACTGAGATGGAGGGAATGAAAAAACACTGAAATGGAGAGAATGGAAAAACACGGGAGAAAAAAATAGAATATACTTGTTAAATGACACTTGTAAATGTCATATTTTGAATACTAAATATAACAATTATAAAATTTTCATATTATAAAGATAATTATGAAAAAAAAATAGATCTATCATATCAAAATCACCACCATTAATGCCATTTTTGTAGTGGATATCCTACTTATCATTGTAACTATTTAGATTAGAACACTTGATAAGAAAATGTAACAAGTTTTTAGCGTTGTTGTCATGAATTGAATTAGATTTTAAAAAAAAATAGTTCTCCTTATTAGAATTCAATTTCAAGTTTTTGTTTTTGTAAAGTTATTTCATCCCATTCATGTATTTTCTTAACTTTTTTTTATTTAATGTAAGATTTTTTTATGAAATATTTCCATCATTCATGTATATCATCATTGAATCTGACATTTCTACTTGTAGGAAAGGAACACACGAACCATTTTGCAAAGCATGTGAGGGGTTTAGGTCATTGCTTGGAAAATGCCTAAATCATATGTAATTTCAATAATAATTCTTATGTTTGTAGGGTTGGAGAAACAATGTCAATACCAGTCATCATTAAGGATGGAAGAAAGAAACATGTTCTTCCAGGAAACAACTCCCATGTTAGCAATAGTGAGACTTTCCTTCTATTATGAAGAGACTTCCAAGTTGACTAATACTTTGGAGAAATTCATTCAATCTTTTTCATCCAATAAAAAAATATATTGAAGCTTATGTAAGAAGTTTGGAGACTCGAGTGGGTTAATTGAAAAAGTAGTTATCTAAGCAACAAAGTGGTAGATTCTTTGCACACAACAAGATCAATCATAAGGAATACTATAAAGTTATCATGACTACGAGTGACAAAGTTATTGAAAAAGGAATTGGTGACCATTTGAGAGCAGAAGATGATGTAGTTAAAAACATAGTGAATGAGAATGAAAAGAATGAGTTGGAAATATATTCCAAATATATTTGTTAATGAAAAAAAAAACAAAAATGAGAAATTTAAACACAATAAAATATTAAAATAAAAGGAAAGAAATAACTTAGTAAGCACAAAATTAAAATTAGGTAAAAATGAACATACACATTTTATCTTTGAGTTTCCACTTGATAAAAGACTTGAGAATTAATAAAAGACTTTGAAATTCATGAGAAAAATTACATAAAAGAAACATTATTGAAGAAAAAGTTAAAAAAAAATTCAAAAGCATTAAAAATGAAAGATTCAAATATGATAAAAACTTAATTAAACTTTTATTAAAAAAATGCATTATTACTAATGAACCAATTATGACGAAAAACAATAGTAAAATTTTTATCGGTAAAACGTTTGTAAGTCAATACTATTGACATATTTTTATCTAGTCGTTAATAATTACTGAAGAATTCATTCTTTGATAAGTGAATTCAAATAACTCACATCATGAATTTACTAACAAATCAATTTGTCTCTAACTGAATTTAGATAACCCATCAAGATTAACCTTATTGATGAAATTTTTTGTCAACAAATTGATTTAGATTTTTCACTTCCTAATTATTTTATTGTTGTTATGGATCTTGTTATTCTTAACTAGAGTAATGTTGTTGTAGAAGACTTTAATCATCAAGAATGAAAAATTAGATAATATAAGATAGTGATGGAAAGATTTAAAATTGTAGTCTTGGTAAATATGAATTTTTGTGTGTTGCTTGATCCGATCCAATTATCTCATGAATTACGCAGCCATTGATCGGAGTCATGAAGGAGTCTTCCAATGTACTGAATTTGAAATTAATTTGGATAATGAAATCCTTTTTTTGTATTAAATTATAGAGTGATATTATTTGTTATTGAGTTGATTGGTTAGAAGCATAACAACCATATTAATTGATCTTTGGTGGGGGATAAAGGTAAGTGGCTCGGTGCCATCAGTTGCTGGTTGCTAAAGGCCCTGACAATGATTAAAGGCAGTAATTAAGTTAATTGTAGCCCACCAAATCCTCCTCCACCACAACTAAATGAAAATGAAAGAATGAAAATGAAAGAATGTAGGTCACAAAACCCAGCAAACATAAACAAAATAGATGGCATTTTGCAAAAGTGGCTGTTATCATAACCAAACTATCATTTATCTAACACTGCCATCATTTCCATGATTCCTTCATCTAGACGCGCCTACATATAAATAATATACAGTTAAAGATATATGCACATAAAATAATGCAGAGTTAGGAGGAAATGCAAATATACAATCCAAGTGCAGTGAGTTTGATGCCAAAAGTGCATGTGGGGTATGGAAGAACATTCAACCCTAAGCCATTTTTTATGCTATTATTCTTATCATATCATCATTATTCATACCTTTAGTTTGTCTACTTAATTATCATACCAGGAGTAGTTTTAGTCTTAGTTAAGGAACTCTTTCACTATACTTTAATTGCGAAAAATACACCCAAGGACATGCATCAAAATAATGATATACAGAGGATAACAATTTTTATTAACTTTAGTTTTATGGTTTTTACTAAATGTTATTTAGGGATGTTATTTTTGGAGATTTAAAAAAAGAGTTCATTGATTCCTTCTTGTCTTTCTCCTTGTATTTTTTTTATTATCCTATTCATTTCAACGTCAATTTTTAAGTGATGTGCTAGAGATATTTGGAATAAATGAACACCATTTAAAAAGTTATTTTTACATATTCTTAATATTTTTTTTTGAAATAATTACTCCTTCAAAATTAAGTTTAAAAGCAATCATACTTGTTTATTTATTTATTTATTCTTAAAAAAGTGATTTTGCGTTATATCCTTTATAAATTTTTTTTTTTGTAGATTTCTATTTTTAATGTATAAAAAACATATTAAAATAATTGTAAAAACAATCTAGCTTTGTGATTAATATTAATAAACATTTTACTTTAATTTCGTAATTAAATTTCAATTTTATTAATACTGAAATTGCTAGATAAGATAAATAATTAAGAGAGAGATGAAAAATGATTTGTGTTTTAGCTAAAAATGAATAAATTAAGCCTAGATTGTAAAGTAGTGTAAAATCTAAATACAGTCTTAATACAAGAAATATCCTAGTGAGAAAATTAGTTAGATGAAGCTGGATTTGGAATTAGAGTATTCCATAAGCATAATCCCTTTTTCTCATAACTTGGTAACATTACGTATTAGTCATTGCATCTATCATTAAAATAACACCTATATCTCCAGCCTTTTACACACTGTTTGGTGCTCTTTCACCATCAAGACAAGTCACAAAGACAGAAAACTTTCCTTTTATAATATTATCAATTATGAGTGCTAATCCCAAAATTTAAGGGCATATATAACAAAAGTTACAAAATGTTGAAAATAGACAAAGCAACCAAACACACTTATATGCCCAGCTGGGTTCGTGATTGCATAGTTTCTTCTTATCTCACATGCATTCTTTAATTTCCATGCACACTCATCTCACCTACAATTTTTTTTTTTTTTTTCAGCAATCTCACCTACAAAATGCTGGTTCATTCACTACAGGAAGACAATAAAAATCATTAGATGCATACTAATTTTAATAATAACAAATATTTAATCACTAAATTAAATAAATTAAATATTAGATTAAAGATTAAAAAAAATATTAACATTTAATGTAATTTATATTATTAATAAATAATTTTTAAACTGATACATAATTAGTTATCAAAATTTTAACTACCATTTTAGAATCTAATTAATTGCTAATTAAAATTTTAGTAGGTAATTAAATATTAAATTAAAAATTATTTATTAATAATAGGAATTACTTTAAATATTATTAATTTTTTTAATATATAAAATAATATATCATTTAATTAATATAATGATTAATTATCTTTTATTTTTAAAATTAATTATTATAACGATTTTTTTGTTGTATGGAATAGTCACATTTTAGTTTTAGATAAATAGCTAACATATTCATAATATAATTTAATAATAAATTATAATGAATAATGGAGTTTTTAATTTTATAATAATCACTTTTAAAAAAAATGACAGTTTTGATAGTTACACCCATACATTAAACTTCTGAATATTTACGAAATTATCTATATTCTTTTCTTTTCTTTTGTATATGTAAAAGACATAATCATCAAAGATATTGCACGTGAATCTACAATTATATTATTAGATCTTATTCTCTGCAGGATTTTCATATCTATTTCCTTCCACACAAAAGTTGATATAAAAACTCCGAATATATTAAATACGAAAAATGGAAAACAATTTTAAATACCAAATATTAAACACAAGTTTTATTAAAGCAACGAATTATTACACGAAAAATGCGTAAACTAAAATTCCTTTTCATTCTAACGTGTGCTTCTTTGGCAGAAATGGCCCCACATCGGAGGCTCAATTATAAATAAAAAAATGGTGTTCATACTAAGAATTAATAATAAGAGGAAAAAAAGTTACACATGGATAAAGTCTTAAGACATCTCAATTTGATAGTTGGCTAACTAAAAAACCAAACCAACACTTTGTCTTTGTTCTTTTAGTGTATATGTTTTTTTTTATGCATGTAGCCATCATATAGTGTTTTTTAAGGACCACTTCGAACTATATTTTGACCCAAAAATCACCACGCCGTGAATGAAACTGAGTGTGGTAATGAGTGTAGAAATTGATTAAACTCACAATACACTTTAAATTAACTAAAACTAAATGCGCATTCTCGGATTATCTTACTCAAATTAAGTAAAGTAATTATCTTTCTACACTTTGATTGAGTAACTCAATCTAAAAGCTTTTTTAAAGAGATTTTATCAATGTATACTCGGGGAGGAAACCTTTACTAGTAATTATAATATTGGTGTTTTTTTTACTAATATTTAATTTTTTTTATATAAGAGAAACAATATTTTTAAAGATTAGTGGTATTTAATGTTTTTCTTTTGTTTTTACTTAGTGGTAAGTTGTAATTTTTTTTTATCTATATAATTTTTTGATACTATTGACTAATTAAAAATTAGGATATATGAATTTTACATTTTCATTGAGATTATTTTCCGTACATATAATATTTTTTTTAAAAAGATCGAGGTTAATAAAATTTAAATTTATTTTTAAAAATGATTTAAGTAATTATATCATCGATAATAATAATCGAGTGTTCCACAATAATATAGTTAAATATATCATTAAGACATGATCTAAATCAATCTTTAAAAAACTAACAAGTTAATCATTTGTAGATATAATTAACTTCATTAGAAATACAAAATTTTACTTTAACATTCATATTAACTTATCAATTAACTTTAATTTTAACCATAAACAACAATAAAAAAAATCCATTATAAGAGAAAGATACATATTAAACAATATTTACTATCATTCTACAAACCTCATAGATCATATCACAACACAATATTGATGATAAAGAAAGCTCTCAAGGACATTAAAGTTACTTCCTGCCATATAAGAAGAGTAACTTTTATTTTTCATGTAGAAATATAAATCCGAAGCTTCTAATTATGAAACAAAATGTAAACTAAAAAATAGTTCGGTTTTGAAGATTCTTTTATAATTTTTGTTTTCATGTTTTATCTATTGTCTCAGGTGGTGGCATATGCGTCAATAGGAGAAAGACAGAGGGTATTATGAGGTAAAAGGGAGTCAAAAGAACAACACCCGCCAAACAGCAGTCCCCGCTGTAAAACAACGTTAAGATAGAAAATAAAAACTACGGTACGGTCGGATAATATGGCCAAGCGCGCGCATGCGCGCGTGTCCACATCTCCCACTATAGATGGGCACGGCGGAGGTGGGGACGGCGCGTGGGGAGACCGAGGATGGCCCCACCTGAGGGGAGGGCGTAACAATGATGCAGTTAGCGAAAAACAAATTGATTTCAAGTCGTTGGGAGGGGAGACAAATGAGTCAGGTTTGCAAGCTTTTCCTTTCACTCTTCTTTTCTTTCTTCTTTCTCTCTTTTTTAACCTTTTCATAAAGCAACGCTAATGGCCACTCTTTAGATTCTTCTTCTTCTTCTTCTTCTCAACCCATTTCCTTATCCTTCTGTTCTTCTTCTGTTCTTCTTGTAACTCTTCAACTTCAATCCTGCTTTGTCTCTTTCACTTTTTGCTTACCTGCAACCGGCTTCAGCAGTGGTAACTCTTTCTTTTAATCACTCTCTTTGTTGGGTTGCTCTTATTTTTATGTGGGTTCTTTCTAGTTGTACTCTCTCTCTGGCATTTCCATTTGGGTGCATGCAACTCTTTGCTCTCCATTCACTCTCACTTTGCTTTTCATTTTTCTTTCTATTCTTTGCTTCAGTGGCCTTACTTACAAGTGTTGCCGAGTAAAAAGTAAGATTTTACCTTTTTATTTATTCTTGGATTTGTGATTGAAGTAGAACGGAAATTGTGGAATGTGGGTTGGTTTGACGATGTTCAGAAATGCATTTTTAGATGTTGGTGTTATTGACGGGCAATCCTTTTGTTTGATCTCGAATTATCAATGCTTTGGCTTTGTTTATCTCCTTTTTTTTCTTAATTTTTTTATTTATTTTTCATGTTTGTTGTGTAGATCTATGTGGTTTCATGGTTTTGCGTGTTTGTTGGGGGTAGGAGAAACCTTGTTTTTTTTTTTATCTGATTTTTGTTTCTATATGAGGAACTGCTGCTCTAATTTGAAACTTCATTTGATAATGTAGTTTGGTAAGATGAAAGGCTTGTTGGCACGGTGACTGCGCTTGATCTCTCAACTTTTTACTAAATATAGGAAATAAATCACTTCAACGTTTTGAGATTAATAATCAACCACAACATAACTGTTACTTTATGTTATTGTTGCTTCTAATCTTTCCCTCTGACTATTACTAGTAATGGTTGCTGCTACGTCATTTTTCTTCTAATTAATCCCGTACTTTTCCCGTTTCTAGTTTTATATGAATTAATTGACAATTGATGTATTCAGTCACTTTTTCTGCTCAAACTAAATTGAGTCAAATGAGATGTTCATTTTAGTCTAAACTCATCTTGCATCTTTTATAAATCTAACTATCTTCGCCTCAAACTCTAATATTTGGTGATAACATTTCAAGATTCTATCCTCATTCAAAGTCTAATCTTTGGTAACAACACTTTTTTAAGTCTTTCTTTTCTCTTATCAGAACGAGGATGGTTTAATTTGCAATGTCATTCATAATTGGCAGTTGCAGATTATCGGCAACCGTGATGAACTTATGCTGCTTATGTTTTGATTGTAGTTTGATCACCTACTTGCATGAACATGAATTTGGCATGTCCTTCCCGCATAATCAAATGTGTTTGATGTGCTTCTTAAAGTTCGTGCATATGCATGAAGAAGAAGAGTGAATGTCTAGAGCTTGTTCAATCTGATTCAGCTAAACGAAGACATTTATTGTTTAACTTAAATTTTGGTTAACTTTTGACTACTTATACATTCTCTATCGAAGGCCTCATACTATATTGCAATATGTTTTTTACCAGACTACACCAATTTTCACCATGACAAAGATAAGTCCGGAAGTTGAAATCAAGATGCCAATGGAGGCTTTTCCGCCAGTTTCAGCTGACGTGAGCTTTATTTATGATAGTTTTCCGAAGTACAAACTGGGAGCTGATAATCAAATTCTGGATGATCCAGTTGAGGAAAACCAAGGTCCTTCATTGAAGGATGTTATTGAACAAGAAGCTTCCAATTTGTCAGACCAACACAAGCGTATCTCAGTTCGTGACCTTGCCAGTAAATTTGACAAGAACTTGGCTGCAGCTGCTAAGTTGTCTAACGAGGTTTCTGTCTCTATTATTTGCTTATGGTCTGCTATTTGATTATTTTCCTTTACTAAATATAAATATCCAATTTATTTTCAACACTCCCCTGTTCTGTCAAATACACATTAGTTCAAAGCAAAAATATAATAAAATTGCAGGTTCAAGTTAGATCTCTTTTAGATTTTAGGCAATCAGGAGTGCCATTGTTGACATAAAGTTTGTTCTTGACTTCAAATCATAGTTCATCCGTGTCTTTTTTGGTAGTTAATATGAGTCATTTTTCTTTTCTCAATTTCTTATGATTCCCCGTCCTCCGTTCTGTGTGAAAATTCAGGCAAAGCTGAGAGACGTTGCATCTTTGGAGGGACATGTTCTTTTGAAAAAACTCAGAGATGCACTAGAATCTTTAAGAGGTCATTTTGCAGGAAGAAACAAAGAGGATGTGGAGAAAGCTATCTCAATGGTTTGTTATCTTATCTTATTTCATCTTGAGTACACTACATTGTTCAAAGTTGGAAATGTTATCTCATTCCATTTGATGACCAGACAAAAATCAAGTCTTCACTGTCTTTTTTAGTTTTCTGACTTACTTTTTTGGAGCGTGTTTGGGAAGCTATTTCAAAATGCATGAGGAAAATTACTTTAACTCTTCAATTCATGTTACTGATGCTAAGCATTCATACTTAACAATATATTCCTCGTAGGTGGAAGCTTTAGCAGTTAAGTTGACTCAAAATGAAGGAGAATTGATCCAAGAAAAGTTTGAAGTGAAGAAGCTAGTAAACTTTCTCAAACAGGTCTTCTTCGATATCTGAATTTTTTGTAATTTGTTATACAATCTCCTTCAAAACTTTCTGCTATTTCATAGTTTAATTTACTTGACTAATTTCTGAATTTTCACTATTAATGCTTTGATCAAATTCCAAAATTCATTTGGATCTGTTTTTTTACATTTTGTAAAACAATAATTATACAATTCATGGTTTGACATGTGTTTGTGTATTATTTGCTAATAAACTGTTTCAAACTTTATTGTGGTAAGGATTTTGGCTAGTGTACCAAGTCCACAAGTAAAGTGGATTCTAAGTCCAAGTTTTGAAATCCAAGAGACTATCGCAGTACTTAATTTGTTTGTTACTTTTGGAAAATTAAATATTTTGTTTTAAATAAAGTAAAAATAAACAGTAAAATATAAATAGATAAAATAAAGAGATAAAGAATAAAAAAATCAAACTTTGAAATGAAAAGGTTGTTGCCCAATTGACACAAAGATTGTTAGGATAGGATGTGATAAACTAAGATGTAAATATGTTAGGGTTGAGTCTCACAAAATCACCTCTCATGTAAATTACTTCAAAATGAATATATCTTGGTAAATCCCAATCATATCATTAACTCTCTTAAATATTCAAATCTTAAAAGTCCTTAAGAAAATGAAGTTAAATTAATTGACTATAATCTCAATCCCTTGCAAATTATAACATATGAATCAACAATATAGATCAAGAATTTCAAAGATGCCTAATTACAAATCAGACTATTTCTAGCATTAATTCCAATTAGGTGTTTTTCACAACAATCTAGGTTTAAAAGTATTTTCCAATGTTAATCAAATCCCAATTAATCAATTAAAAGGTGACCAAACTAATACAAACTCTAGGCATAGAGAAGAATAATATAATTGAAATAATCTTCTGATAAATTTAAAATCAAGTGCTTACATGAGTTTGGATCTTATTACGTTCAATCCTAACAAAAAGAGAAAGTAGGCACTCATACTCACTAAAGAGTATTTTTTTATGATCTAAAGTTGATTTATGATGAATGCTTGGAGAGATGTTTTCCAGCCATTGCTTTGAGAATATAAGATCTTTTCTGCTCACCAAAAGTTCTCTAAAGCTTCTCACCGGGTCTTAATTTATAAGAGTTCAAATGTGCTGAAAGAAAAGATATTCATGGGCTTCTCATCTCCTCATTTAAGTTAGCAAAAGCCTTGCTTTAAGTGAAGGTCTCTCTTTAAATCTTCTTGCCTGATTGAGCTTGCTTAAGTGAAAAGATCCTTGCTTTAAGCAAATCTTCTAATGTTGCTAAATTAAATCTTCTCTCTTTTAACATCTTTGTCTCACTTTGAACAAACCATCAAGATTACTCCATTAATTAACAAGAATAAAGCAAAAGATAATTTTTTTTAAACAATAAAGTCCTAAAGATTAGAATATATGTTCAATGGTCGTTGTTAGAACACAATTATCTTATTGGATAAATTAGTTGAGGCATTCCAATGTCGTAGAAGGGTTCCCTTCACGCATTAAATTGGTTCCTTCCTTTTCAGGTCAACTTCACAAGATCATTGTTGTTCCCTTGACATTTTATGAATTAGGCCCAAACCACTTTCTAAGATGATAGCACAGCCTATCATAAATCCATTAAAAGGGTCACACTCACTATGTTATACATGTACCAAGTGTTGGATGTGAGGGGCGCATTGGGAAAAACTCAAGTCCCACATCAACTAGCGATGGTGCCAAAATACAACATATAAGTGGGGACAATCCTTACCTAACAAGCTGGTTTTGTATGGTTGAGATTAGCCTAAACTACTTTGTAAGATAGTGGAAAGGAAGTTGGTCACTCCAAAAAAAAATTGTGATATGTATTCTCTTCTAATTATAATTCTAATGTTTTGAAACCATGGTGATAAATATTCATTAAGAGTACTAGTTTTTCATTTAGACAACCATAAGCATTGCAATTATATTTCCTTCTCCGTGGCATTTTGAAATAGTTTTGATTTTCCCGTTCTTTGATTTATTAAATATCTTTTGACAAGAAAAATGGAATCCATTTGTGTTTTGTAGGCTTCTGAAGATGCTAAGAAGTTAGTTAATCAAGAGAAGTCTTTTGCTTGTGCCGAAATTGCAAGCGCAAGGTCAGTGGTGCTCAGAATTGGGGAGGCTCTTGAAGAACAAGAAAAAGCATCCCAAGCTTCTAAACCACAGGTACTAAGTGTTGTTTGATTAGGCAATTTTATTTGTGTACAATTTTGGATTAATGAATTCATAATCAAGCATTACTTTACAATATAATTATATTCAATTTACACGACAATCATATGTTTGGGTGTAGGCAAAAAATACTAAATAATACAATTTAAGGACAGAAAAGAGGGGTTTGTTCTCTGTGTATGATGGGCACATCTTGAAGATAACATTTCCTATAGGGATTGTATACGTTAAAGAATTCTTATGAACTTAATTTCCTCATCACCTATTCAAATTTGACTTAGAAAAAATCATTCTTTTATACATGTGAAAAAATCCAATGCTTAAAAATACTAAGGTAGGAGCGGTAAAAAAGAAAATATAAAGTCGGGTTTTCAGACTACCCTGTTTGTAGTTCTTTGCTAGTAATTTACATAATATCTTCATATCATGTTATATCATCCTTCATTTTGTAATGTTTATGAATGTGGAAAATCTCTGAAGATGCATTATTGATATATAGTTATTATTATGTTTAGTATGTAAAGTATATAATCTAATTTTCCTCATTGTTAGGATGTGGATGGACTAATAGAAGAGGTTCAAGAGGCTAGAAGAATCAAACTGTTACATCAGCCAAGCAAGGTGAATTGGTTTTTTCCCCCTCAATACTGTTTTAGTGGGTAGTTTTTGCTTAACTTCACTGCTCTTCATTTTATAATAATGATAATAATAGTAATAAAATTATCCAGATGTTGACAAGAAGAATTAACTCCAATTCTTCTATACTTTTGTAGTTACACCATGCTTAGATACTACATTTTCACCTTAATTAAACCTTTCAAAATGGGAAATTTTGATTTTGAAATATATGAAATGCATATAATTGTCATTAAATGCTGAAATTTGGTTTGAATTGTGTAAAATTGACCATACCATATCTGAAGAATTCTGGTATTTTAACATTTTGAGTTTAACGGATATATATGTTCAGTGTGAAAATTTTTATATTGTCAACCAAATAAAAATCAGCTTTAGTGTGACTTCTAGGGTGATTATTGTCAAAGTCAACAAGTTTATTATATATCAGGATAAAAAAAACTGTATATGTGGTAGTTTGTGATTAGATGATTGTAAACATACTTTACGCTGCCAATGCATATCCTTTGTTTCATTCTTTCTACTCTTTACGTCTGTGTGTGTGTGTGTGATATTACCAGTGCTGTTAATTAATATACTCTGCTATAGCCTATACCTGTATCCTAAATATATTTAAATTTCCATTTATATTCGTCATATCATTTGGGATAACTTGAACCAATGCATGTGCAATTAGGCACATCATTACTAGATTGTGTTACAATTTAAATATTCTTCATAATGGTGAAATATGACAATGTATGATTTCAGGTTATGGCCATGGAATATGAATTACGAGCTCTTAGGGACCAAATTCGAGAGAAGTCTATATTTTCAATTAAGCTTCAGAAAGAGGTTTGTTGATAACTAGTTTTACCTGCTCAAATTAACTATCAAATCTATTATCAAATTTACTAGATTTGATTGGGCAGTCTTATACATAACACGTGGTAGGACAATAGTAATTTATCTGGGTTAGCTCAAAAGTATGCTTTCCGACTGAGGCTTCTGGCATGCCCTAACCATGAAATGACTGTCAACTTTTTCTTACTTTTTAGTAAATTATGAATTAATCTTATAATGCATGGACTAGATTTCAGTTTGTTTCTTTTTTATTAAGGATAGATGTGTCCAAATTGAATTGGAAGGAAAAAATTATGGTAAACTGGCTGAAGAGAAAAAATAATTATTGTACCAGCAAAAAATATAATTCTTGAATGTGATGAAAATGGTGATAAGCAGGGAAGAAATACAAATTTTAATCATCTAAATTTGAACATGCTAATCTTTGACTGTTCCCTGTCTTTGTATGGTAAGTTTCTGTAAAGTCCATCTGTTATTTCATTTGCAAAGGAGAAACTGACTCAGTTGTCCTCTATTGTCTTGTCTCCCTCTTTTTTCTTTCAATTTGAATCAATCATTAATTGTTTGCTTGGATTATAGTAACCAAATTTTAGGTTCTTTTACCATTGTGAGGCTATTTTTTTTGTTTTTTTACCAAAATGAGGTTCGTTTAAAAAAAATTACAAAAATGGAGCAAGTAGTTCCAACTTGGCACGACTTCATATGCAGAAGTCGTGCCAAATTGGCACGACTTTGACACGTTAACATTTAGTAAAAAAGAAAAAAAAACCCCACTGTAGTAAAATAAACCCAAATTTTAACTCAAATAACATGTCTGGCAAAATCTTGATTTGGTCATGTTCGAATGATTTTGGTTCTCAAACCAACGTTTTGAATAGAAACTAATACAAGCTTCTTGTCTATTTGATAAAACTATGGTTTGCAAACTATAATTTATACGTGTTATAAATATACTTTTCTTGCAATAACTTCATTCATCTATGCCAGCTAACCATGAGCAAGAGGGACGAGGAAAATAAATCTCGCTTATACATGTTAGATGGTTCTGAAGCTTTGGGTTCATATCTTCGAGTCCAGCCTTGCTCAGATGAAGTGCCACATGTTTCTAAATGTTCCTTACAGTGGTATCGCTTGTCGTCTGAAGGCAGTTGGAGGGAAGTTATTTCAGGTAATTGGAGTCATGTCATCTACATTAAATTATTACTCATAATTATAAATGTACAAATATCATTTGTGTACCCAGTTTAGGAATATTATTATATATAATTGAAGAGAACAAATCAATTCATGATTTGTCTGGCTTATTCTTATGAGAATAGGTTAATATAATTAAGGGGATAAAATATTTCCTGAAAAAAAACCATTCATGTGCCTTTGCCTAAAAGCTTTAGCTTTTAGGATGGTTGGTCCTTGACATGGTATCAAACCCTTTAACTCAAATAGTGAGGATTCAATTTATCCTAACTGCAAATTTAGTTTACTAAATTAAATTTAAGGACAAGGTAAAGTGGACGAGTGTGCAAGAGATATATAAATCAATTTCTTGGCCTCCACATGTTAGCTTAATCTTGTGGGTTGATTTCGTTTTGACATGGTATCGATCCTATTCAATTAAGTGGCTTGAGGAATTTTATATTCGGTAAATCCTCTTCAGTTATGTATCCTATTTTTACAATCCAACAAATATAACTTCTCAAATTTACTTCTGCCACGTTTAGCTGCTATTAGTTAGTTCATTGATTTTACATGACATATGGCTCCAATCTGGCGGTGGAATCTATTTTTATTTGTAACCTTTATAATGAATAATGTTTGCCATATCTTATTGACTCTGTTTATGCTGCTGTTTCTTTTACTGGGCTCCAGCTAGTTGATCTTGTTTTTTTATGATGTTTGAAGTTGGTTTCCCTTCATTTCTCAGGTGCCATCAAGTCAATATATGCTCCTGACCCCTCTGATGTAGGGAGAATCTTACAAGTAGATATTGTCTCCAATGGGAAAAAACTTACACTTACAACTAATCCCGTTCAAGCTGGTTAGTATTTTATGGCCTGGCCTTTTGCTTTTCCCAGCAAATTATTTCTGTTTCAAGTGTGCATAGTTGGGGATATGTTGTACCTGACAATATTTATTAATGCACCCAGAAGTAGAAAACAAAGGCTTACAGCTACCTATCTGTGTGTAACAGTTTCAGGACTCGGAAGCCATGTGGAGTCACTTCTACGAAAATCTAATGCTGATTTTAATGTATGTTTTCTACATCCTTTCTAGATTCAGTAGTTTAACTATTTCTGGCAGGAAAGGCTGTGGAAAAAGTGTCATTTAATTCAACAAATATTATAAAATATCTGTTTGTCTTCTCACAGTTATTTCTAAAGATGGTATTTAAAAGCAGATTTAAATTCTGTTTGGTCCTATAATTCAACAAACATTATAAGTCTTGCTTACTAGGTTGAGAAATTTGCTCGTTAGTTCTTGATGCGGGATTCCAGACCCTCAGATGGAACACCCCTTTCCTATTTCCGTTCATGTACTCTCTCATAGCTCCCACACACCCTATATTATAATTGTTGCAAACTTGCAAGCAAGTTTTTCAGTATTTGGTGATAAACCATAAGTTATTGATATGCCATTCCTGAGTTTGATAAAGGTGGATGCTATATTTTGTAGCCAGAGAGCCTTGCATTCCTTGAACCATTCTGGTCTAATGAGTAAATTTCGTACATGTGTTATAACTCCCTTTAATGTTTCATTTTTTGTATGTGTAACTATGTACTTCCGCCTTTTCACACACTTCTTTTATCTGCAAAAAGCAGGAAGTTTTGGTTTTGGTAGCGGACATTTTGTGGGAAAATAATTCTGAGTTTGTATTGGACTTTCACAGGTAGTTATTTCTCAAATGAATGGAAAAGATCACTCATCCCACTCTACTCATTCATTTAATGTGGGGAGGATGAGGATAAAGCTATGCAGAGGTTGGATTACAAAAGCTAGAGAGATTTACTCCCCATCAATGCAGGTACTATTTTGGCAATCAGACCTTGTTCTTGTGTCTGACAACATGAAAGTTAAAGGCTCTTCATCTGCCCCCAAATTCACACATAAGAATTAACACTTTCAGTGTCAATGTCTTCCCAGTACAGAATTACTCCTTGCTATTCTATATTTAACACAGACAACCTAGATAAAGAATAAAATGTTTTTATCGAATTGCAATAGTTCATTGGTGTACTGTTTTTTTATGGTTTATTATCTACTTAAGTGCTCTATTTGAATACCCTTTAACTAACATTTTTATTCAACTATAGCTATGTGGAGTTAGAAGTGATGTCAGTAATGCAGCGAAGGCATTGTTTTGGCAAGCTAGAAAAGGTCTCTCATTTGTATTAACCTTTGAATCAGAGAGAGAAAGAAATGTAGCCATCATGATTGCCAGGAAATATGCTCTTGATTGCAATGTATGCACCCTTCTCATCTGATTCATGTGTTGACTTTCTTGTCTCATTCTTTAGATCCTACCTCTATCCAACATGACTGCAGTTTTATTTATTTTTAATTTAAATTCACTAAAATTCTCAATTTCAATCAAGTATTAGTTTTTTTATACATACTTTGCTCCCAAATAATTTGCTCTCTATATATTTGTAGGAGATAAAAGTAATGCATTTACTGAAAGAGTGAAGTATTGTAGTAAAATTGTTTCAATAAATGATAAAAGTAGCACTTCCTCTATCACAATCAGTGTAGTTTAAACAATTTTATTAAAATACATCATTTTCTCGATAAATGACATCGGAGACAAATTAGTTATAAAAAAAATAATGCTTTGATGAAAAATCATACATTTCCTTTTTGAAATGGATCCTTTACTTTGATGCAAGTTAAAAATGGTATTTGTTTTCTAAATGACAGGTTGTGCTTGGTGGGCCAGATGATCTAGTGTAGAAGCAAAATTAACTGAGTTCTTCCTACAAACGTGAGGTTTATCATACTCTTGGTGTGAGTATACATGTGTGGTATTGTTAAAGAAAGATGTGATTTCATATTTGTGATTGGGTTTCCACTAATTGAGTTGCATTGTTTTAGGCATGTTTTTTTATTTGCCTAATCATGTTGTTCCAAGCTCAACCTTTTATAATTATTAGTTCATTTGTTCATTGTGGCTAATTTGCATGTGCTAGTTGTTTTGTAATGTAAAGCACATCCCAAACATGGTATATACCAAAATTTCTTAAAGATTATTGGCAAGTAAATTTGCCATGCATCCTTAAATTGGGAACAAAGTAGTGATTAACACCCAAGTGAGTATTGCTTAAGGATAAAAATAAACTTTATCTTTAGATGTATTCTTTTCTTATTACTAAAATCCATTGATCTAATGGTTCCATTGTTGCTAAAAGTAATAAAAATTGTAGTTGTAAGTAATGAAATTTTGTAAACAGTGAGAATTGAGTATCATTCTTAAAGAGATGTGTGCTGTCATCTTAATTAATTATCAAGGTGGGAAGTTAGTAAATCAACCTAAATTTTCACTAAATAAACATTGAATCCATAATTTTAAAAAATAAATTACCTTTTTAATTTTATTATTGTTTATTTTGTTCAATTTTTAATTTATTATGAAAGATTAGTAAGTCAATTTCTTTTAACTCGTTCAACTTTTAAATCACACAAGTTGCTTTCTCTTGTGTAAACCAATATTGATATTAGTAAATCAATTTCTTTAAATAATAAATATTTAAAGAATAATTAAAAGTAAAAACCAAATAGAAAAAGTATTTTTTTTAAAACAAGAACAACGACATGAAATATAGGATGCAGTGAAGAATAAGAATTAAATTTATACAAAACTTGAAAAGAAAAAGAACAAATTTTTCCAATGTCACATCAGATAACTTATGTGAGTTTATTAGTTTAGCGGCTAAAGATTTTATACTTGACATGAGGTTTTAAATTTAAGTTAGTCTAAAATCTTATAAATTTATATATTTTAATTAATTTTTCTTAAAAAAATATTTTATTAGGTATTTAAGTTTTTGCATATTTTGTTTGAGGTTCATGTTATTGATATTTTTGTTGATGAGATGATACAGATTATCATCGTTAACGTGATTATCATAAATAAACACGTTGATTATCATAAAAATAATGATGATGTGATAACATTGGTAGAAAGATAAAAAGTACTAACTTTCAACGATAAAAAAATAAAAAATGAAATTATATTTAAAAAAATTGAAGAAGGATAAAAAAATTAGAAAATATGAATATTACCTTTCCAACAAGATTTTTTTCTATCATTATTTACATTATTGATAATAAAGAAAATACACATATAAATTAAGGTGAAAAACCTCCATAATAAAAAAAACATGATGGGACAATCCTTGGTTAATATTTTACTACTTCAATTAAACAAAGACAATGAAAGTATTCTTTCTACACTATTTTTATAAATAATTACTTATGTAAAAAGTACATAAAATATAGAAAATTAACTTTTTAAAAAAATAAACGGATTAAACGAAGCTAAAATCTGCTTCATTTAATAAAAAATATTAGAAAAGTTATATATAATGTGTATGAGAAAGACAGAGAGAGAGACAGAGATCATAGTCTTATTATTTCTCTTTTTTTCTTTTTTCTCAGTATGAAAGGACCTATAAACTTTTGCCTGTTAATATTATTTCCAAAAGATAGTATAGATAATTACAAGATTCATTTATTTTATTACAATTTTAAGTTCAACCTTTTAATGGTGGACCTTCCTTGGAAATAGCTTTTAACAAATTTCAAATCACGCCCTGAATAAATTATAGCACATATTAACATGAATGTGTTCAAATTAATTGTCAAAAAGAAAATTATGATTAGGAGGGTTAACAAAGTGACTTTAACTCATTTTAGCACTCTAAAAGACTATTATTAACCAATTATTTACTAACTAAAAATATAAAAAAAGAATATTAACAGAAAACATAATTTTCATCACGAGGTCCTTAATTAAAAATAAAACAACCCTTTTGAGTAATTTATTTGTATTCGTTAAATTGAATAATATTTTTAAAATTTTATGACACTTTAAAATAAGTAGTTTGTTGCTGTGTGCAAAGTTAAATTAAAAAAAAAAAACTGGACTAAATATTTTAAACGGTTTAGTTATTAATCGAATTGTGTGAGCTATTTTAAAAACAAAGGAGTTTCTTTCTGCACTCCTACATTTTTCTTCCTACAGCCCTCTATTCTTTGAAATATCGAAAGTACCCTTTCACAGTTTTGGTGATTCTGGATAGGGATTCTGTAAGTGTTTTCGGAATAGGGATTCCTTAAATAAAGGTGTTTCTAGAATAAAATATCTTTTTCGGAACACATTTTTTTTATTTTCAGATTAGTAAATCCAGAATTAATAAAATATGTTCTGGATATGTTCTAGAAATATTCTAAAAAAAACAATCCAAAAGTCATTTTTAAAAGGTGTTTAATAATAGAGTGCAAAAATACATTTGTTAGGGTGGAAGAAGAAACCGCCAAAAACAAATATATAGTTTTAAACCTTAAATATCTTATTATGAATTAAAGTAAAATTCAAAATAGTTTTGAAATTTGAAAGGTTTTGAACTAATTTTAAAACTTGGAATGTATTAATAATTTTTTAAGGTATTTAGTGTCGAACTTATTATTGTGTTGATGAATCGTCAAGATGAAAGTGTCTATGACTTACCTCAAAGGGGTGAAATGTTTAAAGTTATGGTTACTATATGAAAAATGAGTAATTCTCAATAAAGACGATGTGTTTTACTTGAGAAAGAACTTAATCGAAATGTTTGATGAGTTAAAGGAATTCTATCACTATAAAAAAAATTATTACATAAATATTATTCACTAAATATTAAATATTTTATGATAATAATTAAATTATCACTAGTATTCTTGTTATTATTTCATTTTTTATAATAATTTTAAATGTTAAAAAATTAAATTCTATTATATCAAAAATAGTTATCACTAATAATTATATATAATAATGACAACAATAAAATATCACAAATGTATAATTGTCAGGATTATATTTTATGTAATAGTAATAATAATGAGTTATCACAAATATATAAGACAACCTTGAGTTATCACAAATATATAAGACAACCTGATAAATTTTATGTGACAATTATTTCATCATAATTATTAAAAATTATGATAGTGTTTTTTAAAAAAAAAAAAATATTGAATACCCAACCCATGTACAAAAGCAAAAGGACAAAAAAAGAAAAAGGAAGATGATTACAAATATCCCAATTGGACATTAAAAACCCAAAAACCTGGAAAAAAAAATGTGCAACCCATAATTCTCCCATTCCTAACTAAAAAGACTACAAGTAATCTATGTTCATTAAATGAGATGCAACTTACACACACAAACAAAATTCCACCCAAAAAGGTGATACAAGAATCCAAAACAGCAAGGACCTCTAGAACTGCATTAGATGTTCCTTCAACTCCCCTACACCCCTTTGTCCTTAAAAAATCTAAATTGTGCAGCAAAATGTGCATAAGAGATGTCCTCCAAGACCAGTTGTCTGACACGTCTATGAACATATTCATTGTTAGACTAGCTATGTTGGAGATTCCACATCAACTAGAGATGAGGACGATTCATTGTATATAAGTGGGTGCAAACCTCAACCTCATGAACCGGTTTTATGGAGTTGAGTTAGGCTTAAAGTCCACTTCGTAATAAGTTAGATTAGCTAACTACAAAAAATCATGCATAATAAATCAAAATAAAGACATAACAGGAGGCAAACAAATAATAACAAACACAACACTAAACATTATATGTGATAATCCCAAAGCCTCTAATTTTTTGCTTTGTTTTCTGTAATTTTTGTATCTTTGTTGTTCATATTTAGACATATTTTGCATCCAGACAAACAATAACATATTTTTTATCAATTTTTTTAAGTACATTTAGGATAAAAATAATAATAATTAAATAATCAAAAAGTGGTTACAACCTCTCAAGTTTTCAAAACAACTACAACAACTAAAATGAAAAGGATATAGTAGTTGTACCTTGATTTCTGAATGGAAGTAACCAGTGAATCTTAAAGTTGTGTGTCTGATTAGGATAATATATTCATAATTAAATGTTATAAACAGGTTTATTTCAATAATATATTTCCCTTCACAATATAAGGTTTTAGATGTCTCTGCTTAAAAAAAAGTTAATGGTCTCAAAGTGCAAAATTTGGTCCAAAAATAAGATGTTCTTAATTTAGTCTTAATATGTTCTTAATTTGGTTCTAATATAAGATATTCTTAGTTTGGTTCTAATATAAGATAATGTATCATGTCCATTTAAAACACACACAAAAACTATATTTAAATGCTATAGATTGAATGAGAAAAAAATATATTCCTGAAAAGAGATGTAATATAAGGATTCAATTAGTTTTTCGCGTACAAAATAGGAATATATGTGGTAAGGTGTAATAGAAGAAGTTAATTATACTATGATTCAAAACCACCAAATTGTTGTGTTTGGCGAAAAACATTAATTTCTGAATGAGGAGCAACATGAAAATTCTCAATTACTCAAAATAAAACAATATTCAAGAATTGTTACCTTTATGTTAGCCAATTTTTCATGATGATTTGTCATTGTCAATATTCCATGAATATAATATAGGAACAGACAAAAACAAAAGTAATAATAGTAATAATAATGAATTTGAATGTTTTATTCTTATTATTAGTACGGAAGTTGTTCACTCTGTGAATAAAAAAGTTGTGTATTACAAAGTGGTTATTTTATTATACAATAAATAAAATTAGTTAATCTTATCATGAATAACCGTGTTACTAATGAATAATCATGTTACTACTGAAACTCAACAACTTCGTAATGGAAAGTGATAAGATAATATCTACTATTTTATGTTTACCTTTTGACAAGGCTACTACATTTATACCAATTTTATATAAGATTGAATGATATTGACTTTCTTCATTCTTTCAATTCTTGATTAAATCTCAACCATTATTTTTCAATACGCGTTTATAAAAAAATTACGTTTAAATAACCAATAATCAGTCTTTTGTAAAATGATGAAGACTTGCATCTAATAGCAATAACTAAGAAACCGTGCAGAAATTGCATTTAATAACAAGAATGAAGAAAATAGATATTCAAAATCAAGTAAACCAGAAACTGAATTAACTAAATGACAAAAAAACATAAACAAAATATTGTGGTTGAAAGCTTAAATTTAAAACATAACAATAGGAAATAGAAAATTTGGGCTTGCATTTGAAACCTAACCTAAAAATAAAAACCAAGTAATCACCAATTCAAGGATTCTTGAGGCTATTGCCGATAAAAAAAATAAAATTGTTGAGGCAAGTTATAATAGTTTCTAAACTAGTTACAATCAACGACTTTTTCGACCGTCCTAAGAATGCTACTCAATGAGTTCTTAGTTGCCGAACAAACCAACCCAAACATTTTAGAATCAAATCCAAAAAACAAAAATCAGAAACAAAATCAAAGGAAGGTCACCCCTAAACCCTAAAGGAATTTAAATCCTCAATTTTCATAATGAAAATCCTAACCTATTTCGATTTGAACAGTCACACAATCATGCGATGGTGAATGGAGGGCCAAACAAATGTGCTTCCTAATGAAGATTTAGGAACACGGTGGAGTCCGGTAGGGTAGAATGTGGATGAACAGTTGAGAGTCATGTAGAAGAAGGCGTAGTATGGTGAATGAACAGTGGAGTGTAAATTATCACTCCTTTCTCAGCATAGCTCCAGTCCAAGTACAATGTGTGCTAGATTCTAGTGAGGAAAGAGGACGTGGTGCAAGTGATGTGTGGAACGTACAAGGAATGCGAGGGGAAGGTGACGCAAGTGTACCGTCGCAAGTGGGTCATCCACATAAAGCACATCACTCGAGAGAAGGTTAACAAATTCAATATAGGAATCCACCCTTCCAAGGTTGTGGCGATGAAGCTGAAACTGGACAAGGATCACAAGGCCATTCTTGATCGTAAGGCAAAGGGTTGCGTTGCTACTGATAAGGAGAAGGGTACCAAGTTCACTCTCAAAGACATCATAAAAACTATTGATTAGTCTCTTTATCATATAAACCAGGGTTTTGTAGTGTTTCTTCTTTATCTCAAATATTCATTATCCTTTTTTAGCTCCCAATTTAAAGCATTATGCATGTGACTTCTCCAACCGCATTGGCACATCTTAAAAAAGTTTGTTAGACAATTTTATCTATATAAATAGGACCTTGTAATGAACAATTGAATTAGCCTTGAGTTGAGAGTTCACTGTGAGATATATTTAATGTTGTAACTCAGTTTTATACTTAGTGAATTTATGTCCATGAATGTAGGATGAAATTACTTAACACTTCAATTGAGTCATATTAGTTCTCTATGTGATTTCTTCATTTACTCTTTTCATCTACCTTCAGGTTTATCCGTTATCGTTTGAGATATTTGTATAAAAGATGGTCATTGTAAAATTTTCTTACTGGTGGCATAATTTATGTTCTTATGATAACAAACACAACAACAAAAAAACTAAATAATTTCATAGCCAAAATTTATAATAATGCTCAAACTTCATGAGAAACATAAGTTTTCCTACAATCCAGAATTTGTGGATAATATGTTTCTAGAAAACATTTTTTTATGGATTATTGTTTTCATGGGAAATTTCCCATTGTGATAAATTTATCATGGATAAGGTCATGTAAAATTTCACACAAATCATTGTAAATTGACCTAATTGATTTTTAATACAAATTTTCAAATACTTGTTCCACAATTTTCTCTGATTTAGACTCATAATTTTTATATTAGCCAAACTTGTTATTGTAATTCGAATAACTAAACTTGTCATGTCGTACTTTTTTTCTATAACTCAAATTATCAGAACTGCTAAACATTTACAAATTTAAAACAAAAAAGTGTTGGAGATTCCACATCCACAAATGATAAAGCCAATTCATAATATATAAATGGGTACAAACCTCACCCACTTAATTAAATAAGTTTTAAGTATTAACTTGATCCTGCCGGTTGACCAGAACGCAAGAGCCTCGCCTCGTCAAAGGTATTCTTCCTATGGATCGGCTTTGCACCACGCTAGCTTCCTTCCTTCACACCTCGATTCACCTCAAGAACCTGCAAAAGACAGAGTGGCGCCGCTGCAGCCGATCGCGCTCCGACGCTCAAGTCAGTGACGGAACCACCAAAACTCTAAGAGAGAAAACTAAGAACTCAAGGAACCGTGCAAACACTCTCTCAGTCACTCAAGTATTCTCCAAGCGTAAAGAAGTGTTCTAAATGTGCGTACCTCAGAAGTTCGTTAGAATCTCTTATATACCTGTGCACTTTCTCTCTCCTAACGGTTACACATCTGAACACGTGGCTCGCATCCAGTTGTACACGTGTCACCATCTGGAGCGTCCTCTGCTTGAGCGTCACTTCTTACTCTTCAGGCTGTTCGACTAAGTTACCCATGCAAGGAGTAACTCGGTGTATAG
>Ga0123342_1001912_pt1 | contig 34909 bp, 12 predicted proteins | sample Turbeawhitnodule_FD_89960 | JGI IMG/M metagenome (GOLD analysis project Ga0123342, IMG submission 89960) | Root nodule microbial communities of legume samples collected from Mexico - Turtle bean Mexico white nodule | ecosystem: Host-associated > Plants > Roots > Nodule | place: Mexico: Nepantla... | reverse complement strand
TTTTTCTCTTTGTAATCTGTGTTTTGCTGTTTGACATGTACATATATATACTCTTATGGATCCAATAATAATTAGTTTTTTCTGTGCCATTAAGTTTCACAATTCAGACTTCTTTCCCTCTCTCTATTCTCTGTCTTCTCTCCCTATCTGTTTAGGGTTTGTCATCCTCTGTTGGTTGGTGCCTTGGGTGATTGCTATCTCTTTGCCATGGCGGTTAATCGCATTAAGGATGATATTTTTTAATTTTTTAAAATATGTAAAATGTAAATTTATAAATTTATTTTTAGTTTTTAAATATATTTGAATAATAAAATATAAGATATTTTTGTAAATCATTTTCAGTACCATTGAATAATTATTTTTAAAAAATACAAGTTATTTATTACATTATATATTTATCCTTCTATTTAAAACTTCTTAAAATTTAATTTAATTGATTTATTTGTAAATTATAATTATTTTTAGTTAAAGTATTATTTTCGGTACGGTATAAAAATAAATTTCATAAAAAATAAAAAATATGTGAAATTCTCAAAACATATTTGTAATTGTCAGAAAAACTATTTAAATTTCTAAAATATTCTTATTTATATATAATTTTTAAAATATTCAAAATTTAAATAAATTCAAATACTAAATTATTTAATATTATATTTAAATAAAAATCTTAAATATATAAAATACTTAAAATATTCAAAATTGTCAAAAAATATGAATCATAAATATTTAATGTCCTATTTAAATATATAAAATTTTTAAAATATTTGAAATAATAAATAAATTCAAATCTTAAACTATTTAATGTATTAATTTAAATAAAAATCTTAAATGTATAAAATTTCCAAAATCTTTAAAATCTTAATTAAATACAAATCCTAAATTATTTAATGTCATATTTAAATAAAAATCTGAAATATATAAGATCCTTAAAATATTGAAAGTCTTAAATAAATTCAAATCTTAAATTATTTAATTTTCTATTTAAATAAAAATCTGAAATATATAAAATTCATAAAATATTTAATATCCAATATAAATAAAAATATGAAAAATATAAATTCTTAAAATATTCAAAATCTTAAATAAATCCAAATCTTAAATTATTTAATTTTCTATTTAAATAAAAATTTGAAATATATAAAATTCATAAAATATTTAATGTCCAATATAAATAAAAATATGAAAAATATAAATTCTTAAAATATTCAAAATTTTAAATAAATTTAAATCCTAAATTATTTAATGTCCTATTTAAATAAAAATCTAAAATATATAAAATTCTTAAAATATTAAAAATCCTAAATAAATTCAAATCCTAAATTATTTAATGCCCTATTCAAATAAAAATATGAAATATATAAAATTCTTGAAATATTCAAATCCTAATTAAATATAAATTCTAAATTATTTAATATTCAATTTGAATAAAAAATTTAAATATATAAAAATCCTAAAATATTCAAAATTTTTAATAAATACAAATCCTACAATATACTAATGTAAATCTAAAATAAATTAAATTATTAAATTATTAAAAATTCAAAATAAAATTCAATGACCAACTACTCACCAACACTCAAAGAAAATTCCAAACTCCTACAAACAATTACAATAAAAAATTAAACTAAAGCATAGGAAACATGGCACAAAATAAACCAACACTGAAACAAGACAATAATCGATTATATGTATCATGGATAATCGATTATCCAAACATTTTCCAAGCATAATCGATTAAGGACAGAGGCTTATTCACAGGGTAATAAATTATCTAAACATAATCAATTAAAGACGAAGGATTATTGAGAGGTAATCAATTACCTGTGCATTTATGCTACCACAATCTATTAGGGCACAAACAACACTAATCACATGATCGATTATCCTAAAAAGAATACACTTATAATTGGTTATCACTATTAGAAAATCATTAAATAGAAACTAATGTTAGAGATAAAAAATAATTAGTTGTTATATTAAAGAGACAAACTATTTATCAATAATGGAATTAGATATCAATAATTTTTTTAGTCTCTAAAATAGTATCTAATTTAGTCAATATAGCAATTAATTATTTTTTGTCTATAAAATTAATTTTTATTTAATGATTTTCTAGTAGTGTATGTTCTCAACTTAATCGATTATCCTATATTATCATATATTTTAAGTTCTAAAATCAATTATCCTTGCCTTTGTTTTTGACACAATCAATTATGTGTGTTAACTAGAGGCACCAAAACATGTTGAACACATACTTGAACAAAACATAGAGGGCGCCACCTATTTTTTGCTTCCACTCAGCACCTCTGGGCAAGGAATCTCTCATGAACAAAGGATGACACAATGCGACCATGCACAAATTATTTTGGGTGCAAAATTGGAAAATGGAATTGATACGTGATTTTCACCTTATTTCTTTGCATATATGTGAGGACAAGTTTCGTAACCGTCCGTTCCTTTCTTCACCCTCACATTAGCGCAAACATGTGGATCCAAACACGAATAATTCCGCAAAACTGTTATCGGCAACCCTGCATCCCTTAATACAAACACAATGTTAGTATACATAGATTTTTTTTTCATACATAAAAATCGAAAAATATATTATTATAATAAAAATTATAATACTAATATATAAATAGAATATAATTAACTTCACCTTATAAATTATGTTTATAAAGTTGAGTTAAATTTAAAATTTACTTTTTTATTAAACGAAAGAATAATTTCAAAACCTTCCAAAATCATAATAATATATGACACACGTTTAAAATATAAAAATAAATAATATATATTGCACAATATTTTCATATATGCTTTGTAAATAATATATACATATTTTATAAGATCACTATATGATTATTTTCAATATCTAAATTTTATGGTAAGATATTTTTATTTAGCAATCGATGTCTTTTTATGTGATAAATTTAGACACATCAACATCATCATTTCATAACGAGATTCATACAAATATGAAAAATAAAAAATCATACTTTTCATTTTTTTTTCTAGGATTTAGAGGATGTGAATGTACAAGAAATTTTTAATTGATGGAGATATTATCATTGGTGTCAATAGTGTTGGTGGTAGTGTTGGTGTCAGTAATGGTGATTTGGATGCATTGTGTAAAATTTTACTTGGACCCTTTCTGCCTAGAAGTGGTGTTAAAAGAAATTCAATTATACTATCTTGATTCAACATTCTTTTTCAACAAATTCTCCATGCAAGAGTTCATTTATGCATCTTTTATTATGGTCATATTTGAATTTCATGTCAAATTATAATTAAGGTTTATTTGCATTTGTATGTCTTTATCTAACTCTAGATCATAGAGTTAACTTTAATCATAACAACATTGATGATTGTATGTTACTTCTCCAATCACGACCTTAAAATAAAATTTCATGTATTTATCCATCTATCAAACATTTATAATGGATGAAGAGGTTAATGCAAGCATTCAAGTGAAATGTACTTCATCTCTTATGTTACATGTTGGAGTTCTTACAACTAAAAAGAGGGGATTAATCAAGTAAATTATAATCTTATTCTAATAAAATCTACTTTGCTTTGTTATGATAACTTCACTTTTTTATTTCAATTTTTATGAACTCATTATCATGAAAATGAAGTGAGAAACTTGATAAATTTTGAGGTTTCTCCTCTAAGTTATGTTGTTGTACCTGGTATATGTTTTACAACTATACAATCTTATTAAGTTGATATAGTTATAAATAATTTGACCTTCAATAATTTATTCCTAACAACTCATTAAACCTATATTAACTTCATAAGGAATACATGAGAGGAAGAACAAATATATATTGCTCACAATATAATGAAAAAATAGACCACAATATAGAATTATCATCACAATCGTTTAATTTAAGGAAATAAGTTCTAAGAAAATGGTCATTTGAGTGATAATGCACAGTAATACAATGGTACATTTTAATTTATTATTCGCTATATATTACCTCAAGAACCAACCACCTATAAGAGACAAAGACAGGGTGAGTATAAGCAAAAAAAATTATACATTTACTAATATTTTTTTGTTCATATTCAATCGATGTTTTTCTTTTAAACACTATGATACACCACACAAGTGTCAACAACCCACATCATAATATGTTTATTAACATGTTAAGATCTTTTTCAAATACACACTAAGATCAACAATAATATATTGATTAGTCTAATCTTCAATAATCTTTAACGTTTAGATACATAGATCATCGTCATAATATGTATGGTCAATATCATTTTAAAGAGTTCCTTCAATAAAATATTTTTTATCCCATTAAAAAAAAAATTAACCAATCATATATATTCATCACATCTTTAGTGACACAAGTGTTAGGATACATTACAATATCATCATCTATGAATTGTTACTAATCCATATTTCTTTCACAAGTTTTAGCTTGACTATTATAGCATTGAGATGTGCTCAGGTTATTGTTAATGCTACCATTCCCTCTTGATTGTCATTTACCTTTATGTAGTTTTGCACATATGTTATAATTTTGTGGATTGTAATATTTTTCATGTCATTTTGTAGAAGAGTGGTACAAATATTTTTTTTAGAGTTACCTTATGTTGGGGTCAGATTGTTGCTTATTGCAATACCTAACATCTTTATGTATAGAATAGTGTATATGGGTTGGGGTACCCCATGTACCCCTTTATTTATAAATTTTTTTTGCTGATTAAAAAAAAATTCTTTCATAAAGGTCTGACCATGCAAGTGAAGAGAATAAGAGCAACAACGATGTACATGTTTATAAGGCGAATTCTCCTTGCACCTCCATATATTTTTAAAATTCCAAATATACACTTGTACAATCTAGTATATTATTGCAAATACAAATCGAATTCTACACATCGGTATGGTCATAAAAAATTGAACACCAGATTGTGCAATTCGGTATGTATATTCCAGATTTGGATATACATGTCGGATTATACAATCCGGTATGTTACTAGAAAATGAACACTGATTTGTTCAATCCAGGACCAACACAACTAGAAAAAAAAAAACACAGAACCTCCAAAATTGGTGTCAGCATTCATATAAAAAAAGGGAAATTTTTCATCACTACAATGCTTCCTTCAACCCGCTTCAAGTCTCGCCTAGCACACTCGAAAAATGGAAGTTCTCTTGGACAACGAAGGTGTCGCCATTATGTAGAAAAATAGAGGTGTATTGGTTTAGAAAAAATAAGAAGTGAAGGGAGGTGTCGTCGATGGGATGTCAAGAAACAAATAGAAATTTTAAATTTTTAAAAAGAGCAAAAATGTAGTTTAACTTTAACGTATGGAGGTGCAGGGAGGATCAATGAAGGTGCAGAGAGAATTTGCATGTTTATAACATGGAAAGAGAAGTTCAAGTAACTACACAATATCGTCATGTCTTGCATTAGTATATTAGAGACCTACCTCATCAAAATTAGAACAAAAATCTAAATAAAAATAACTTGTTAGACAAATTCAGATTTTTAAATTTATTTAAACATCTTATTTATGAATATTAAATAACTTTTTATATTTCTTTTAGTTAAATAAAAGAAAACTTTCTCAATTTATTTTTTTACTTTTGTTTACATCAATACAAAAACTGAAAAATTATTGAAAAAAACCATTCCAATCATAATGAATTCAAATTATTTTACTTTTCAATATTTTAAAAAATAAGTTAAAAAGACATAAATCAATTCCAAAGTAAAATAAATTCAAAATTAATAAAAAATACACTTAAGAAGCCTTATGTGCATATACAACTTCAGTATTAAAAAAAGTTCTCACAATAGGACTTTGAATATTTGGAAAAAGAAGTTATGTGACTTTAAATATTTAAAATAGAAATTAAAAGATATCACTTCAACTATTTTTTAAAAAAATTATTAAGAATCATGTACTTCATCCACAAATTTTAAAGTTGAAGTTATAGAACACGTTTTTTTATATTAAAAGTAGAACAAATGTAATAAATAAAAGTCATGGATTAAAGCAAATTTCTTTATTTTCTTCATTATGAAATTATGGTTTAAAGTAAGACTTGTCCATTTTTAATAACTCTTTACGATTTCCTCATTTTCTTTATTATGAAATTATCTTTTAAAGGACGAGTTGTCCATTTTCAATAATTTTTAAAAAATTGATGCATTGTAATAAATTATTAAAAAAATTGCACTTTGCTGCTTTAACCTGAAATAAGTGGAACGTCAAATGTTTAGTTGCTGCAACTTAGACACTGTAAGGACAATGTAAGGATATTACTACTTAGACACTGCAACTCGATAAATTCTTCTGCCACCTCCATAGAGTAATTTCTGGATTATGTAATTTGGACACATATTTGAAAAAAACTTCCGGATTATGTAATCCAGAAGTTAAAAAAGACTTCCGAATTACATAATTCAGAAACTAATCATGCATCTGAAAAAATACTTCCAGATTGTGTAATCCGGAAGTTGACTACAAATTTAAAAAAAGACTTCCAAATTACGTAATCCAGAATGTTACAGAGAGGTATTTTTGGAAATATGAAAATTTATGGGGTAAGAGAAAAATATATGGAGGTGCGGGAAGAAACAGCCCGCTACTTAAAACAGAAGAACAGCCCAAATTTAATTGGGTTGGCTGAATTTGTCAACTTGAGCCCTCAAACGTTGCTTTTTGGAGGCAATTCTTCTTCCACCACCATATTTTCTTCCTCCACCTCTCTAAAATCTTTCAATTCCAGAATTATCTTTAAACAAAAAGCACCGGATTTGTTTTTTTTAGTTAGCCTTCCCAATTTTAGACTTTGTATTCTGAATTTTAAACTTTAAAAGATATTTTTTAGATTTGAAAATACCTTTTGAGCTATTGAATAATACAAATATATTTTGAATTCTAGAATTTGAAAGATATTTTTGAATGTATTTTTAATTTTAGAATTTATAATACATTCTCGAACTCAAAAAATACATTTTGATTTAAAATACAAAATTATATTTTGAATTCTAGAATTTAAAATTTTAAAATTAAAAAAAATAAAAATAAAAATGGATGTAAATGGAAAAGATGTAGAAAAAGATAAAGCTGTCATTTCTTGTAAAAATTAAATTTCCCCTTTTTTTTTATCTAAGTATCGAACCCAGCCCACTATCTCATGAGCAAGAAATTATGAAGCAGTTCCAAATCACTATGATTTTTATTAATCTTTAAATGATACTTTTTTTTTTCAAAATAGAAAAACTGAATTAAATATGGAACCGGTTTTGGTGGGAGCATGGTAAAATGGAAGAAAAGTTTACTTTGAAAGCGACACAATAAACTACACACATCTGATAGCCAATTATAATAATATAATAGTATTTTAAATTAAAAAATAAAATAAATATAATTAAAAGAATAATTTATTAGTGTTTAGAATGTATGTATTTTACTGTATGAGGTGTTAAAATATCACCACCAAAATGGAATTATTAGAGTTGAGTTAAGGGTGATAAAGAAAGTGAAAGTTGAGCATTGGTAAAGTATTGAATCTGCACCTCAAAAGGTATCTGGCTTAAAGGAGGATCATTAACAAGACTAACTAAAAGTAGGCATCACCTCCCTCTTAATTCTCACTTCCACAATTCAACCCACCAATGCAGTCCATTCCTTCAACTTTAGGTTAGCTTCTTCATACAACCAATTCCCCAACATGCAAACAAACCAAACCAAGCATTAGGTTATTTGCTTTGAAAACTCTAGCTTCACACTAATACCACAAAAACATGACTTACACCAACCCCATCACCCTTTTCCTCTTCCTCTCCCTCTCATTCCTCCCCTCCATGCAAACCAAGCTCACTCCCGACTACTACCAAAAAACCTGCCCCAAATTCCCCGACACCGTCCGGAGAATCGTTAACGAAAAGCAGCACAACACGCCATCCACGGCCGCCGCCACGCTCCGCCTCCTCTTTCACGACTGCATGGTGGGCGGCTGCGACGCCTCCATCCTCGTCACCTCCAACTCCTACAACAAGGCCGAGCGCGACCACGCCGTCAACCTCCCCCTCTCCGGCGACGGCTTCGACGCCGTCTCGCGTGTAAAGAACTCCCTCGAGCTCGAGTGCCCCGGCGTCGTCTCCTGCGCTGACATCCTCGCCGCCGCTGCCCGCGAACTGGTGATCAACTCCGGCGGCCCCTCCTTCACGATCCAGTTCGGGCGAAAAGACTCCCTCGAATCCAAAGAATCGAGCTCCGCAAACCAATTCCCATTACCGAACATGACTATCTCCCAAGTGATCCCCCTCTTCGCCAAAAAAGGATTCTCCGTCCAGGAAATGGTGGCCCTGGTCGGCGCGCACACCATAGGGATGTCCCACTGCGACCAGTTCGCCAACAGGCTCTTCAAGTTCAGCAAAACTTCCGAAACCGACCCCGAGTATAACCCCGAGTACGCGGCGGGGCTGAGGAAGCTCTGCGAGAACTACATGAAGGACTCTTCCATGGCGGCTTACAACGACGTGATAACTCCGGTGAAGTTCGACAACATGTATTTCAAGAACTTGCGGAGAGGGTTGGGGTTGCTGGCCACCGACACTGCCATGTCCAAGGATCCGAGGACGAAGCCCTTCGTTGACACCTACGCCAATGATGAAGCGAAGTTCTTCCAGGACTTCGCACGTGCCATCGAAAAGCTCAGCATCTTGGACGTTAAGACCGGAAAGGAAGGGGAGGTGCGGAGCAGGTGTGATTCCTTCAACACGCTTCCTATGTGATCATCACACATTCTTTCTCTCTATCTTTCTGCACATTCACTCTTCCTAACTTCATTACTTCACACTGTATTTCCTCTCAACAAATATGTATATACCATCTCTCATTTTGTATATTTTAAACTCAATTTGAGTTCAAACATATTTTTATACAATTTTCATTTTTATCGACATACTCCCATTGATGGTGTCCTTGTTTCCAGTGGTGGTCTCCCATTATCTTTCATCTTTTTGGATCCATAGTGCGTATTCTTTTTGTTCTGCATAACATCCTTTCTTTCCAATATTCATTCACAATGATCATGTCATTGGGCATGATTGAGGAGGGACTTTTGTCCTTCTGTAGTGCCCATTGGTGAACTAAGAGTTTTGTCCTTCTGTTTATGATTCCTTGCAAGATGATGTTTTGATTGTTTCCATGAAAGAAAGGATATCTAATGTATAGCGAGCGACAAACTCAAAATATAAACAGAAACCTTTTAATGGATTATTAATTGGGACTTTCTAATTCTTCTAAACTTGGATCAAATGCGTATCAATGACGTATAATATTTTTTATTGTTACGTTTATTTTTAAGATTCTAATAAATGATGTTACTGTATATACATTATTAAATATATATTAATTTTTTTTTTACGACTTAGTTTTATTAATTATATATTTTAGAGTTCCGATATATTGACACCCTCTACACATGACATATTTGACGCTGTGGACGTGACAATGACGTGACAGAGAGAGATTACGCGAATGAGCAGCGCGAACTTCAAAATAGAGGAAAAAAGAATATTACATCGGTTCTTAGAAACAACCTGTGTAATATATTTTCTTTTATTCAGAATGACTCATATTACATTGGTTAAGTCATCTAACCGATGTAATATATGATCCATATTAAAAAAAATTGATTTTTTTTCATAAAGAGTGGGTGGGTCATAAACGTCACATATGTAATCACTTACAGACACACAATTAACTAGTTTTGCGTGTGCCAGAACCTGTGACTGGGTAACCAGATCTCGTAGGGTTATTACATCGGTTAAGCTATCTAACCGATGTAATATATGATTTTTACATTGATTAAGTCATCTAACCGATGTAATATATGGTTTTTATTAAAAAAAAATTGATTTATTTTCATGAAGAGTGGGTGACCATAAATGTTACATAGGTAACCACTTACAGACACACGGGTAACCAGTTTTGCATGAGCCAGTATATGTGGAGGAACCTGTGGCTAAAAAGTTATAGTAGGGTTATTACACCGGTTAAGCCATCTAACCGATGTAATATATGGTTCTTATTAAAAAAAGTTGAATGTTTTTTCAATGAAGAGTGGGTGGCCATAAACGTCACATAAGTAACCACTTACAGACACACGGGTAACCGATTTTGCGTGCGTCACATAAGTAACCACTTACCGACACATATGTAACCAGTTTTGCGTGTACACTACGGGTCATATATTATAATATAAAGTCAGTGTCACATCTTCACCAAATGTGACGTCTAGTGTCAAGTCTGGGTTAGAAAAAAAAGGATATTAATAAAACATTTTTCATATTTTATTTAAACATGTCGGTTGGTTATTACTAGATATCACCATATCACCCGAAGTCATTTCAGTACCGACCGGTACATAGTGTAATGAGAGTGACTCAGGGAAAAAAGTTCTTTATATGCTTCTCATTGTTTATGATGCTGAGGCAGGTCTTTTGTGAGAGAGGTTAGAAAAGAAAAGGATTTAAAAATTCAAAGCTACAAATAAAGAGTTTGGTAGGAAAATGGTATTCAGGTATGATTGCTTGAGCCCCAAAACAGAGAAAGAGTGTGAAAGAATGAAAACAACAGTTTTGGTGGCAATGAAGCCTTAGATCATAGTCCCTAGTGTCTAACAAAGGTTTATGGACTACATCACCTAGGAAGGGTAGCATAATCTGTCTTAGCTGAAATCAATCATGTTATGTTGGATAATAGCTGAAATAATTTTTCTTATGAAAATAGCAGTGATGGAAATAGTATAGAAAAAGTATCACTTCTTTTATAAATCAGGATTATCTTTTAACTGTGTCTGTTAACTTTTAATTCAACCTTAGACATGATTTTATTTTTAATCATAGAACATGAAGCTGAACAAAATGTTGTCCACTATATTTGTAGCTTTGTGGCCCTATTGGAATAATTATTTTAAGTATGCAGCACAGGACTTTATCCACAATACTAAACATATAAAGCTACTAAAAGTTCGTGGTTGTTTTGGAATATACATTAGTGCATAAAAGTTTAATAGATGCAACCCACTTAGGACTTTATTCACAACAGGAAAACATTCAAAGCTAGTCTAAATAAAGTAAATATAATAAAAAAAACACTCAGTTTAAGTAAAAAAAAAATAAAAAAAAATAGTGAACCTTCATTTTCTTGTTGTGATCCATTAACCTTGAACAAAACTTCCATTTTATTAAAATTATATAAAAAATCATGTTACAAAAAATATTTAAGAGGAAGTAAGCATAAGAAAAGAATTAAAATAAATAATCTCCCTCATTCTTGTTTTTTATCGGCAAAATAAAATAAAATAATATGAATCATTTTAGAGGTAATCCAACTCTTATACAAATCGGAAAAGAACTTCTAATCCTCCTCCTAGAACACTTTAACAATCTACCAACAACAAACAAAACTCCAACAAAACCCAAGCCACAACAAAAAGCCTAAACAACCACTCAACAAACATTACTAAATCAACCTCATACAAACCAATGGATCCCATCAGTCATAATAAGAAAACAAAAAAAGGTTGAAGATACCTTGGAAGTTACTCATGACCAAACCTTTAATTGTTTTGAACATTTCTGAAACATCAACCACACCACCTTTAAAAAGAAAATTATTCTTATGCTTCCAAATCTAACTTACAACAGCAATCCAAATCGCTCCCCAAACAGCATTAACATATTCAGATGCACCACCCATCTTAAACTGTAAAAAGTGATTACAAGAGTCATTGTAATCCACAAACGCCACACCAAGTCAAGCATAACACTAACTCTAAACAAGTCAATCTATTCTGCACTCAAAAAACAAATGGCGACAAGACTCCTTTACCTTCCCACAAATTACATTGTTGGCTTTCGACCACAACCCCTCAGCCTTTCCAAATTAGTCCTAGTAGCAATCTTATTTGCCAACACCTTCTAGTAGTGACATGGGCTGAAGGCAAAGCTTTACACCTCCAAAACTTATCGTACACAGGTAGAAAATCCCCCTCTAAGTCCCCTCTTAAAAAATCATAAGTAGACTTAATCGAGTATAGCTAAAAAAACTCCCCATCCTTCCACACCCAGCTATCCTCCTTTTCAAAGTCAAACCTCAGCCCTTGAAGCACCTGTAAAAGTTGACTCTCCTGTAAATTTTCCCATTTAAAAAGTCTCCTTCTCCAAGCTAAATGCCACACCCAAACACTGTTAATCCAACCCCCAAACTCAGCCAACTTAGACACTTTGGCAGTGCTCAAGGAAAACAACCTCGGGAAAACACTAGTTAGAACACCGCAACCTGCCCAATTATCCTCCCAGAAACTAATTTCCTTCCCATTACCAATCTTCCACTTGAAAGCATCTTCAAAGTTCCTTCCCCAGTCCTCCAACCCTCAAACCTCATTCAAGTCTTTCCACCAAAGAGAGTCCTTATTTTTTTTCCCGCACTCTTTCAGACTCCTCCAACCACCATATTTCGATTAAGAATCTCCTTCCAAAGTTCGCCCTTATCCATCCCCAACCGCCAAATCCATTTTCCTAGTAAAGCCACATTGAAAACCCTTAAATCTAGGATTCCAAGATCGCCAGCCTCACAGGGCTCGCAAATCTTTTTCCAAGATGTCCAAGCAATCTTCCTCCCTTCTAACCCCCACCCCATAAGAAATTTCTATGTATTCTAACAATCTCGTTTATCACCACGAAAGGCATTTTGTATAAAGACATGTAAAATAGCGGAATAGAAGAAAGGACAGACTTAATAAGACAAATCCTTCTGGCCATTGACAAATACCTACCTTTCCACCGGCTCAATCTAGTCTTCAATCTACCAACATACCCAAGTAAATAAAAGGATTTGCCATCACATCACAATTAAGAATAGTCGTGAACTGCTAAATCGATACCTGATTAATCCCCAACCCATCAATCATACTCTTCAAGAAATTCACCTTAAGCCCAGAAGACAGTTTAAAACAATTCAAAGCCATCTTAATGTTGAAAACACTTTTAATATTAGATTCACAAAAGAATAAGGTATCATTTGCATATTGTAACATGTTTACCTTAACATTCTTAACCCCGATCTCCAAACTATCGATCAAATTCTTCTCAACAGCCATCCTAGACACACTTGCCAGACCTTCAGCCCCAATAAGAAACAAAAATGGTGCTAACAGATCCCCTTGGCGAAGCCCCCTCATCGGAAAAAAACTCCTTTGTTGAACTTCCATTCACAAGCACTGAAACCGAAGCTGATTCTAAGCAACACTTAATCCATTGAATTCTTTATTCACAAAAGCCTACCCTTTCTAACATATAATAAATAAACTCCTAACTTATAAATCCATAAGCCTTCTCATAATCAACTTTAAAGAATACAACTTTTCTTCTTCCTCTTCATCTCCTCTAAAACTTCATTGGCCACTAGCACATTATCCATCAAACCCCTCCCTTCCAAAAAAGCAGATTGTTTGACATCGATAACTTTATTAATCACCTTTTCAATCTAAGAGATAAAACTTTTGAAATTATTTTATATAAGCACCTAACCATCGAAATAGATCTAAACTCACCACGCTACTGAGGATTATCAACTTTAGGAATCAAGCATAAGAACGAAGCATTTGTCCCGCTAGGCCACCGACCACTGACTGCAAAATCGTGCATTGTCACCACAACATCCATTTTAATGAATTCCTATCTAAATTTAATAAAATCAAAATTAAAACCATATGTGTCGGGACTCTTGGAACTGTTTCAACTCCAAACTGCCTCCTTTATTTTTTTCTTTGGAAAAATCGCCAACCAACATCTCATTGTCTTCCCCAGAGATAGTGTTGAAACTAACATTGCCCAACCTGGTCTAAAAAGCTTCTTTCCCGATAAATCTAAACTTGAAAAAATATCTGACCTTATCTTTAACCTCTTCCCTATCAACACACCATTGACCATTCTCTAAAATACCGTGTAGCTCATTCCTTGCCCCCCTCCATTTTACTGTTGAGTGAAAATTTTTTGTGTTAAGATCACCATATTTCAACCACTTTTGTCTAGCTTTCTGATGCATAATTGTTTCTTGTTTAAACAGATTCCTACTATAATCTGCTAACAAACGCCTTGTTTCCTCCCTTCTGGACTCATCTAACTCATTTTCATCATCTCTTACATCCAACTCGACAATTCTCTTCTGCATTTCTTCACCAACTCGATTAACATTCCCAAAAACTTCTTTGTTCCATACTTTTAAATATGCTTTAAGTTTTTTCAACTTTTCTTTGAAAACGTGCATTCATCCTCTTTGCACCTCATAACTGGACCATTTAGCTTAAGAAATCTTTGTACCTGTTATCGCTTTGCCAAACATCTAGACTCCTAAATGGTTTCGAGCCCCAGTCCACACACATGTCTTTTAACACAACAATGCAATGGTTAGATATAACTCTACTTAAAACAAATTGTTTATTTTGCAGCCAAACTTCAAGCCATTCCTTGGACACAAGAACCCTGTCAATCCTACTCTTCACTAACCCATTCAGTTTATACCATGTAAACTTCCTGCCAACCATCGAGATATCTACTAACTTCGATTTTTCTATGAAGGCATTAAACATGTTTATTTCTCTACTGTAATCGGACATTGAGATCAAGCTCTTCCTCTCCTCTTATTTTCTAATAGAGTTAAAATTTTCAATAACACATCAGGCCTTAGAGATTTGATTCTTCTTGTACTCACTGATCTCCTCCTAAATCAACTTCTTTTCCTTTAAAGAACATGAACAATAAACATTTGTGGAGATAAGCCACACTTCCCATTTGAGATTCTTAACTAACCACTGATTTTTTCCTCTCGGTATAGATAAATATATACACAATTGTTGCTTCAAATGATAGTATGTGTTAGGAGTGTCGTATTGGTTTACAAATAAATTTAACCAATAATAAAAATAATTTAAAACACAAATGTTAACTGGTTTAACCAAAGTACAAATAATAAATTTTGCAATCCTATACTGGGCTTATTTCTATTATTTCAAGTAGTCTTATGACGAATATGAAAGTCATTTATATAGGGTTTGAAAAAAAGTTAAACTAACTACTGAAAAAGTGAGATATTGGTGATAACTAGTATCTCAACATCCTCACCTTAAGCTGGATGATGTATATTCATCATACCAAACTTGCTCACAATTTCTGAAAGGTAACCCGATGTAGGGTTTTTGTAAACATATTTGTTAGTTGGTCAAGTGATCAAATAGGCAGTAGATGTAGGAGTTTATTCTGTATTTTCTCAGGAATCACATAACAGTCTATGTCAATATGTTTCGTTCTTTCATGGAAGCTAGGATTCTGAGTGATATGGTGAGCTAATTGATTATCACAATAGAGAGTAGTAGGGTCAGAAGGTTGTACATGAAGATCTTGAAGAATATATTTAATCCTTTGTAGTTCACAAGCAGTAGTCACGAGTGCTCTGTATTATGGTTTTGAGGAAGATCAAAAAACAATGTTTTGTTTCTTTGTTTTCCAAGAGATAAGATAGAAGCCTAGGAAAAGGCTATATCCAGTGGTAGAACATCTTGTGTTAAGACAAGAAGCCCAATCCGAGTCAATGAAGGGTTTAATGTGCACTTCAAACTCACTGTTAAAAAAAAATCCATGTGTGGGATTGGCTTCGATGTAACGTAGAACATGTTGCACAACTTGTAGATGAGTTGTGGGTTCTCAAACAAATTGGCTGAGAATTTGAACATCAAAGGTTATGTATGGTTTAGTGTTGGTGATGTGAGTTGATTTTAGGATTGCACATTTTACGATGGAACTTTGTTTATGAGTTTTTGTTTTAGGCATAATATGGTGAGAAACCCAAAGAAGATTCTCATTGGACACGAACTTAACCAAGTGGTTAAGTAAGTGTGAAGGTTCACTTCTAGAGGACAAAGAGAAAACACAATTATATGGTGTTGATGAGGAATAGGTGCAAAATTAAAGAGCATATAAAGGAAAGAAAGAAGGTTGAAACTGAATAGAAAAATGAACACAAGAACATAAAGGAATGGAAAAATAAAAGATGAAAGGAAAGAGAAGCTTAGGATGATGAAGGTGTGGTCACACCACTTGGAGGAGGAGGAGACTCCAAGATGAGTGGTGAAGAGCTGCCACTTGAAGTGTGATGACTTTTTACGGCAAGTACACCACGTTGTCAAAAGTAATAATTGTCCCTAAGGACGGATATCGATCCCACAAGAAATAGTGAATTATCGGGTACAATAAGCGCTAAATATAAAACAAAACAACTGAAAGAGTGTTGACGTGATTGTGTTGGTAATGATCAATAAGAAAACAAACAAAGAATTAGTTGCTTCAAGTTGGAAAAATAGGGATTAGGTTTCATCTTTCTTACTCTCATGTATTTTGATTAACATGTTAATATTAAGTTCTTTGATTAAAATTGATGCCCGTATAAAAGTCATTTATATCGATTCCTCATATATAAAATCCTTAAGAATGTTCCCTTATTATCGCTCACTCACATAATTATAAGAACAACTTAGAATCAAGCTCAGACGTTAATGGCAATTAACATTTCAAGTCTATTTCTAACACTCAAATATGTTAAGTATTATTGTTTAGATAAGAACTCTAAAAATACTTTCAAATCATATTTAAGATTCTCAATTTGTCACAGAAATTTAGAAATAAAACAACAATACCAATAATCAATCAAGAACATAATATTATATCATATTAAATATGACTTCAATACATAAAAGTTAGAGCAGATTACTCCCAATCTCAAAGGGTAGAATTAGCCATGCATACTTCTAGCACCTTCCATTCTCCCAATTGGGTTACAATTCACTCTATGGTGTTTTCCTTTCAGTATGGTACCTAGGGTTGAGCCTCTAGCCCCCTATTTAACCTAATTTTCTAGGGTTAGGTCGTTTCCTACGTCACGCTGATGGGCTAAGTGATAAAAGATTAAAAAAAAAACAATTTGTTTGACGCATTCTCGCTTGAGCAAGAAAGGCGTTGATTTTCGAAAACAGTCCTTGACATTCTCACTCAAGCGAGATACTTCTGTTGCAAAATTGGCTTTTTCGGCGCTTTTCTCCATTCTGATACCTTCCAACTTTCTCTTTTTAGCTCAAATCATTTCCCTTTACTCTAAATCTTCAATCCTCCCTAGAAACCTGCAATTGACACCAAAATTGGGAATGAAATCCTCTTATTTAAATAAAGATCATACAAAATGTATAAATTCATAAATTAAGAATTATTTTATATGTAAATTAGCAATAAATCCTCATAAATGTCTATATTTTAATATGAAATATTACTGAAATTAGGCACTTATCAAAGTGTAGAGCACTGAAGATAAGACCCAAATTCTAAGAGACTCGGCTCACTAAACACTTTGATAGAGTTATTTTTCTATTCAAAATTCAATGTGTCAAATACATGAGACAAGATACTCTATTTATAGGAGAAAGTGTCTTGAATAGAAAGATATTGTGAGAAACCTTCTAGAAGGTAGGTCAAAGTGGAGTGTGATAGTTTTCGTTTTGCTGTCAAATTAAAATTAGTCCAGCGTAGACTTGTCTAACGCTAGAGAGATAATAGTATAGAAGTGGTCAAATAACCTCAAGTCGTCTCCCAACGAATCTAATAGTGAAACATGTAAATCAGTGTTTAGAATCTATCTGCAAGCAAGAAAAGTTAGCAATACCAATAAAGATAATAGGGGGTTGAGATAGTTGTGCAGAAAATATAAAAAAGATTAAAATAGCAACTAAAAAGCGGTTGATCCCCAATTTTTTCCACCATTGAATTCTTCATAGGTTCTTTAAAGATTATTCCTTTCTCAATCCTCCAATAGAGCTAAATTAGATTGAACATGCGCCAATCAAATTCAACTGAAACTCACTAGTAAATCATGCGTCTACTGGTTTAATCAGTACCCACTTTGTTCCATGCGTATACTCATGGGAATGCTTATCTCCTCTCTCTTGAATCATGCGCCCAAAAAATTAATTAGAACAATGTGAACTAACTAAGAAACCAAAGTTTAAGATAAGCAAGACTTTCAATCATGCGTTCAAATACAATCTCTCACAAAATCCAGTTTTCCAAGAGATTAGACTATTAAAACAACTGCTATAGAGAATTAAAAATCAAAACTATTGACCAAAACCTCATAACTCCATGGGAAATTGCAAAGGAAACAACAAAAAAGTTTAGTCTTCCATACAGAGGATAAACAAAAGAATTACAAATAAGAAAAGAAACTAAGAAAACCCTATGAAGCTCCCTTTTTCTCCTTGATGCTTGTGTCCTTTTATAGGTTTTTCTGCTCCAATGATCTTGGGAAAATATTGTAGTTTAGATTTTGTTAACAATTTCCAACTTTCCATAATTCTTGTATTTTGCAGAAGATTTGCTTCCAATTTTGTTTATGAGATATTGTAGCTTTTCTTTCCTCTTTTTGCTCCTCAGAATTTGTTTTTTGTTTCTATTCAATAAGCAACTTGAAATTTTCCATATTTGGCCCATTTACTCTAAAAACACAAAATTAACAAAAATAATAGTTAAGGCCCAAATAAACCCAATTATATGAATACTAATTAAAGCAATGGATTTATTTATTATTATAGTCCAATAATCTGTGATGAAAGATATTGAGTGTGAATAAATATATGCTCATCAGAGTGTCTCCCAAGCTAGTCTACACCTTATAGAAACTAGGTTAAGGGACGATTTTGGAAATGGTTTCTAGAAGCTAGGATTTTTTTGGTGACTTTGGCACAAACCCAATATTATACTAAGTACACCCTAATCTAGTTTGTTATTCTATTTGGAACCCCTAGAGTGAGCCAAATTTATTTTACATAAACTTGTCTTGTGAAAAGACTAGAAGGAAGAATAACTTATATTCTGGTCCATGTTTGGTTCTTCTTCTGCTGAGGCATTTTTTAGGCCTGGTGGGGTCTGTTCTTGTATATTGAGATGATTGACCTAGTTGTGAAGTGTTTGTTGTATCCTTGGTCATCTACCTTTTGAGTTGTGTTGTATCAGTTGGTAAGGCATATGAGTTTGCCAATGAGTCTTCTATAGGGATTGAGATTTTGAAGTTTATCTCTAGTTTCAAAAATAAGCTTGGTGTTAGACATAAGAGGAGTAAAACAAGGTTTACTTCCTAGCATTCTAGTTTCTTCCAATATGTCAAGGGCATATTTTCGTTGATATATATGAATTCCTTTTTTAGATTTGGCAATCCTAAGACCCAAGAAGTATTTTAGTTCATCAACATTTTTTATCTTAAAATATTCATTTAGGAATTTTTGTATTCTCCCAATTCCTTGTAAGGAATCTTCTGCAAAAAATAATATCATCTACATAAATAAGTAAAACAGTGAGAGAATTTTCACTTTTTCTAGTAAAAAGAGAATAATTAGACTTTGATTGAGAAAAACCAAAATTATTAAGGAAAGAGGATAGCTTAGCAAACCACTGTTTATTGACTTGTTTTAAACCATATAGGGACTTTGTAAGTTTACAAACTTGGTTTTTTCTTTCAGTTATTAGCCCTGGATGTGGTATCATATATATAATTCTTCATCAAGATCTCATTGACAAAAAAAAAATGTGATTTCTAGAACTATATAATCTTTTATCAGTGTCATCAAAATTTATATTGTCATTGTTTAAAGATTCTAGTAAAAAGTTAGACTGTTTTCAGTATTAATTATGGTTATTATTAGAAATATCATCAAAATTTTTAGAAGGGAAGATATTTTGATAAAAAAAATAACATTTCGGTTGATACAAATTTTCCTATTTTTAGTATCTAGTAAAACATACCCTTTTATTCCTAATTTGTATTCAAGAAAAACACACTTTTTAGACCTTGGTTCAAGTTTAGTACAATTATTTTCAAGGCTGAAAGCAAAATAGAGAGATCCAAAGGTTTTTAAATCGAGATAAATAGGAGGTATTTTATACACAAGATTCTGTTGAGGGGTTTCAACACAAGATTTTCAATACAATATTTTTTAGGGGTTCACAGGTTCATGACGTGTATGAGTAACTGCTCTAATTGTTAATGATAATACTGAACTTTACGGGCATATTAAAATGGTTATTTTCTATTATCAATGATATACGCGGTAACTACAGGTTCTTAAGCGCCACATTATGAATGGATCTTAACTGCTTCAAGATTCTCAATACCGACAATACACTTAACAATATTAAGATGAAGGATTTCTTTACCATTCTTAGCAACTATAAATACAAGATGAAAATGAATGCAAAGAACACATCCTAACTCACATCCACAGTTCCATATTCTTATTAAAAAAAAGTATGCAAGCTTATATTCTAAGTCTTCAGTCCTTATATAGTTGGGGAGAAAAATTTAGTAATATCTTTCACTCTAGGAAGTTACACCATTGTCTAAAAGTTTTCATTGTATGTCCTTCCAACAAGAGTTATTCCTTAAGTTTATCTTATTCATCGTTATTTGTAGCCAAAAATGGAAGCTAAGAATATTTGTAGTTCTTAGTTTCAGTGAGAGATTAAATAAAATAACCAAGAGGTACTTGTGTACTTGTCATAGTCAAAAAAATAATTCGTGTACTCATATTCTAATTTGTTTCTTCATTAATGAAACTCTTTAAGTGTTTTTTTAAAGGAAAACAAAACCTAATCAAGAGTGTTTAAGATTAATTTAAAAAAATCTCATGTATCTTCTTGTTTATTAGATTATTTATGCTACATAATTTTATATTCTCATAAAAAGTCTATTTCAACCTTTCTTTTATTTCTATTTTCATGAGTTTGTAAAGAGTTGTGATTATCAATTATATATACAACTTATAAGACAACAATGGTGACACTAATTATACAATAAAAGTTACAAGATTTGACAATGTTAAGAATGGAAATTTTTACATATAAATCGAAAAGACAAAAAAAAAATAAAACATTGACAAACTACTTAAAAAAATAATAAATAAAAGTTTTCTTATGATTGTCTTTTCTACTAACAAAATAAAATTTTCTACTTAAGTGTCATGATGATTATATACAATAAAATGTCATGAATTAGTTAGAATTTAAATAAAATTGAATAATATTTAACTTAATTAACATGAGAAAAACTCACAAGTTTACATATAATTTATTAGTGGTAAAAAAACTCAATATTTAAATCCTCTAAGAATAAACAATTTATATATAATAGTTTAAATGGCGAACTTATACGTATTGTGTTTCTTTTTCTCAAATTATTAAAAAAATAAACAATTTAGACGAGGGTGCCTATTCACCTCATTAATTGACTGTACTAGCTACAACAAAGCATAAATCTGTATTATCTCAAGGAAACAAATGATTGATGTACATCTAAAATATTCCACAACACCTATTATATTTATATAGTATATGATTTGATATATACTTAGAAAGAGAATATTATAAGTTTATATGATATATGACATTATAAGAGGAAGAGATAGAAAAAAAGTATTTAATAGGTATATAAATAGAATAAAATTTAATATTATTTTTGTAAAAGTTGGATTAGTTTTATGCAAGTAGAAATTATGATTTTATTAAAAAGAAAAAGGAATATTTGTTATCGGATAAATTAATAACAGTGATAGGTTTTTATATAATAAAGAAGTATCCACGCAAAGAGTGCGTGTAGTTCAATGCAATCATTTGATTACTGAGTCAAGTTCCGTACCAAAAACAAATCATAAAGGGATTTATTATTTTATTAATATTATTTATATAGTTAATTATATAATAAATATTAATGTTTCTTATTATAATAATTTAAAAGTAATATTGAAACAATAAATAAATAAATTATTTATTTATATTTTTGAATTTCTTTCATTTAATTCTATAAAATTATTTTTATTCTCTTTATATTTGTACTACCTCTTCTAAAAAGAGACACAATAGATAAAATAATTCGAAATTCTATATTGTATATGAATGTGTATACAAAGTTGGGAATCTGATGTGACATGCGAAAGAAGATGGAGGGTGGCAGTGAGGCAAATAAGGCTCACAAAACCCCTGGAATAAATAATAGAAAATAAATCTTATAATAATGTAAAATATAAAGTTGAAAAAGTCAACAAAGTGAACACGCTCCAGGAGGAGCCCACACAAGTGAGGCAGCGGCCACCGTCGCTGGTGTCTCTCTCCGGTGCGGATGTAACAGTGGAACCATTAAAATTGGGATTGGAACCGTACAGAAACTGAATCCCTTCAATATCATCATGCGCTAGCACCACCTTCTTCCTCCGCGACGAAATCGTCGGAAACATAACTGCTTCTTCCATAGACGAGTGACCTAACCCTAGTAAGTGTCCAATCTCGTGCACCGCCACTGATTCCAAATCCACCGCCGATGACAGCGCCGACTGCGTCACGTCGCCGGAAACCACCCAGTCCTCGTCGGCATCCAAATGGAACCTCCCATTCGTCGGCGAGAACGCGTGTGCCAGCGTCCCCAAACTGCCGTCGAACGGCTCCCCGTCGCCGTGGTCACCGCTGAAGAAACCGATCCTGATGTCGGCGTTGAAGTACGACGCCGTTTCACGGAACGTTAACGACGTCACCTCCGCCCACCGAGCGAAGGCGGATGCGAAAACGCCTTTCACGGTGTTGCTAAGGTCGTTGCCGGGGTTGAACGCGTACGTGAGCTCCTCCGTCCCCTCCGGCCACCGCGGATTGCCGGGGAACAGAGCGAAGTGCGCCACCGTGTGGAACCGCGGCTTGCTGAACGACGCCGTTTCGTTCTGCTTCCCGGCGTTCATCGTCGTGGTGCCGTTGATTATGTCGGCGACGCCGCACCGCGGCAGGACGATCTGCTGAAGCGTGGCATCGTCGAGAACGCCGGTGACGTTGAGGTTGAAGTTCTTCTGGTAAGTTTTGATCGCGGATTCGAGCGCGTCGTCGAACTCGTCGGAGAAGTTGGATGGCGGCGCGTGAGGGAAGTAGCCGAAGCGTTCGAAGTAGGATTTGAGGTTGGCGAGGCCGTCATAGTTCTCGCCGCGATGGCAGCCGGTGAGGTTACGAAAGGCATCCCACGCGCCTCCGAGAGGGGCGTGGGCGGGGAGGAAGGAGGAGACGTTGGGAAAAAGTCGAGCTGAAACGACGACGTTTGTGTGAGAGAAGGAAAGGAAGAAAGCAAGGATGATTAGTTGGTGAGGTTGGGGTTTGATCATGTTTGCTTTGGAAGAAAATTGAAGAGAATTTTGTCTTTTGAAAATTGAGAAGTGGAAAGGATTATAAGAAGTGTTGAGGAATGCATGGTGAAGTCTTCCTAAGGAGAAGTATTTGGTAATTGATGTGATGATCTTTGAAAACTTTGGCTTCTGTTGGAAATTTCACTGCAAACTCTTGTCTACTTTGAACATCATTTCCAGGGTAAACGTCAGCGCGTGGAGTTGTTCAGACAGTTCTCTATATTACGCAGATAATTTAATATTTATTTTTTTTTGCAATTTAATAATTAGTTTCTTTTGTTACTCATTTAACATTTAATAATTAAAAAATATATTTTCATGAATAAGGTAGAATCTATGTGTGTAAAATCTCTATAAAATGTAAGATTTATGTAAAATCTTTTTGCAATTTAATAATTAGTTTTTTTTTCTACACATTTAACATTTAATAATTAGAAAATATATACTGATACGGATTCTGATACAACACGGACACGAAGATATATAAAATCTCTAAAATGTAAGACACGAGGACACAAATCTATATATTATATAATTATGAATTATATAAATTGACAATAAAGATTTAAGTACACAAGTATGTTTTAAATTATTTTTTGGAGCAGAAAAATGTTTTTAATGACTGATTTACAAGGCTTCTTATTTTTATAATCATAATAACAATTTATACTTTGAATTTTAAAAAAAATAATGTATTATTTTTTTAAATTATGTTAGAATTGTACTAAAATTGTCAAAAATCTAACAAATTTTTTTAATTGAATATTTTACAGATACGTATCCTACATCTATTATATGAGTGTCGGTGTCCGATAATATCAAACATCGCCACATCATTTAAGAGGAATGTTCGAACTTGATAATAATAGGATAGAATAAATAATACCCAAAGAAAATGGAAAGAGACAGAGAGTAGTTGAACGATAGCAACTGAAAAAACAAAAATGAAGAGAGCTGGTCAACGGTTTCAAAGACTGTTGGTGACGGCGGCAACTGTCATCACTTATTACATTACACCTTGCTGAAGGTTGGTTTGAGGGTTGTTAATTAAATAAACATACAAAAAAATATTTAATTTTTTACTTTAAATACTTCATAGCATTAAAAGTATATAGTATACTTAGTATGGATTATGATTAATATTTAATAAGTTTCTGAAGAAACATTAGTTTTTAGACATGTAATACATAATATATTTGAAAGTGTTTGAATAATTATTTTACATATTTACTAATACATCCAAATAGAAAGAAAAAAATAGTAGATAACGGACGTTTGAAGTACTGAAACGAAACTTCAAACACGCATTGATTTATAATAATAAATAGTAATAGACTTCATTATGTTTATTAGTTTTATAAAAATAAATTAACATTGATAAATGCAAGTTTCATTTATTAAGTAGAAAAATGGCAAGCATATTTCTTTTTTAAAAGTTCTCATATTTAAATATTGTACTAGTTGCAGTGATAGAGATTAACAAGAGTTGGATGAAATATTGAAGTATTTAAAATTGATTTCTTCTTTGGTAAATTATGGGTTGGGTTGTTGTAAGTTGTGCTATGTTTGACAAAAAAAACATAGAAGTAATGGAAGCTTAGCATAAGCTTAACGTCATAACAAAATCATAATCAAAGAATCAATCTCACTGATAAGCTTTGATTCATGGATTCAAATTACGTATAAATAAAAAATGTAATAAAAATAAAACATGAATATCAAAAGTAACATAACTTAATACGAATTATTTGTCTGTCCAAATAATAAAAAAGAACAAGTAAATTAAACAATTGAAATAAAAGAAATAGGAAATTTATGAATGAGACTTAGAGATGAAAAACACATCATTCACTTAAATTATAAAATTTCAATATAAGACTTATAAGAAAGAGAACCCTTCTCTCCTTAGATGAATGCTTTAAAATTTACTCAATTTTAAAAATTCTAAAGTGATTTACAAAATTAAAAAATTACTATCAATAAATGTGTGTCTAAAAATTAAAATGAAATTAAAGAAGAACATTTAAATTCTAAATCTATAATAATCCTATTCTAGTTGCATGATTTATATATTTCTTATATCACCATGTTTTTCATGCTCTCTTTAACTCTCTTTTTTCTTCACTTGGAGGAACCTTTGAGTCATTAGTTGGACTTAATTGAGTCTTCAATACATGTTCAATTTTAACTGAGATACGTCACTTCATCAAGATCGAGATATGGTTGAAATAATTATTTTTCACTTAATCTTGATTAGGGTTTTTATTGATGTTAAGATGAGTTATTTCTTTTATTCAAATTGTTAAGATTTTTTTAAACCATTGTTATTTTTTACTTAATATTAGTCAGGTTTTGCAGTTAAAAGTGGGCTGGGGAGACTATTTTTTGTCAATGTCAAGTACATTTTATCAATTAACGTTTATCGTAATTATCTAGATGGATGTTATAATTTGTTAATAGTGTGTTAAGATTTTTTTTTTCTAATGTTGGCTAAGAAAACTTTTAGTCAACACTAACTAGGATTTTACTAATCTCAATTGAACAAATTTTTAGTCGGCATTAATAAAAAAGTTGATAAAAAAAAACCCCAACAATTACATTGTAAAAATAATCCGAATCAATTTTAGCCTAAATAAATATGATTGATATCAACTAAAAATAATCTCGATCGATGTCAATTGAAATTTGTTTTTGTCAAATATAACATCAATCAATATTGAATAAAAATATAATTAATATTTATAATTTTGAATTATTAACAACTTTTGTTATTTTACATTTTGTGGTAATTAGAATATTTTATCCAAATGAGAAAATTCAAATTGAGTAAACTTAAATTGCATTATCCCAACAAAACATATAAAAAAAATGAAACAATTTCAAATGAGATCAATTAAAATTCAATCTTTTTTTAGAAATTATGAAATTGTCAATTCAAAGATAAGGTAAAATCTAAGAGTTCATGAACTAGTAAAGAAAGAAAATAAAGAATGAATTTTGTGAGTAAGAATGTTCTCTCTTGTCATATTTTTAGTAATTCTCCTTGTGATCTTTTTGGGCGTTCATTTTTTTTTTTCTTCATCATTCACTCATTATATTATATGTATTAAAAACATCCTTCTAAAATATTTTCTATTAGTTTAGTCCTTATAAAATCAAAATATATATTTTTAGTTTGAATTTCTAACTCTATTATAGTTGTGGGTCAAAGATAGTGATGTGTATAAATTTTGTCAATCCATATTAGTTTGATTCCATGTATTTGTTTTTAAATGTTTTCATTTGAAATAAGAGTTCAGAAAATGAACTTGTTTCCCAACATCATTCAAGTTTTAAAGGCATGAATGGTGATTCCTCACATATCAAGCATTAAGCATTCAATCAAATAAAAAAACTAAAAAAAAAAAACAAACATTCATAAATAATAAAAGTTGATAGATGTTACATTGTTCTCCAATCCCAACAAAATGACTTTAGATACTTATGGTGATGTTTACAAAGAAATTCATAAATGAATAGCTAGCAACAAAAGACTTGTAGCCTTGAATGTTGTGTGCCAGCTAAGGTTGTTTCTCTTCTGCCAAGTTACACCTTTGTTCCAACCAGTTTATTCTGAACCAAGATCTCCCTATTTATATAATTTAGTGATGAGTTTTGTTAGATATGCAATTTGCTCAATGTAAAGTCAATTCGCTTTCTTCAGCTTGAAGAAACCTTTTGGCTCAGATCCTATTCCAAGCTTAGTAAAATCATGACTTTCTTAAGCTTGAAGAATCCTTTTGGCTATGCTCCAAACCTAACTCTAATGAAATGAGTTTTCTTAAGCTTGAAGAATCCTTTTTGCTCCACTTCAAGTCTTTAATTTGTTTCCATCTAGCATTGTTAATAATGACGACACACATAAATATGTTTATATTTTATAGGGACTAAACCAATACAAATTTTTTAAGCATGTTTTTACCAGTTTCATTACTTTACATTATTCGAAATATAATTTATGTGCTTTTAATAAATGATATGGTGCATTTTACATTTTCTATAATATATTTTGAACCACTCTGATCCACCATTAAATTAATGCCATGGTCAAAAGAAATTAAAGACTTATGTATCAAAATTATTTTAAATTTTCATTGTTGAATTGTGTTTAAAAGGTTTTGTAATAGAGTGATTTTGTTTTAATTTCCAATATTGTGCATAACCACAAATTTATATACCAAATTTACAATAAGAATTTTCTAAGATTACACTACACAAATTGATTAACAAAATAAATATATAAATTGATTCCAAAGTAAAACTCTTAGAATTAAAAATACCAATTATACATTAATGTAAACAACTTTAAAGGGATGATAACACTAATTTAAATGAAAGGCAAACAATATAAATGAAATGACACATGAAAGAATAAAGTGGTGATAACATACACAATGGGTGTTTTTTCAATAGTCATTGTTAAGGCATAAACAGAAAGTACATGATTAGAAGAAAGTCTAAATCTAACTGTTTTGTCAAAGACATTCATAGTTTGGATGATAATTAATAATATTATTTTAGTATGTCTAACAAAATTACTTAGTGTGAAACAAATTACACAAATCTTTAAAACTAAAAGTCGAACACAAGTGTAAAAAGAGTAAACAAAATTTACAAAGAAACTCCAAACACATAAGGAGTAGATTAAATCTACAGTAAACGTTAAATGCAAGTAAATGAAGATAAATCCAATTATGTAAAATCAAACAAATTCTACGAAGAAGCACTAGAGCATACGTAAGATAATTAGATGCATATCTAATGAAGCATTAAACACAAGCACAAGAAGTTGGACACAAGTCCAATGAAAGCATCATATACAAGCAATGAAAATAATACACAACTTCAAATTAGAAGACAACGTCAACATGGATATCATAAAACACATTTGAAAAATGAAAAACTATCTACCTTTGAAGGAAGTTAACCAACATTTCCCTTTGGTGATTCTGACACAAGCACAATTAGCTTGAGAGTTTGTATGTTTATTTTGGTGTTTTTAGAATTCAAAAGAAGTTGTCGAAAATAAGATGTCTTTCGTCATCATGTTGAGTTTAACAATGAAAGTTGCTAGCATAAAGTCAAATATATTATGAAAAGCACTAACACAATTTCTTTAAGCTTTTAAGTGATTTTGTAAAAGATCATTTGTTAGGCAATTTTCGAATGAGGTATTTATTTATAATTCCCTTAGTTGTGAATTTAGGCTTTAATGCAAGGAGTTTTCAATTCATATATACTCTCTTTAAAAGCTTTTCTTATAATCTTCAAACAACTTTTGTTGTATTTCTAGAAGTAACCTCGTGTACTCGGTTAAAATTTAAATAGTATACTCGATTCAGAGTTACATGTGTACTCTTATTATATCTTGTGAAAAGATAGCCAAGACTGGCTTATGTACTCCCTTGTCAGTCATAAGTGATAGTGAAAATACTTGTGAAGGAGAACTAAATGTGGTCTAGGTTAGGGTAAACCATTATAAAAATAAAGTGTTCATAGTTTTTTGTATGGCAGTCATATAAAGCTCTTGGCTAGCTTATAAAGCATTTGTGAACATCTTCTAAACTATTAGATGGCCTGATTTCCACATCTAATAGACTTTGTTATGTAAAAAGTTTTCCAAAACAATTTTATTAGCTCTATTTAACTTCCTTTCTAGATTTGACCTTTTGATTTCAAGCGGTTTTTAAGCTAACCTCTTGGGATTAGTTTTTTTTAGAATAAAAGAAATATATTCAAAACACTTTAATGAAAAACAAAGAACAAATAGTCAACAAATCACCCTTTTCCAAAGGAGAAAAATTTGACTAATGAAAACAAAGAATGATTTTCTTCTTAGAATTGTACCATGATGACATAGTGGATATTGGTAAGTACATTCTAGTAGACAAAGATAGTGAACCCTTTCTGCGGAAACAAATGAGAGAAAGAAAATATATACAAGGTCTTGTTGAGTGTTTGTTTTTTAAGAGTTTCTCTTCTAAGATTGAGATTGGTGTTGTTCATTGTCATGAACAATTCAAGAAAAAAAAATTGATTATCTTTTTATAAATTTGGAAAACAAAAAAATTTATTTTTATAGTTCAAATGAAAAAAAAAATGGAGTGTGAATTACAAAGTTACCTTGTCAATTTACCATGTTAACCATCACATGGTTGTCCCTTAATCTTGCACTAGTGCAAAAAACGCATACCACAACGACATATTAAGTCGGTTAATTGATAACCAGTGTAAATAAAAATGTGGTGACATTTTTGTAAATATTTGAGATATATTACACTGGTTGTAAGGATCAACAAGTGTAATATGTTATTTTTAGAGTTAAAAAATAAAGTTTTAAAAAAAATTATTTTGGCACTAAACATATTACACTAGTTGTTTAATCCAACTGGTGTACTATGTCCTTAAGAGTTTAAAAAAAATATGAATTGAGATTACTCCGTGAGTGTGGTGGTCTATTTATAGGTATTCATAAACATGAATAAATTGATATTGATTTTGAATAGCTTTCATTATGCAAAATTATATTTAATGATAATATCATCTAACAAAATTAGAATATCGTGTAACAAAACCAGAGTATCAAGAAATTATATAAATAAAAACGCAATGGTATTTTTGTAAATATTTGGCATATATTACACCGGTTGGTCCTTACAACCGGTGTATAATATGTTCTTTTTCAGAGTTAAAAAATAAAGTTTTAAAAAAATTTATTTTGGCGCTAGACATATTACATTTTTGTCTCACAGTCTCACTGCTCACTCACGCTTAAAGTTATTTCTCTCTTGCTTTTGTCTCCACTACCACTGTCGCGCTATTGCCACTGTTCTGAATCACTTTGCCACCATTCTGATTCCTTCTGCCACCACTTTGCACCTCTTCCTGCACTACTCTCCACCACTGCTACTAGCACCGCTCACCACCTCCTCCACCCTCCTTTCTTCGTTGTGTTCTTTCTTCATTTCTCTTTTCCTCAAATCTTCATTTTGTGTTGCCTATTTTCTCGTTTTTCTAACTCTTTTTCGATTTCAGGATGAAACATATGGACATAGTTGAAAAGTCAAGGAAGACGCTTTGCTTCCTAAAGGTATATCTCGCTGGGCCTTTCTTTTCTCAGATTTGTGATTTTAGATTTATGTTTAATGGTAAGTGCATTTCTTTTTTTGTTTTCATGTCTAGACTTGTGGTTATTGCGGTGTTTGCTTATGTATCACTAATGGTATGTATAAGTAACGATAAATATTGTGTTGTATTTTAATAAATTTAGTATAAAAAAACTCTAACATATTACACTGGTTATGACCTTAACCGATGTAATATTTCACATATTACACCGGTGGTTTGTCCCAACCAATGTAATATGTCCTTTCTGGAGCACATATTTTTAAATAATTTATTTAGATTTTGGTACATGTTACACCGATTTTTAAAACCGGTGTTATATGTGATTGACATTTTACATCGCTTACATCTATATCGGTGAGGAAACCAGTGTTATATGTCTCTCAAAATCAATGTTATATGCGTTTTCTACACTAGTGCTAACTACACCACTACATATTCTAATATACTCTAGTAGTATAACCAATGTAATAACATACAATATTAAACCAAATAATAAAATAAAATAAAAAACTTTTCTTTCCTCCTCTCATTATTCAACTAACTCAAACAATATTTTTCTTTTGTTCTTTAAACAATCAATAAATAACAAGAAGAGTGTGAATGAATATTTAAATATTTAAAATCTTACAACTTATCATCCACTTTCAACAATCCCTAAATAATCTTCCAAAGATTCCTTGAATTTTGAGACATTACAAACACTTTTAAACTTTTGCAATAACACCTCTTCTACCTAGAAACAAGGGAGACCATCAACGAGTTCACAATTTCAAAGTGTATTAATCTTCAATTACGCATCGTCTTTGTTCTGATACCTTCACTTCCATATACTTTGTCTTTCTCATAACAAATCCAATAAACCCTATTATATATATAGATGTGAAAAAACAACAGAAAATTCTCAATTAATAACACTACCGAAATTAAATTATTTCTTTTTATTATTATATTTAAAAAAGAAATCATTCAATAATTATGGAATTAAGAATATATTTTAGCCTGATCATATATTTTAGTAATATCTTCTTCTCTACGTAATGATGCTATATTTAATTAATGTAGGATGTTGACTTATGTTTTAGTTGAGCCTTTTGTGGAACCTATACCTCAAAAAGCTAAATTTGAGTTTAAATAAATTAATTTCAAATGAGGAAAAAAATGAGAAGAGAGTTGTTGAACTAATTCCTCCACCTGGACTCGTACGGCAGCAATTCACACGAGGTTAATGATGTCTTTTCCGTGCGAATTTTAATATAACTATTATTTTAGTACATGTGTAGGAGAAGGTAAACATTTTTTTATATAAATAAGATTCATCATAAATAATTGTAAATTAAAAATTATATCATCATTATAATTATAATTTATATATTATAAAAAAATCATTGCATAACAACTAAATTTAAAAACAAAAAATTACTCACTATATTAACTAAATTAGATAATATTTTAAAGACTCAAAGATTATTAGTATCTAAAATGATTTATATTGTTAACAAAAATTTATAAAATAGTTTTATATCTAAATCAGCTACCAAGATTTTAACTACTAATATTTTATATTATAAATTAGTTTTTAAAAGACTAATAAAGACTAATTTAAAATATAAAGTAGTAAATATCTAAAATCTTAGTAATTAATTATTAAATTTGTCAATTTTTATTAACAATAAAAATTATATTAAATACTAAAATAATTTTTTAGTTTATAAAATGATTTCTAATTTAATCAAATAATAACTAATTATTTTTATTTTTAAAATTAATTTTTATTTAATACTTTTTTAATGATAATAAATTAATTAATGTAAGATTTGAGATTCAGAATAAATAATTTGTATTAGAATATTTAATTTAAGTTGATATTATTTGTTTAGGGTTTATTGTGATAAATCTACAATATATTAATTAAATTGTTCTTTATGAATTTCCAAAAACCTAATAACAATGTAATGGATCACAAAGAACAATAGTATGACAGTGAATTTAATTGATTAGTTGAAGGATGCAAGTCCAACTTCCTTATAACTTCATATATTTGGTAATACATTTTAATAGAAATTTAATGGGAAAATATTATCAATAGAAGACATAAGTATTAAAGAGAATTAAATGTATAAGAAATTTTACTATGTTTAGTCATTATGACCTGAATGGGCACAAATCCTTTCCTTAAAAGTAATTGAAGAATTTGTAGCGCGTAAATCTCATTAACGAATAATATTTTTTTTTATCTTTTATAAGATTTTAAATATTAAGTGAAAAATCATCTCTTCTTTTTTTTTACAGATTGATTCTAGCTAACATTAGAGTTCACACATCTTAAAGAGATCACATCCTCAACAATTTGGAATGAGAGTTGAAATGAATCATCATCATCAATTTTAATATATATATATATTACTTGTTAGGATACTTAAGGGAAAATATTAAAGAAAAACTCATATAAAAACTTGAATTCACCTTTAATCTAGAGATAATTAATTTTTAAATTTTTCATATTATGTATGGTTTATTTATATTTAATATAAAATTTTCATCTCATACTTAAAATTTTGACACTACCAAAAAGAGAGATACTAAATTTTTATCATAAAAAAATTGTTAAATAAAATTAATTCTAAAAATAAAAAATAATTTTTATTATATTAATTGAGTTAAATATTATTTTATAAATTAAAAAATATCATTAAATAAATTATTAAATAAAAATTAATTTTAAAAAACAACAATAATTAATCACTATATTAATTAAATTAAATATTATTTTAATATATAAAATAATTTGTTTTATTAATAGAATTTATAAATTAATTTTTTTGAATTGGTATCTATTGTTTTAACTATTATATTTTACTCTTTGCTGATAAAAAAAAAATAAAAAAAATAAAAATATATATATATATATATATATATATATTTTACTCTTATTTATCCGTTACGATCCGTGATTCTGAGATATTTTACACTTATTTATCCGTTACTTTTCGTGATTCTGACATTTTTTTCGTGATAAGAGTAATCTAATATTAATTGATTTTTTTCTGATTATGGAAAATAGTTTGCAGAATATATTTAAATGATTATTGTTCAATTGAATTGGTATTCTCAGCATGGTTGTCTCGTGCTAATGTGTTTTATTATTTTTAGTACAGATTAAAAAATATCATCTTTCTATTCTGACATCTTTTGGTACTTCTATTATTAGGAGTAATTTGAAGTAAGTTTCTTTTCTTATTTTGTTAATATTCACTATATGTTAATGTGCTTTATGTTTATATATTTAATTTTATATTTACAGTTTTAATTGTCTTAGTGTCAACTATAAATTGTACCTGTAGAATATTTTCCATTTTTCTCTTGTAGCATATTTACATCTAAAAGCTTTGAAAACATTATTCTGAAACCTTATATTTTATTGTAAAAAACATTTAATTATAGAATGTATTATGAAGTGGGCTTACCAATGTATCTAACGGTCAATTCAATCACTTGTGACTAAACGTATAATTGCTAATGTGTCGATGGTATCTTGACCTTTAAGTCTCTTTCCTTCAATGTTGATGCTCGGTTGATTGAGGTTACCTACAAAAGGTACTTTGACGCTCAAGTAAGTATTCTAGTTTAGGTGTGTTCTGGTAGAATATAAAAAACGTACCTTACGTACTCCTCCACAGATGACTCTATTTATAGTATTGGTTTATGGTCCCAGACTCTGATGGATCGTATATCAGTTATTATTTGACATGCATTGTGTGATGGAGATCCTACATCGACTAGAGATTAGAGCATTTCATTGTATATAAGTGAGTGCAATCCTCAACCCTATGAGTCGGTTTTATGGGGTTGAGTTAGGCTTAAAGTCCACTTCTTGATATGAATCTTTCAGTTAATCTGTTTTAGCTGGTTTGTCGGAGATACTCCCATGTATTTCGGTATGCACATTGACTCATTCAACACTACTTGTAACTGTTATTACTCATTGTATTATGTTCTTTGATTCAGACGATCACTAACCGAACCAAAACTAGTCCGTCCGATACCGACCAGTACACTTAATAAATATATTTTTATTTAAAGAACTAGGTCATTTCGTTAAATATTTTTTTTACTATAAAAACGAGACATCACAAGCTATATTTTCCTATCTCAAAATGATTGTCACTTTTTCAATAAGTAAATTATTTTTTGTCTATGACAAAGGCAAATATTAGTGTAATTATTTGAAGTAAATTTAGAATAAAATATAATATTTTATTAAAATTAAAAAATGAATTTATTTTTGTAAAGACGAACACTACATTTGTTTTATAACGGAAGGAAGTATGTTTGTATACGTAATTTATCCGATAGATTGTTCTGTTGCTACCAACCATCGGCTATTTGTTAGCATTGGACTATTTTATATAACTTTGGAATGCATTTCATATATATATATATATATATATCCCTCTA
>Ga0123342_1001911_pt1 | contig 34914 bp, 17 predicted proteins | sample Turbeawhitnodule_FD_89960 | JGI IMG/M metagenome (GOLD analysis project Ga0123342, IMG submission 89960) | Root nodule microbial communities of legume samples collected from Mexico - Turtle bean Mexico white nodule | ecosystem: Host-associated > Plants > Roots > Nodule | place: Mexico: Nepantla... | reverse complement strand
TTGTTATCTATTAGTTTTTTATATATATCTTATATATAAAATATATATATATTTTTTTTTAAATATGATGAAAAAAAAATATATATATATATATATATATATATATATATATATATATATATATATATTTGTAATCGTCAAAGTGAGGATGTGTTGATTAAAGTATTAGTTCACGTGTGTTTACATTCGCATGCTAAGTCTATACCAATATTTAATTGATTGAATTTTTCTGATGGGAGTCAACAAGTCCAATTTTACTTAGGTGTGTTGGATCTTGATTTGACCTTTGAAGTTGAAAAACTTGTTATTACTGATGCTAGTAGCATTGAAGAGAAAACTCATTACATAACTCAGAAAAGGTCAATCAAACTTAGCATAATGTTGATGTGAATGAGCATAGCAAGTAATATTAAGTTTTTTCTTTCCAGAACTGAGAGTGTAAGAGAATTTATGAGATTTGTGGAAAATGGTTAAGTGTCAGTAATATTTCATATTAAAATACAGACACTTATGGATATTAATTGATAAAATAATTATAATATAACGTCTAATTTATGAATTTAAACCTTTTTACATATTTTGTGATTATAATTTTAATAACTATTTATTTCTAAATTTGTATTAATTTGAGGATCCTAGGGAAGAATGAAGATGAAAGGAAAAAAAGAGAATAAACAAAGATAAAAAGGGAAAGTTGAACCGTTGTAGTACTTGCCCAAGCCAAAAGCTCCCAAAGGATCTCGTCCAAGCAAGCCCTATCTCGCCCAGGCGAGATCACTACAGTGACGTTGGACATGTTTCCGTCCAACTCGCCAAGGCAAGCCCAATCACGCCCAAACGAGAAGTCTTTTGGCCCAAACCGAACTAAGTTAAATATAAGGCGTGAGACACAACCTTAAACATCAATTGGGAGAATAAAAGATGATAGAAAACCCTCTAGGAGACAACCATCAAGGAGAAACATCATGGATTTTGTTTTCTTGCTTCACATGTTTGTAATGGTCAACATGAGTGGTTAATTCTATCCTTTAGGATTGGTTGGGAGCAATATGTTCAAACTTTTAGGTATTGAGGTGATATTTAAATGTAATATTTTTCTCTTGATTAATGATCGGTATTGTCATTTTATTTGTAATCATAATGCTTAATATATTTGAATGTTAAGAATAAATTTGAAATGTTAATTGCTATCAACATCTAAATCATAATGCAGAGTATTTTTTTATAAATATACGAGGAATCAATATTTAGGAGACTCTTTTAATAATTTTTTATATGTGAAAAATCGATGTAAATGAATTTTATATGAACATCAACATCAATCAAATGATAGAATATTACTATGCTATTCAAAATACAAAAGAGTAAGAAAGATGAACCTCAATCTCAATTTTCCCAGAGAAAGTCTTAAGATATTTACAAGGGAGAAAGAATCACATGCTTACTTATAAGAGATTTGATCATCTTGAGGTGATTGGATATACAAATTCAGATTTTGCTGGTTATATGGATACAAGAAAGTCTATATTTTGTTATGTGTATTTTTTAGTCGGATGAGTGATTTATTGAAAAAGTGTGAAAGAGTCCGTCATTACTCCATCCACTATAGAGGTTGAATTTGTGGCCTGTTTTAAGGTCACATTTCAGACTAATTGGTTGCAAAATTTTATCTCAAAACTTAGAGTAGTTAACAGTGTTCCAAGCCGCCGAGAATAGCCACTGAGAACAGCCGTTGAGAATATATATTATGATACTTGATGAAAACTTAATATGATGAGGATTGGAAAACATAAAAGAAGTAAGGTTTTGTCTTTGCAAATGAGATTGTCTCAGGTTGGTTATCAAGAAAGAGTGTGAGAAGAAGAAAATTACAAGAAAATGGATTGAGAAAAGGTGATTGAAAAAACTATTTACATAAAAATTCTCATGAATAGGTAACTGTTTAATCTATATTATAGTAAAAGATATGATATGTGAGAAATATATATATATATATATATATATATATATATATATATATATATATATAATTCGTAGATATATTGTTATCATATGTTTTGATTTTACATATCTAACATATAAAAATAATTAGTCAGTACCATTGTAAAAAAAGACACCAAATAGTTGAATGTATTTTTATTTTTATTTATATTAATTAATTTTGTATTAATCAGTGTATCATATTCTTAAAAAATTAATACTTTAAAACCGAAAATAAATATTCATTTAAATACATGTAATAAAATTCACATTCAAATAAAAATTACTGATTTAATTTTGTAATAGTTTAATAAAAATAAATAAAAACATATGCATTTACTGACTATTTCATGGAATCTCCTGAAATAATATATATAATTGTTTCTCATATCATTATTGCAGGATATAAAAATATGTTTTTTATAAAGTTAAATTAATCCACAACTTGCGGTATTCCATTTCTTTTTGACAGAATAATTTTAATTATATTCTAATAATCAAGTCAGTTAAAGAAATTAATAAATTTTTTTAAAATATATTATTTTTTATTTTAAAATATATTTATTGATATTATCTGAGTTTGATAGCATTTGTGTATGCTAAAGTAGGTCCAAATCTGTTTTCAATAATAATTTTAAAATTGATTTAGATCTGATTATTTTAACTTATATATCTTAAAGGGATAAACTTTTACCAACATGTAGCATATTATGTCTTTTTTTAACTTTATTGAGAAATGAGTTCCACGATGTTGAAATGGATAATATTTATTTATTTTATTTTTGGAACGTGTTCTGATATAGTCTCTGTAGCTGTTAATTGAATTTTAGGATGTTATTTGACTATGTTGTCCAGGTATAATTTATGTGAGAAACGAGAGATTATTAAATGACACATTTAGTTTTTGGAATATCCACTAGAACAGAGCATAAATACCCTAAAAATCTTTCTTCTTCAAATTCTTTGTTTAATAAAATTTCAGTGTGAAATCCTTAGTTATAAGAAAGGTACATAACAGTAGATTGAAATCCACTTTTGGAACAAACAATGATGAAAACATACAAATTTTAAAAAATGAATAAATTGTTACAATTTAAAATTTAGTTTATGAATATAGGTTTTCTTATAAATTTATTTATTCGTAAGTTAATTTTATGTTATAAAAAATGATCTAAAATACACCTTAGGATAACATAAAAGTAGTTTTAAACCTTTACTTCTGGAACAAGAAAGAAAATGCAGGACAAACATTTGGCAGTTTTTTGTTGACCGTCACAATATAGACAATAAATTGTATTTTTGTTTTTGCATATATAACAAGAGACTTTATTTTTTTTTATTCACCAACCCATTCCTAAAACTTTAACTAAACAGTTACTCTTTTTGTTGGTCTTTAAGGTTTTCTAGTCAAAAAGATAAACTAAACCTATTTGTGACATCAATCAAAAGGATTTGAATTAGCTTTATAAAGTTATAATATTTGGTGAATCTTTGGAATTTTTTTTATGGACGACTTTAGCCTTTTCATTGAATTATTTGGAATTGAATATTGGACGTCAATATGTTATATTAATTTGAGACAATTTATTATAATGATTGAATTATCTGAAAATGGATTATTTCAGATGATCCCTTATATAAATATATATCCTTAAGAATAAGAAAAACATACATAAAAATCTCAAGTAAAATTGTCTCTTAAAAAAGATTACTATATAGCAAACAAAATAAAACTATAAATACAGCACACACAATTGAATATTTTAATTAGGATTCAAACACTAAAAAAATATGAAATAAAAATTAATTTTAAAAATAAAAAATAAATAGTTATTTTATTGATTAAATTAAATATTATTTATTATAAAAAATAATATTTATATTAGTTTCTATTATTTATAAATAATTTTAAAATTGATATTTAATCAGGATTTATAAATTTATAAATAATAAAATTATTTTATATAATTTTTTAGTCTCTAATATAATTTTTTTTTATTTTTTTTTTAAATGACTTAGCACATAAAACCATACATTACAACATAAAACTATATTCTTCTTGACACATTTTTAAGTTATGGAAAAATTTATAAAAATATTTTTTATGTTTGTCTTGACTCTTTTTTTTTCTATTTGGTTAAAATTATAAGTACCTCCATTTTACAATTGACTCACATCTAGGTATATTAGAAGGCAAAGATAATTCAATTCAATTTGCACACAAAATGAATTATATGTTTCACATGTTCCAACATGGCTGAAGCCAAACAAGTGTGACAAATTAGAGCGAAATGACCATAGAAAAATGTACAAAAATGATTTGGTAATGATTCTGTCAGACTGAAGCTTTTTGTTTTGGTGGGCCAATGAAGTGAGTCCTTGTATAGAACCTTATTCTTGAAGCTTATTTGGACCCCATTAATTTGACGATCAGTTGTAGCCAAAATCACGTTTAAAAATGAACTTGTAGCTAGTAGTAACACTGTTGCACAAACATTTATTGGTAGGTTGGTGAAAGACAAATTGACTCTTGCTAAATCTCCGAGACTGGCGCATGAAATAATGCTTCCTATTACATGACAACACTTCAATATACACATAAGCATCATTTTGGAGCTATCTAAAAAACTTAAAACAATTCTAAGTCCAAAAGATTTTTAAATGTTTATTTTTAATTTAAGTATAGTAAATAAAATTATGTTTAACTTTTAAATATATTAATTTGACATATAAATTTATTTATAATCAAAACAACAATAAATTTAAAAAAAATTAGCAATCATTATACATAAAAAATTTACTTTAATATTTTCATACGTGTAAAGTTTGAACCAAAATCTATTTCGTATTATATATTTAACTTTTTTTTATCCAACATGTTGTTAAATAAAATAATGTATAGATAAATATGTGGGGTCTATAAGAGATGCCCTTATTGTAGCACCAGTCACTTCTTAAAGACTTTTTTGTCAAAATAATAACTAATATTTTTGTGAGTAATGGAAGTTAAGATTATCTGACTCTTTAAAGAAAGCAAAGTAATGAATGGGCATGAGAAGCAACAGTTAAAAAATTAGTGTGTAAGTATTGGTTTGAAAACCGTACAAGTGTGAGGGAGTATTTTTGTTGGTAATTGTAGTACTTTATGTGCACTTTTTTGTTGCGTTTTGTGGTGAGCAAAAGGCATGATTTTGTTGGTTGAAGTCCAATCATCTTAATGAGCATCTAGCAATGAGAGGTGAGTGTCCTTTGAGTGTCCCTTAAAATTACTACCAATTACCCATTGGGAACGCCAGAAGCCACACATGGGTTGCTCCTCTTCTCAACAACAATACCAAATGTTCTGTTTTATTTTCTTAGTTACACATCTCCATAATTCTCCTCTTCTTCTGCTCTTAACTCTTAAGTGCCAATCTACTTTCTTTGTATTTTTGTCTTTACCATTCTAGACCTAACTTCAAGAGAAACCAAAGAAAATAGGGACTTATTGCCCCTAAAGATCAAAACATATCCATTACCAATTTTATCTAATTCTGTACACACTCATTTCTCTCTGCCTACCTTTCATCCTTTGGAGTAATTTCACCACCCACTTTTCATTTTCCAAGATTCCACATTATGTATACATTATATATTATATTAGTATTGTTACATATTCTACCTCCATTAAAAATAAGATTACATTATATTGTATGAGTTGGTAAAAATCTTACTTTAAAAATATGTTTGCTATAAAAACATTGAGTTAAATTTGAAGTTATTTTTAATATAATTACGAGAGTTTGACAAGATTTAATCTATCATTTTATTTGTTATCGAACTATTATCACACCAACTATAAATATCTAATTCTATATTTAAAATGTTTGGCTATTAGTGTAAGAAGTTGTGTTGAAATTGTTTAAAATTAAAGAAATTAATGAAAATGAAATGAACTAATTAATGGATATGGGTTAAATATGTGTACATGTACTTTTACGGATAAAATTGTTGATTTACTCTATATTTCAAATTTAAAAACCTCCTAGATAATTATATTAAGAAACCATTAAAATGAGTCATTACTAGTTTTTCTTTTACGTAACAAATAAAATTTTAGTATACATTTATTAAAATATTTCATGAGTTCATTACGTTTAAAAAAATACTCATTTTAATAATTTTTTTCTATGGTCTAAAATTTATATTAAAGACAAAAATCAATATAGTATATATAAAAAAATATTATAATACATATAAAAAAATATATCTAACCCTTAATAGATTGATTTATTTATTATTAGAGAGTACTTTGAAGAATTTGGTAAAAGTGAGATTTTCATAGTATGCACTTTGTGAAGTGACCTGTTTTATTTGTTGTCCTTTAGTGCCATGGCATGTTGATGTTACACTACCTAGCCCCCACCTTCTTCTTTCTTCAAATGGCTCTCTTAATTTAAAAGTGGGAATGCAAAAAATTGTTGCCCAACTCATGTGATCAATCCATTGACACACAGTTAGGTATCAATATTATTATATATTATCGGGTCCACAAGATTTTTAAGTTTAGGAATTATTTTGATAATGCAGCAAATGGTATACTATTATTGGTTAAACTCAATTCAATTACAATGAGAACCATTTTTTTTAACATTTAAAGGGGAACGCTCACTAGAATTGACCAAATAAATCCACTCTAATGATAGTTAACAAAACGAGTTAGGTTAGATTGAAAGATAATAATAATCTATTGATTCTAACAAAAAAATAATTTTATTAGTTTAGTTTATTTATGCTCGATCACTAGGTAGGTTTATGAGCAGATCAGTTTTTTAAAATAATAATAATTATTACAAATTATAATATTATTTCAATAAAATATTTAGAACTTTTATTCAAATCACTGTGTTTAAAACAAAATTTAATTCATGTAACTTAAAAAACTTTAAAAAAATAGATTTACGTTTTAATTTTGCTAAAATTTAACAAAAATAACTTGTTGATCCAATGTAAGAATGGACCAGACCAATATGTCATAAACCAAGGAAAAGATACATTTGACTGATTTAAAAAATAATAATAATAAAAGGTCATCATTTTTAGTTTTATAATATGATTTTCCTTCATCTAACCATGTAATGTGTGTTTGACTAAAGTTAGTGTTAAAGTTTATTTTACTAAGCCACAAATTCATTTAAATAAGACAGTAAAAGAACTTAATTACTAGTTTATAGTTTTTTCAAATGATACTTCACATAGTCTTTGATGTTATATTAGTTTTTTTTTTCATTGCTATCATCATCACCATCGAATTAAACCTTCTCCCTTATCCATTTTGTTCTTTGTGTATTTGAAAAACCTTAACATCTCTCACTCTCATTAAAATATCAAATATAACTTTATGACATAAAGTTATCAAAATTATAATAGAAATTATTTGTATAATCTGGTCTCATTTAATATAAGTATTGAATAAAATAAGCTTAAAAAAAATTACATATTGCATATTTATTTTTTATCAATAAAAAACAAATAACTAAGTATACCCAATTATATTTCAATTAGTCTAGGACTTATATTTTAAAATATTCTTATTCAATTAAGTAGCTTATGAAGTTTTAGTTTCCAAGATCTTGCTAACATTTCCAATGTTTGGTCAAACAGCAACCACACCCAAAATGAAGAAGACTGATTTAATAAGTTTTTTAAAACTGTTTTTCCCTCATGACAATCATGTGGGGGCTCCTAAGTCAGTTGAAAATTGTTTGAAGGAAATAACTGCACCAACCTCACAACTTAGAAATTAAGGAGAAAAAAAAAGAAGATAAATGAGACCAATTACCTTGTTCTTGTGTTCAGACAAGCATGCGCAGTTTTTTATTTACTATTTTATTTTTCAAGCACTCTTTCCTTCATTACTCTGATTCATATTTGGATTTGTAGGACCTCATGTCAAGAGCTCTTTCTCCATCCCAATTATGAAGTTATGCATCATGGAGCATGCCAATACAAACTTTTATTTTATGTCTATACACACCACCTTTTTTACCAAACAAATTACTATTTCTCTGTTTCATCTCAATGATGCTGTCCAAAATCTGGGTCAGAATTAGGCCCAATCTGTTTCTTGCTCCACCTCCATAACTTATTGTCACAGTCCGTACTTCTTAAATTATTAAAATTACTCTTTATTCTATTGATATTTTTCATTTTAAAATGGATTATCCAGAAAAATTACAATTATAAAATTTGAAAGGTATTGAGTGTCTTTAAAAAAAATAATGTAATTCAGACATTTATGGATGATGTAATCCATAAGATATTTTCATATATGAGAATATTTTTAGATTTTGTAATTTGGAATGTATTCTTTTAAAAAAAATGAAAATATATTTTAAATTCTAAGGTGTAAATAGAAAAAGAATTATACTTTTAGATTGTAAAATTTGGAATGTGTTTTTTTAATAACAAAATGATTTTTTTACCTTACTTATGGAGTGTCAGAAGAAGCAATGGAGGAGGTGCAGGAAGAAACAACCATTAGGTTTTTAAGCAAGGCGAACATTGGCTTTTATAACTTTACAAACAATTCTACTTAGTCAATTACTTCTTGCATCCAATGATTTAAAATCCTCACCCAATCAATTTTTTAAATCCCAAAATTACCCCTCTTTCTGAAATTGAAAATCCAAAATTAAATTTTATTTTTTGAAATTAAAAACCAAAATCTCATCTGAAAAAACAATTCCAAAATAAAAAAATATTATGAGAAAAGAATTCTAAAAAAACAAAAATTTGGAAACATATTTTTAAAAAATATTCCAAAAAAGATATTCTCAAATTCAGAAACATATTTCAAAATACATTTTAAGTGCACACTCCCCATCTATTTAAAATTTACATAGAGCATTTTGATCGTTACTAATTAGGTCGGAATCAAATTGCCTTCTACTCAACTAACACTCTAGATTCAAGGATTATACTCACTTATAACTTGTTAAAACAAGAATTGAAATGTTGGATGATGTAAAAAATTGTTTCCACGGCAAACTTTTTACCTGTATAATACCCTCTAATTAAATATAAATCTAAATTCTCACTCTTGTATGAGAAGCTTTTTGTTTTTTTTTCCTCTTGGAACCTGCAGCCTTTTCTTACATGGTATCCTTTTTTTAAAAAAAAACTATCTCTTCAAATTTAACTAATCTTAGTTTTAATCTAAAACAAATTTTAAATTTTGAATCTTCACGTACCATGTCAAATTTCAGTCTTGGATTTGATCAATCTCAGTTTAAAAATAATTTTTAAAATTTAATAAACCATGTGGAATTAATATTTTAATTCAAAATTCTTTTTCATATCTTATTATTTTTTTAAAGAATTATTTAACTAACTTATTCTTATTTATTATAATATGATCTTTATTATCCTCTAAATATAAATTAGAATAACTATTTTAAATAAATAAAAAATAAACATGATTCAATTAGAGCATATTTTTCTAATCATTATATTGAGAATTCACTTTTTTTTTCTACAAACACCCTACAATCCTTAATATATGTTCTATATAACTCTTTAAGTTGACAAACCTCATGTGTTGTATATAACTCTTTAAGTTGTTAAAGTACAATTTTTCTATTATTTGAAAATTATTTTAATTTTATCTTTTTAATTTCTTCTTAAATAGTAAACAAAATTATCTAATCAATTTTTTATTTAATATAATATAAACTTCATTATCCTCTAAACATAACCTAAAGTAAAAATGTTTTGTACTACTCAGACTGAATTCTAGTCAACAATAATTTCTCTTATTTAGTTTTATTTTTAAGATTTTCTTATGGAAGGATTTTTTTTTTCCACACGAGGATTAAAACGTGTTACATAAAATTTAATAAATCACTGATGAAATAATAATTCTCATAAATAAAGTCAATATTTATGAATAATCAAGTTGTATATCTTATATCAAATAACAAAGAACCCTTTTTTACAGTATAAAGTTAGAATGATTTGAATATTTTTCAGAACTTCTATAATTGAAAAAAAGAGAGTATATTTTAATGAAAAAAGCTCTTAGAAACATCTTGTATTCAAAAGGTGGGTAATTCTGATAAAATTGACATAACCTTAAAAAGAAAGAATAAATTGAGGGAAACAATTTTTGCCAGATTTCTTTGAAACTTTAGGATACCAGTGAATCATGTTTACAGACATAAGAAATGTGAAATGCATAAGGTTTAGTTTTCTTTTCTTTTCTAATAGTAAAAAAATTGAAAATTCCATCAGAAAATTCATTTAAATTGCCAATTAAAAACTTAAAACTAATGGAGTGACTGCAAGCTGGCCAGGGTAAAAGGTACCATTTAAAGAAAACTAGTTCTAAAGTCAACAGCAATGCCTCTGCATCCTCATCTAACAAAAGGAATGAGTAAGTACTCTGCGTAAAATAGCTGCAATAAGAAAAACGAGATCAATACAAGATTGAGAAAACAATTTGAAATTAAATGTACAAATAAGCTGGCAATAATTCATGTCTCCATTGTCACGTGCTTTGAACAAAGGAGCATTTTCACCAGAAGATAATATTCGACCAATTTCTTGATTATGTTCACCAATTTAGACAGAAATAATTTCACTGTAGTAACGTACCCAGGTGTTATATATTTCAATTGGAATTTGGAAGATAATAGAAATCAAACAATCATTATTTCTAAAAACGGGAAAAGTAATCAGATAGCTATTCCTTATTTCTTTTGAATAACGACCTCATAGAATGATGAAAGGTTGGCAATTACCTTCCAAATAAACATATAGAAGGATGTTATCGAAGCCTTGCTTTTCAAATCTACAGATTTGGCTTGATACCAGAGAAGTGAAGCCAAAACAGCGTGTCCCAGACCCTAACACATTAGCAGAGAGAAAAATTCAGATATTGTAAAAAAGTTTACATTCACTTGGTATCATTCTGAACAACAATAGACCTAAGATTGCTTCTGAAAGTGTGCCTGTCTCCTTTAAAGATAAATTTTTACCTTTGACACTAATAACAAGATTAAAAATTTGAAGTGTGCAACAATAACATACACAGCTATCCTAAAGATATATTTCCTTATTCCAGCACATGCTGAATTTGCAACCGTGAAAGAGCCCCTCGGTTTAGTAATTCAGAAGAAAATTGTCAAAAGGCACAAGACCACCCAGTGGGGTCTGGTGAGGGTAGATGAAATAGCTTCACCCCTTCTGCAAGTGGAGAGGCTACTTCAAGATTTGATCCTGTGACATCCGGGTCACAAGGTCAATGTTAATTATCCAACATGCAGTAAAAGAATTGCAGTCCGAGATGGGAAGCAAGTTTGCCAAATGTTGATATTAGACACTAATATACAATAAAAATACTGCATAAGAAGGAAGGCAAGTATATGATCAACTTCATGCCAACTTGATATCTAACGAATCAAAATCACAACTCATCCCCCTCACCCTGGGACGAAAGATATAAATGCTTAAGTGGAAGCAGGATCAAGCACACCCATAACTGCAGGTGTATACATGTAATCGCTAATAAGTAAATACCGTGCCAATTTTGCTCCAAAGACAGGGAGATGAAGCTCCCACCAGGAGGGCGACTCCGTAAGCTATTTCAAGGAGGGTTACACAAGCCCAGAATACCTGCAAAAAGAGTAGTTAGGATCAAACAAGGGATATAAGAGGAATGAACCAATTCTGCTGAGATGGTATATTTGAAGAACATACCGGCTTCTGACCTAACCGTACTGAAAAAGATTGGATGCCAAATACTTTATCCCCTTCAATGTCAGGTATATCCTAAGTATAAAAACCCAGCATTTTACTTTAGGACACAGAACAAAATATTTGAGGTGAAAACAAACGCGTTCCATAAGAAATTAAAGGTCTTTACCTTAAACAGTGCTATAACTACAGAGAAGAAGCTCATGAATGCAGTAGCAAAAATCAGTGGTCTTGAAAAGACAGGTGACCTCTTGTACACGTGAGTCTGGACATTATTACAAGAATTAGCAACCAAAAACATCAAACTTCCTAGGGATATTGATTTGTTGTAAGGAAAGTTATGACATACTAGTCAGATACCATGCTGCTAACACTATTGTTGGGAAAATGCATTGATTCCTTTCATTTTTTTTCTTTTGTCGTAGTTCAATACTTATGACAGGTAATTAGAGAATATAGGCCTCACTAGAACAAGATGGTGAAGATGGATAAATTCATATTGACGGCAGTTCCAAGTAGTTTATCATGAATCCAACAAAGCAACACATAAAAAATTGGGATAAAGATTACTTATTGATGCTAATTACACAAAAGCTAATGCATGTTAATTCAAAACAAGAAGTCTTTAAAATTAACAGTTAGCTATAGGACATAACCTGCATGTGAAGGAAAAATGCAAGTTGAACTATTACAGCCCGAACAGCAAGGATGCACATAGCTGCGAGGACTGCAAATCTTTTCCATCTCAATAGAGGCACCTGAAGTTTTTCAAACCGACAAAATCCGTAAATATGTTCTCAGCACTCAATTACAAATAAAAACGCAGTTAATTTTTTATGAGAAAAATCAATATCAGACAGAACAGCTATTGACCCCTTAATTTACCATTTGATTAATTGCTATACGAATCTCAGTGCTACCCAATTTCATCTCTAAAATCCTACCATTAGTTTGCATTATTTTTTCAAAAGGAAAATAAAACAAACGAAATGGATATTATTTGACATTTATTGCCATGTAATTTGACAATGCAAGTACTGTGCAGAACCAAAAACAGGTACGATATTAGAATTTAGACATATCATAACTCTTAAATATGCTTTTCATAATATGTGGGGAGAAAGGGAGATTAAACGCAATCCAAAATAACTCACATTGATTGAATAAGCTGTCCCTAGCACAAAACTTACGAAAAGAGCCCAAAATAATGGCCATGAACCTACTATCCAACCAAGCCAGAAACTCTGTAGAAAAGAATAAAACAATAAGCCTCCTTCCACCCAGTCAACATATCTTATCTTGACAAATATCATTGAAAAAAAGGACGAATCTATATGGTACCAGAATTGAAAAGGATGTAACAATAGCAACACCAGTTCCAAAGGAATATTCCCCAGATGCCAATGGAAGATAAGGCTTGTTTATCTGGAATAACACACAGCATGGATCAATAATAACACAATCCATATTGTAGTTCTCTTAAAATATTTGAAGATGGAAAAGGTTGCATTTTTTAACCACATTCAAAGCTTAACAAAATAATGTATAAACCACATTTCAATGGTCAATATTATATAAACTGCTCAAATTGTACACGGGAGAAGAGAGACTCTTGTATGCACTTAGTCTGCAAGTATCTGAATATCCATCCAACTTTAGATAAACCAGACAGGAATTTTGTCAATATAATAAATACATTACTTTTACAGAAAAAATTGAGAAGCCTGGAAGACACTGGAAAAAAAATAATTCACGAGCCATGTCAATTGTTTATTTCTATTAATAAGTTTCATACCTTGTCGATTTCAACATCAGATAATTGATTCAAACCAACTATATAAATATTCATAAACAAGGCAGCAACCACAGCCTGAAACATATAAGAGAAGTTAAAAGATAGAAGGGAGGAGCAATCGGCTATTTAAAGGGACACAGCATATTTGGTTGGGATCTCACCTCCAACACACCAGTAAAAAATAATGGAGATATGTCTGATATTTTCTCAACAGCAAGGAGAGACACAGAAACTATGCTTAATGCCTGTCCAAACATAGAAAAATACAGCCATTTTAAAACCTTCAGAATATTAGAATTATCGAGAATGCAAATTCATTGTATTAAGCATTCGAGGAATAGTTCTAAGAGTAATTTTACAAAAGCCTGAACTTAACTGTACCAATAACTGTGTGTGGCCTGGAAAACCTGTAGAAAGCATCCAAGGAATTCTTAACAGAGTCCAAAACGCTTTTTGGATCAAAAGCTTGAGATTCAGACCCAAAAGATTTTTCTGAGGTGGCTTTCACAACAAATTTTATGCTATATTTTTGAAAGTTATACCCTCCCCCGATGCCTTTGTAACGATGGTCCAAACTAGGCTTCCGAAGCCTCAAACAATTATATTCATTTTGGACTTTCCTTTTGTTCCATGAAGCATTTGGCCCATAAGAACCTAGAGCACCAAATGTTGGATGTTAGTAGCAGTGACCATGCATAACATAAAATACAAATAATTTCTCAGGAAAAATCAAAAACATGTACAGGGAGAGTTTATAATTCTGAAAAAGGAAAAATTATTTACTGCTGTACCAAGACGAATACGGTTCTCAATACATATATGGACATAAGAGATTCAACCGATTGAGACTATTATCACCAAAGTTAACTTCTCAATGACATAGAAGTGACAACAAATAACTCACACTTCCAAACCTAATATTCCCAAAGTCCAACAGTGACTTCCTATTTCATTTAATTTCTTTTTTTTAAGAAACTATGAAATCACGGGTGTTTTCCATAACAATTACAATAATAAGAAGAAAAAGAAGAAGAAGAATTGGGAGAAAAGAATGAGGCGTATCTGATTATCAAACTTACTTGCATGGGAGATGGCAGCACAATGTCTAGTCCTGCAGAAATCTGCAGCTGCCATTACCAATGGTTGGTGGTGTTAGATGTTAAAGAGAAAGAAGAAGGGAAGCAGAGATGGATAAACAAATACCAGTGGTGAGAGAGGAAGCATGAGGCAGAGATCGGAGAAGCACCGAATCCATGTATATGTTGAATAAGGTGGATTTTGAGATTTTGGGTTTACATGAACCCAAACTAAACAAACACTTCACACTCTACACTTCACTTCTCCCTCCCCTCACAGCTGCCCTGTAATTTTGAGATAGAGAAACAAAGGAAAATACTTTGACAACTTAGTAGCAGCTTAGACGGACATTCATAACACGGAAACAAAAAATACGTATAATATTTAAAATTAAAATAAAGGATATGAAGATATAAATTTATGTATTATATAATTATGAATATATATATTAATACGTAATTTTTTTTAAAGTAGAAAAATATTTTTTTATAACTGGTTCAAAATGATTTATTTTTTATTTTTATAATCATAATAAAAATTTATACAATAAATTTAAGTTTTTAAAAAATTAATGTATTTTTTCTTTTTGAATTGAAAACTTCATTATACATATCCTACAAATGTCGATATCCTGAGTATTCGACACCCACATTAGACATGTATGGACTTTAAAGTTATATAATTTTTTATGTAAATTTTTTAATATGATGAGTTTATAAATAAATATATATAATAAATAATAAATTTGAAATTAAATAATATAAAAAATATTAAAATAATAAGAGTTTTAATATAGTTGTATTGAAAATATGAGTTGTTAAGGTAACGTTACCGAGTACTAAAACATATATTTTTATATTTTTATTTTTATAACGCGCTCTCTATTCATTTACACGTCACTCTCCAATGGAACCAACTAAGATGCCACGTGGCGTCCCATGTGGATTCCCCATCTCACCAACCCAACGACAACAAGAGCGTTGCAATCTCGAGTCACATAAAAACGTGTTGTGTTTGATTCGATGTGAACATTTTTTTTGTCTACAGTCTAGATCTAAGGATTTTTTAACTTACTTCTGAATCATACTTTTAAGATTTAATTTAATTTATTTTTGTTAAATTATTTTCTATTTTTATTTTTATTTTTTGTTAAATAGGTGACGTTATTTTCGTTTGTTAATAAATGTGATGTTTTGTGCTAATATAATTTATTTAATATAAAAGAATAAGTAAATATATTTAAAAAATTATTTATAATATAGTTTTAATACAAATAAGATTAAATATTTTTTATAACACAAAATTAATTTTTCTCACTCTAAACTTTAAACCCTAAAAAATACTTATAATATAAGAATGATTGAAATTGTTCACATAAAAAAAAATATTCTAACTATTTTTATATTACAAATGCATAAATAGTCTAAAATTTATAAAAAAAAATATCATTAACTACAAAATACAAATAAAATAACATGATAAAATAGAAAATCAGATCATCCATTAAAAAAATTAAATGACAGAAATTCAAATTGATATATATATATATATATACTCAATACATAAAAAAAAATAACTCATAAAAAAAATTATAGAAAATTTAAATACTTAATAAATCAAAAAAATTAATAAAAAATAATTAAAAATACTATTTAAATTTATGAGAAACTTAAAACTTAATTTTAATCTTAGTATTAATTTATTTATGAAAAACTTAAAACTTAATTAAATTTTATTTTATATTGAAAACTATAAAAGGTAAATTTATTAACTTTGGTGATAGTATATACACCAAGATTTGGTAGGGAATGATTACCATAAAACTACAACTAAACTCTTGTTTAAACAATTTAGGGTTTATAATTTAGGCACCAATGGGTTTTATTATTTAAGATAAAATTAAGAAAATAACAGAAAAATATAAAATAAATAAATAACGTAAATAAAAAAAAATGCTATATTAGTGTAGTCTTGTAATAGAAAAGTTGAAAACAAAAATGATTATAATAAAATATATAAAAAATAATGTTTCTTAAATAATTTAAATAAATTATATTTAATGTTTTTCTCATGGCCTTACAATGAAAAATATCTCATTAATTTATATGAATTATAATTATGGACTGAAATAAGAACATAAAGATAGACTCAATTACTATCCTCCAACATCGCCATGACTTAGTCTTCGTCCTTCTCTCAACTTTCGTTATCACTTTGTTTAATTGCGTGTGGGTCGATCGTCCCTTACAACAATCAATTCCATCACTGAGTGTCCTTTAATCTATTAATTTGGTATATTTCATTTTTTTCAGTTTTAGTAAATAAATGTCTAACTTCCCCAACTACCTCCTCACACTTTTAGTTTTATCCTCATGCATGGTATCTTAGTACTGTGAAATAAATCATTTTGAGTTGGTTACCCTTATTTAATAAAAACATTTCTACCTTCTAACAAACTAAACTAATGCTTTTAATGGATTTTTATTTATGAACCTCAAAAGGATCATACACCCTTTTGCATTTTAGTAGAAAATAAATTGGATATAAAACGTATTGCGTTCAAATAATACAAGTTCGTAACCTCTCCATCCCAACTCTTCTTCCGTGTGAATAACTTTCTCTAAACTAAAAATGACAACCCTCTTCAATGGCCAACATTTTATAGTGTTCTGTTGGTTCACTTCATTATCTTTGACGAATGGAAAAGAAAAGGACAAATTATAAGTGATTTTAATTTTTTTAATATGAAAAACAAATAAAAAGAATGGATGTACAAGTTTCTTTCGAAAATGAAGGAAAAGTTACCGTAGAAACTAGGAAGTTTTGTTGTCAGTTTCTGTTGTGGTAAACATGAAAGGCAACATTGCAATTTGCAAGGAGACTCTTCTGCGCAAATCTGAAACCTCGTTTATAGCGTTTCATGTGTTTATTTTCTTCGGTCTGTATCTTATCTTATCTTCATCGTTACACATTATAAAAGAACAAAAATATCGTAAAATGTTAATTAATAAATGAGAAAAGAAGGTTTTGTTTTGGAAGGCGACAACACGATGTTTTCGTGTTTTCCTTTTAACGTTGGAAAACAGTACAATAATGCAAAAAAAAGTTTTAAAATTTTAAAATCTGACTCTTGGGCAGCTTTCTGACCATGGAAATTAAGAAAGCAATAAACATAAATATATCTTCACACTTATGCCCCGTTTGTTTATGTGGACGAGGTTGGAGCGAGGATTGGTGAGCGGGTGACTATCTTGTCTGTTTTCACTGTTTTGAAGGTGTCTCTGCGGATGGAGGAGCGGGTAGTTAGCAAATTGTCATTTTCACGCAAATGCGCGAATTTGAGAGAATTATATGTAGGAGCATACATTTTTACGTTGATAGCCTTACCATAATATGTGCATGTATCACAATTTTCTCAGATTGGGTCCTCTGCAAGGGATCAAAGAATTCTGGAAAAGGTAAAATCGATTTTGCATGCAATGTATAGAGAACGAAAATCGATTTTGTCATACAGGAAAATCGATTTTGTATGGAATGAATAATTGATTATTGTTTAACTTTTAGTCATGAAAATCGATTTTGGAGACTTTGTACTCATGAGAGAATTGATTCTCATGTCTTTATAAAACATACATAATCGATTTTGCTCTCTTTGGTGTCATTGAGAATCAATTCTCCTTACATTTGAACTGCATATAGAATTGATTCTCTTACTGTGTTTCTTTTTTGTTGGTTTTTTTAATTTAAAAAAAATTATATTTATATTTTCTCTTGCTTTTCAGGTTAGATCTTGAGTGGTTGGAGTTGTGTAGTTGAAACCTAAAAAAGAAAATTGATAGTACTTCAAACCTGCAAAAATATATATCATAATTCATTATTTAAATATTTTTAATAACATGGGTAAATTTGTAAACTTATGTTTTACACCTTTAAAAAAAATTATAAATTTTTTTCCAACTATCACCTTACTCACAAATCTCAATAAAGTATCCTCACAAATCTCGTCTATCATCCCTCAATCCAAACAACCTCACATATTCTCACACATCCTCTCTAATCTTCACAAATCTATTTTTTCTCATCCTCACAAATCTCTTCCTCAATCCAAACAGACCCTTAAAGAATATTTTTAAACAAAAATGAAAACCTTTCTAACAAGTTTGGAAGAGAAAATTTAACAAGTCAATATGTAATATTTTGTATTTATAAATTAAAGATATATTTTACATTTTTATAGTTAACAATGTGGTGTTTTTTTTATATTATTATATATTTTGTATTTATTAGAATTTATATTTAATATTTTAATTTATCGTAGATTTATCTTATCTTTTACTTTTTTTTCATTAACCTGCGTGTCCATATTTTTTAAATATACATGTAAAAACATATAACTTTATAATAAAATTTAAAAATATAAATATATTATCAATATATTATAAATATATTATATTAATTTTTTTTAGTTTTTTTCTAAACTCAATAAATTATTGATATTATGTCATTGTGAACCATATAGTCTATTTTGTTTTTTTACATTCGAATGAAGACTTAATAAAAGTATATGTAGTTAGTGCAACCAATTATCATTTGATTAGAGTATATTTAACACGTACGTATTTTCTATTATTATTATATATAAATTAAGGTTTTTATTTTCTAATATAATGGTTGTTATATCTAAGTTTTACATTATCTAGATAGTGTATATTAGTTAACTAATCATCTACACTTTGTAATTTCTAATATTTTTAATCTATAATTCACTTTTAAATCTTTTTCTGGTCTAAGTAAATTTATTTTTTTTAAATGCCCAACTTTTATACTTTTAAGTTAACCAATTTTGTAAAATTACAAATTTTTAATTTTTAAAATCTATATTAATTGTAATCTACATAAAATATCAAAATATATTTATAAACATATGTATATATATAATTCTTTCGTATAATATTTTAAAATATATCTCTTTACAAATTTTAAATATTTATATAAGATTAAAACAAAATATTTAAAATAAAATATTTCCATCATTATTCCCATATAAATATATGATCATCAAATATTAAAAAAATAAAACACAATGCAAACAACAGGATAAGCTAACTATTTTTAAAATTTATAATATAAATATATAAATATAACTTTACTATCAACATAAAGCCATCAATTCTTATACATTTTCACAATTCATAATTCATAGTTCATTTTTTTCATGTCATACCTCTAACGACGCACAAAACATAGACATTTAACTCTACTTTCGAAAGAGTCGTGTATTGAAATTAGCATCCAGAGACTTGCACCTGTTGCACTACTCGTTGCGAATTCACAGAGTCATGCGCATAATCATCTCAATATCTCATGATCTCATATGACAGGGTCAATTCATATGACATGAAATATCATATTATATTTCAAACCACAGAGAATCATATGAACCTCCTCCAACTCTCACCAATTGGATAACTTTAGCTATGTAATTTCATTATATCAATAGGATTGTCTCATTAACGGGACATTTACATATCAATACACCCTAACAACAATCTCAACACGGTATTTCCTTGCCTGAAAATACTATGTTTTAATCACACTTTCACCTTGTTGCATACTTCATTTAACACATCAATACACTATTCAATCACATCATATTTTAAACTTTCTAAACAATCCAAATATATCTCAAAATTCACTTAAACACATAGCTAAGTTCCTTTAATCATAATTTTAAAAAAATTATAAATTTCACTTAAAAAAATAAGCAATAATAAACTAGGCTTTCAAAAGCCAAAATAAAAATTTTAAGTTTTTTTTACTGGCTTGAGCGAAAATCCTTTTGTTTGAACAAAAGTAAATACAAGAGCACCCCCAGAATTTACACCATTTTTTCCTAAGCGAGTTTCCTTCTTACTTGAGTGAAAATGAACCCGAGAGCACCTTATCTTTCATTCTATTATCACTTGAGCAAGAATTATCTCGCTTGAGCGAGATATGCAAAAAATATGCATAATTTTGCTTAATTTCATCATTCATAGTCAAACAAAAACAATTTCAATAACTCATTCACTTTAAGAATAACTTACATTATATCTATACAAATCAACCATTTTTTCTGATTCAAACAAAAACATATACCATAAATCATCCATGTCAAAATCAACATATTCATATTTTATTCCAAACAATACCGTACATTACTCATAAACAATCAACCTCGCAAACAAAATTTAGAACTGGTGACCACATCACCCTCACATCCACATCTTCTAACCTAGAGTTCAATTTGAAATTAAAACTAGCTTACATTACCTGAGTTTGAGCATGTGCTCACTACGAATTCCAAACCTACCAAAAGTTCAAGCGTAACTTAAACTGACCGCTCCTGATAAAAAATCTAACTATATCACTAGGACCCTGAGTTAACAAAGACTAATTATGAAGATAAAAGCATTGGATACAAACTTAAAATAAAGAGAAACCTAATTAAAACTAACTCAAAGAAAAATGAGCCGAAATGAACTTACTCTAACTGAGATTTTAATCAGGCAGTCTAGTAGAGTTCACTGTCAAAAGTTCAATGACCAAGGATGTTAGAATATTAAAGAGAAGGTAAAGGAAAGAAAAAAAAAGTTTTTAAGAGAGATGATAATTTTTGAAATAAAACCTAAATAACTAAAATTTTATTTATATACTCTTTTCATTTTAATAATAAAATATTCAGATATCATTTTAATCATATCAATTTTATTTTAAAACTATTATTTTGATCTTACCATTTTCTGTTTCTTTCCCGCAGCTTCTTAATTATTGTTTTGGTTTTTACCTTTCCAAACACCCAAACTTAGAAAATAAATGGTGGTTCAATTTTTTCTTTTTGCATATTTGTTCCCTGTCTTTAACTTATATATATTACAGTTGTTTTAACACCACCTTCAGTCTATATATTTTTTTTATTATTTTATGTGCACATATGTCGTTGAAGTTTTTTATTTTCTAATTTAATGTAACGTGTAATTTTCAAGTTTAGCATAATTGAACAGTTTATTCTCGTTTTTTTTTTATCAGCACATAGTTTATTCTCGGTAATGTATATAGTCTTGATAAAATTTTATTAATTAAATGATAATTTTCAATATCATTTTTTATTTATTTCTAATTTGTCGTAAATATTTTCTGACCATATAACCACTCATTCTTTAAGAATTTTCTTTTCCCAATTTTAAACGTTTTAAAATATGCAACTAACTATAATTTTTTTTTAAAATGATGGTTAAAACAAATATTTCATAAACATAGGATAATTATATGTTTTCTCTAATTTTACTTCAAATATATCATTAACATAGATATATTTGTATTTATTAAAAAATATAAATTTTATAATAATTATTTTTTATAACTATATATAATTATATGTTAGCTGTGTTTCAATTAATATACATTTTTGTAATAAGGATTATAATTATAAGTTTACACAGTAACATTTTAATTTTATTATAAATTTATATATATCTTATTTTTTAAATTATATTATAATATTTTAATTCATTATAAACACTAAAATTCGATTAGCAAAGAATTTGAGCAGTGAATAATCAACATATGTGTATCGAAAGTAGTGAATGACACAGAATAAAAATCTTGAATGGAGATAATTATTCTTTGTTTACTTATAGATTTGAAACCGTTGCATAAACTGAGTTCGCGTTTCGAATTTTAAAATCTTAAATGAATAAAACCCTTCCTTAGTTTTCCCTCCCCTGAAAAATTTTATTATAATTTATAGTAAAATATTTAAATGTTGAATTTATTATAAGTACTAATTTTTAGTTGTAAAAAAATATGATGAATATTGATACCTATTTTGGTACATGTACATAAAATTCACGAAAATAACCACATTAAGAAAAGTACACATATAACATAAAATTATTCTTTCAAAATTCAAACAAAAGAATAAAGAAAACAACATTAGCAAAAATTATTTCATGTTAAAAAAAATCTAATTTTTTAAATGTTTATTATCAAGAATAAAATTCGAAAATTAATGCATTCAATATTAAAAAAAAAAACTTAAGGAGATTGGAGTTAAGAAAAATCACATAAAAAAAGAAAATAGTTTAGTTTTTGAATTTCGATACAAGAACCGTGTTTGAGTTTGAATTTGAGAAGAAAAATATGAACAACAAAAACGACATTTCTCTTTCTTTCGCTTTCTTGTTATTCTCCCAAAAACATTGTGTCTTACTTAAAATATGAAGTTAGAGAAAATCTGGAGGTTAACAAAAAGTGAGGAGTTTAAATATTTATTTATTTTTTGAGAGAAATTAGAAGATGTTACATGGAAGAAATAGAAAAAAAATAATATTCACAGTTCAAAATTCAAAACTGATATACCAACTAATTGCATAATGACGAAATAACTTAAATAAAATAATTTAATTTGAAAATAATTATTTTTATTTGAGTGTATTAAATATAATGGCATGAGTACTTTTTCACATTTTAAAAGATAATTCATTTTTATTTTCCATAATTATTCTTTTTAGATAAATATTTTGTTTTTCTATATTTTTATTCGAGAATGATGTTTTTTTATTCTATTCTTTAGATAAATATTTAAGATTCCAAAAAATACTATATTAGATATTGATAAATTGAACCATGATAAGTGATACTACACCTAAATTATGAGGCAGAGTAAAATGAATTCCATATTCATTTGGATAAATTGAAAAATAGGAGAAAAATTCATTATATCGCTTTCTTGTTTTCTTAGTTGTTTAATAATAATAAACACTACATACCATGACATGTGAATGATAATGATGAGTCAAGATTTCTCTTCCTCATTTTTATTTCTTTTCCTTTTAGAATAATTAAGAGACGTATTTTTTTAAGTGAACACGACAGATGTTATTTGTTGTTATCATGGAAGGTTTTTAATTTTTTTTTATTATATTTTAAATATTTATGACTTGCTAAACTACTCATCAGTAATTTTATTCATGCATTTTTGTCTGATTATAACTTTTTTGTACATTCCTACGGTGGGCTTTATTTTGGGCCAAGTGTTTTTTTAAGTCTGATTCTTCCTGCACCTCATAGCTTCTACTGCACCTTTATAGGTAAGATAAAAGATCATTTTGTCCTTAAAAAAATACATTTGGGATTTTACAATCTGAAAATGTATTTTTTTCTTCTATTTAGGTCTCTCATATTGTAGAATTCATGAAGTACTTTTGGATCCCGAAATATCTTCTTTATTATACAATTCAGAATATTTTTTATTCTTTAAAAAAATAGGATTTAGGGTTTAGGGTGTAAAATTCAGAATATTTTTTATTCTTTAAAAAAAATAGGATTTAGGGTTTAGGGTTTAGGGTTTAGGGCATTATGGATTACAAAATCTAGAAGGTATTCGTGGATCTTGAAATATATTCTAAATTGTACAGTCCATAGAACCTCATTACTATAATATGTATTCCAGATTCTACAATTTGAAAGGTAAACCCGAATCCATAATTGTCTTCCGTACAATTTGGATTGTAAGTTCAAAATGTGTTACGAATTGAAAATTTTGAAAGGCACTTCCGGATCCGGGTTTACCTTCTTAATTGTACAATATTCCATAGTACATATTACACTAGAGGTGTTATGGTTTGTACAATTCGGTATACGCAAAACAAACAAAAAGAACTCTAAAATATCTCAAACTTACCTCAATCACCAACGTTCACCGTCAACAATCACCAAACACCATCGGCTACCACTTGAAAATGAAGAATAAGTCATAACACCCTTCACCAATACAAAAACCCTAACATATACTAATAAGTGTTGTAACTTCCCTATTTTTATCCATATTTAATAAAATAATATGCAAGCAATATCTAATTAACATATAAACATATATAACTATATCATATTGTATATCTAAATATATCCATCTTCATAGGATATTAATATTTATAAAAAAAATTAAAGCAAAACATTAAAAAAAAAACATTTCATCCTTCATCTACTCACTAAAGAGTTCTATCACCTACAACCTCATTTGTTCCCATGTAAATACACGATCATCACAGATAAAGAAAACAAAACACAAACAAACAATAGGACAAACTAGCTATAAAATAATTCTATATGATTTCAATTTCAATTTCAATTTAACAAACATAAGTCACTAAGTCTCATACAAATTCTCAAACCATCAAGTGTCTATCATAAAACGTTATTCACATTTCTCATGTCAGATTTCTACTTACCAACATACTCAGATATTTGACTCTACTTCTGGAAGACTCGCGCATTGACTTAGACTCAGAGATATGCACTTGCATACTATCTCACTGTGAATCCACACAAATATGCGCATAAATAATCTCAATATCATATTCCCTAATATGATAAGGTTATTTCATATGACCTGAAAGACCATATTTTATTTCACACATAGACAAAATCATATGAACCCCCTTTGACTCTCAAAACCTAATAATCTTCATTTATAAGACTCCAATCAGGAGATTCAGGATATCTCCTTCTAGACGAATCCCTAATCAATGCACATCCTAAACAATCTTAACATGGTATTTTCTTTCATGGAAATACTATGTTTTGATTAAAATCCATATTCTACATCTCACAATATCCAAAATCACACAATTAAGTCGTACCAAAGCTTAAAATTTCAAAACACACAAAATGTCATCCAATACTCACATAAATATTGTATCGTCCGGTTAGGTCGATTCAATATTAAAAAAATTAAATCAACTCGGAACAAAGACCGAGACTATTATGCTATGGTGTTTAGTTAGATCAGTAAGAAGCCAAATCAAATATCATTTTATAAACGTCTCACTTTGGGAAATATGGGGGGTTCGGTGATGGATAGATATTATTCAAATAGTGGAGTAAAAGAGGACTAGGTAAAAGATACTCGAAATTATGCGAGAACGAATCTGTAACAGCCCACAAAAACAAGGATAGGTGGCATTCATGAAGTTTTCTGAGCATTATAAAAGAGGGAAGACACACCCTAGAAGGGGATGAAGTTTTTTGGGGAGGACATTTGGAAGAAAATGAGAGAAAATTGTAGTGTTTTCGTTGAATTGATCGTGACGAGTAATTAATCACGATTTCGGCGAGAACAAAAATCTAATTAAAGGAATTTTCAATTAAATATACATAAAACTAAATTTTAAATAAGTTATAAGCATGGTTATAGAATCGATATTTGAATCGTGAATTATTTTTCAATTATTTTTTAATTGTGAATCGAATCTTATTATGAATTGTAATATACATAATAAATAAAATATGATATATTTTTAAATAAAAATAAGCAACATGAATAAATGTTCAATCTATAAAATCAAAATGTTCAATTCACACAATCATAAAACATAATATAATGTAAAATACTTTCTATATTTAAATCCTACATCCTAATCTTATGCTTTCATTCATCATCTCTGAGATCAAGATCACTTAGATCATCTTCTTCCTCTAATACAACATTCTCTCAAAGCTCATTTTCATCCTCTTCCACCACATCTTTGATGACTCTTTACAGCAAGTGCACCGCGTCGTCGGAAGTACTAAGGACAAATATCGAATTCACAAGGAACAATTGAATATTCAAGTAGAAAAATCACTAAATATAAAACAGAATAATAAAAGTTTGTTGGAAGAGTTGTTGCTTCAATTGGAAAAATAAGGATTGAGTTTCATATTTCTCACTCTTTTGTATTTTGATTAGTCTTGATAATATTATGCCCTTAGATTGATATTGATGTTCATATAAAAATCATTTATATTGATTCATCGCATATAAAATTATTAAGATGCTCCTTAAATATTGATTCATCGCATATTTATAAAAACAACTTAAAATTCAGATCAGACGTTGATAGCAATTAACATTTCAAGTTTATTCATAGCACTCAAATATGTTAAGTATTATTGTTTAGGTCAGAACCATAAAAATACTTTCCAGACATATTTAAGATTCTAGATAAAGAATTAGAAGCAAAACAATAATATCAATAATCAATCAAGAACATAATATTATATTCAGATATCACCTCAATACATAAGAGTTTGAACAAATTACTCTCAATCCCAAAGGGTAGAATTAGTCATACATCTTTTAACACCTTTTATTCTCCGAATTGGGTTACAAGTTACTCAATGGTGTTTTTATCTCAATCTTGCACACTAGGGTTGTGCCTCAAGCAATTTAACCTAATTTGATTGGTAAGTGGATTCTCGCTCAAGTGAGAATTGGCTCGCTTAAGTGAGTAAAACATCGAACCAGCCCAATGTCTCTGGCACTATCTCGCTCAAGCGAGATATGACTCGCTTGAACAAGATCCACTGGTGGCATCTTGGCTTTTTGTGAATTTGGGCAGCTTTAGTGAGTTTTGATGCATTCCAACTTTCTCTTTTTAGCTTTGTATATTTTCCTTTTGCCCAATTATCTCCATTATTCCCTATAATCTTGTAATTAACACAAAAATTTGGGAATAAATTGTTCTTATTTAAATTAAAATTGCAAAATATTTAAAAATGTATAATTTCATAAATTAAAGGTTATTTTATACTTATCTTATCAATTAATATTCATAAGTATCTATATTTTAATATGAATTATTACTAAAATTTGGCACTTATCAATCTTCAATTATATCATCAATCTCATTATTATTTGCAATTACGATAGATTTTCCCTTTCTATCAACCTTAGTAGTTAAATTTCTTGGACCTTTATTCCTTTTGTTGCTTCGAGCCCCCTCTTCAAGAGTAAAAGATTCATTTACATCCATCCATGAAACATCATTTGGTAGGCAAGGATCTTCCTTTTCAATAATCCACTCAGCATCTGATTCCATATCAGATAAACATATAGGATCATAAGTATCCTTTTTTTTTCTCTCTAACCTTTTGTCTCATCTCAAGTTGAAGATTATACTTAACAAAGACAAGAGCATTTAATCTTTGTTGTTCTAAGCGATTCCTTCTTTTAGCATGCACTTTATCAAATATGTTCCAATTTCTTTCACACCCAATAGCATTACAAGTTAGACTTAAAACTCTTATTATTAGATTTTGTAGCTCTTTACCCTCTTCACCATAACTTTCCCACAAAGAGCTGCAATTTCGAACAAAAAGCTAACATTAATAAATCGTGATCCAAATTGTTATGTTTTTTATGAAACTATTTAGGATTAATTAAATGCTTTACCAGAATGCTTCTTATTCATGCCGGCCAAAAAAAAAAGAATGCTTCTTATCCCTAGTATTTATTGCCATGTTTCCAAAAAATCCTAGTGCTCTTTTGAATTTGTCAAGTTCTTTATCAAGTTGAAATCTAATCCTCCTATCTGGGATAATTTTTTCAATGGTCTCATATAAACCATATAAAACTTCACTGTCTGCATTGAAATTTTTGTCATAATAAAATTTGATCAAAAGAAACAAAAATTATTGAAATAAAAAATATTATTAATTTGCAATAATTATTAAGGTAATAATAAATTAATAATAGTTACTTACTTAGGATTAAAATTTGCAACATGAAGAGGCTTATATAATTGCAAATTTCAACGAGTATCAATTATTTCCACACCTTTTTGTATCAAGATTCTTCATTCTTTAAATTTGAGGTTATTTGTTCTTTAGCTTTATCCATAAATTCATATATGTAGGGAATAACAAGTTTTGTGTCTTCATCTACAAGTCTTAATACTTTCACAAGTGGAGTTACACACTTCAAACAATATTGGATGGATTTCAAGAACCTATCATCACTTAAACAAATGTTCACCACTTGTTTACCTTAATTTTTTACTAGCATGATTACTTGTTGTTCATTCTTGTGAAACAAACATACCTCAAATAACATTTTTCTATTGTGTTATGGATTGTAGGGTAAGAAAAGCCGTTGGAAATCGCGTGACTACTGATCGAGCTAATTCTTTTTCTTTGGAATACTTTCTATATAAATTTAGAACCCATGTGTGTCTATAAATGAAAGTTGTGATCTTTTTGGCATTTGCAATGGTATTATAAAATACTGGGAGTTGACCAATGTCTTCAAAAATTAAATCAAGGCATTGGGCTACACAAGGAGACCAAATATAATTTTGTTCTCTTTTCCTCTAACATTTGTCCTGTTGCCACAAAATTAGAAGCACCATCAATCACAACTTGCACAACATTATCCTCTCCAATTTCTTCTACCATAGAATCTAATAGTTCAAACCTTTGTTTGACATCCTTGGTCACATTACTAGCATCAATAGATTTTAAGAAAACTGTTCCACTTGGACTATTCACAAAAAAATTGGTAAGAGACCTTCCTTTTCCATCTGTCTAACCATCACACATCAAAGTACACCCACATTTCTCCCATTCAACCTTATATTTCTCCAAACTAGCTTGGATATTGTCAATTGAATTTTTTAAATAAGACACCCTAACTTCATGATAAGTAGGAGGTATTAGACCATTTTCCATATTCAGCAACATATTTTAACATTTGAATAAATAACAAACTTCTTACCAAATTAAATGGTAAAGCATTACCATATATGCATTTGCAAATGTCCGTAATGACCAACTCTCTATCTTTAAACATTTCATTCATGGTTTTTTGTTTTCCTTTCCTGGAAAATGACTCCAATGTCCCCTTCTTATCTTGGATATCCACTTCTTCAAAACAATCTTGGCAGTTTGCTTCTTTGACTTTTTCTTTATCTTCTAATAACTTCATAAACATGTCTTTGACATCATCTGTAACAGATATACACACAATGACATTTTTCTTTATACCAGCAAGATGATATTTCATTCTTGCAACACCACCCCAACAAGTATGTGAATAATATTTACACTTCACTAGAAGTCTATGAGGGGGGAATACTCTCACAATGATTCCATGTAAAATCTGTTTCGCTTTGCTTGACTCATCGTCTCTCTCTACCAACAAAGTCAAACAAGTAACATAAATAAACAAATATGAGATTTTTTTAAAATTATATAATAAAATTAAATAAGTACTAAAATAATTTTATATAAAAAAAAAGAAACAAAAACTTAAATAATTATATATAAAAAAAAGTAAAAATAACATAAACAATTTTTATTTTAAAATACAATTTTGTTTAAAAATATAATAAAAAAAAGAAAAAAAAAACTTAAATAATTATTTACAAAAAAAATAAAAATAACATGAACAGTTTTTATTTTAAAATAATTTTTTTTAAAAATATAATAAAAGAAAAGAAAAAATTATTTATAAAAAAGTAAAAATAACATAAAAAGTTTTTATTTTAAAATACAATTTTTTCAAAAAAAAATATAATAAAATAAAATAAAATAAACAGAAACTTAAATAACTATTTATAAAAAAGTAAAAATAACATAAACAATTTCTATTTTAAAATACAGTTTTTTAAAAAATATAATAAACATAAAATTAAATAATTATTTAAAAAAGGTAAAAATAAAATACAGTTTTTTTAAAAAAATTATATAAAAAGTACTGAAATAATTTTATATAAAAAATAAAATAAAAAAAACTTGAATAATTATTTATAAAAAAGTAAAAATAACATAAACAATTTTTATTTTAAAATACAGTTTTTTTTTAAAAATATAATAATATAAAATAATAAAATGGTTTGGCTTTTCTAAAAGGTGGGTCATTTTCTGAAAGATGGTTCAACTTTTCTAAAAGATGGTTCAGCCTTTTAAAAAATAGTTCAAATTAGGTTAGGTGTGGTTCAAATATTAAAAACTTAGTTCAATAATTACTTTACCAAATAAATTTTTCTTCTTCGAATTTCTTCTGATGGTCTTTTTTTTTTTCTTTTGCCGTGACCCCCCTTTTCTCTTCTCTGATGTTTTCTTCTCACTTGCTCCGCTGACGGTAAATTTATATTTTTAGTGTTCCTCGTTTTTCTTCTTCTCTTCTCCATTATCATTCTTGACTTAATTTATAAGCAAATTGATTATCCCTCTCTATGACGGTTTTGGGATTTTTCGAAAGAAATTAAATATTTTGATTAAGGTATTTTTTGGGGTACACATTTATCTTTATAAAAAATGTATTTTCTTTCTGAATTTTTTTTAAAAAAATTAAATGAATCATGGTCTTTTATCTCTTTTTTGGGATTTTTCCTGAATTTGCTTGAATTAGAAATAACAAAATAGAATCGAGAATTTTGCTAGAATTAAAAATAACAAAATAGAATCGATAATTGCACAATTCACTGGATTTATGTCACGATTCACACTAAAAAACTATTCATCTTCCGATTTGAATTGATAAAGTCAAGTTTTGATTTGAATCGGAAGACAAATCTTATGATTCGAACCATCCTAACTACTATAGTTATAAGTAAAATCTATAAAATATAAATAAATTAATATTTTAAAAATAATTGTAAAAATTCAGTTTAAGTTTTTTTTTAAAAAAAACTGGCTTGAGCGACAAAAATCGTTTGAACGAAAATGAATCAGCAAGCTGATGACATTTTACGGCAAGTGCACTGCATTTGTCAAAAGTAATAATTGTTCCTAAGAACGGATATCGATCCCACAATAAACAGTGAATTATCGAGTACAATATTCGCTAAATATAACAACAAAACAATAAAAATATAACAACAAAACAATAAAAAGAGTTTAGAAGTGATGGTGTTGGCACTGATCAATAAGAAAACAAACAAAAAATTCGGTGTTTCAATTGGAAAAATAGGGATTAAGTTTCATCTCCCTCACTCTCATGTATATTGAGTTCTTTGATTGAAATTGATGCCCGTAGAAAATTCATTTATATCGATTTCTCGCATATAAAATCCTTAAGAATGTTTCCTAAATATCGATCCCTCGCATATTTTTAAAAACAACTTAGGTCTATTCCTAGCACTCAAATATGTTAAGTATTAATGCTTAGGTCTGAACCCTAAAAATACCTGTCGGTCAGATTTAAGATTCTCAATTTGTCACGGAAAGTTAAAATTAAAACAACAATATCAATAATTAAAACTAAATATTAATATATCGAGTTTGAGCAGATTACTCCCAATTCCAAAGGGTAGAATTAGCATGCATACTTCTAGCACCTTCCATTCTTCCAATTTAGTTACAATTCACTTTATGGTGTTTTCCTCTCAATTTGACACCCTAGGGTTGAGCATGTAGCCCTCTATTTATCCTAGTTTTCTAGGGTTAGGTTGCTTCCTGTGTCACGCGCTAATGGGCTAAATGATAAAACATAAAAAGACCTAATCTTCCTTTGCATCTTTTTCCCATTTTAGGACCTTCCAGCTTTCTCTTTTTAGCTCAAATTATTCTCCTTTATTCCAAATCTTCAATCCTCCCTACAAATCTGCAATTAACACCAAATTTGGGAATAAAATGCTCTTATTCAAATAAAACTCATAAAAATGTAAAAAGGTATAAATTCATAAATTAGGAATTATTTTATATGTAAATTAGCAATAAATCCTCATAAGTGCTTATATTTTAATATGAAATATTAATGAAATTAGACACTTATAACAAGCACTCCAAAATTTCTCCATTTTCGCTTGAACGAAAATCACATATCGTTGGAGTGAAAATGGACCATAAAGTAAGTCATAAATTACCCCATTTTCGCTTGAACAATCGTTTAAGTGAAAATGAACCAGAAAGTACCTCAAAATTTATCCCATTTTCGCTTTAACAATATCACATCTCGTTTGAGCAAAAATGGACACAAAAGCACCTCATATACTAAATCAAAGTGACAAATTCCCTATTAGAGTTGAATAATTACTCTAAATCAAAATGAAACAACCAATACTCAACAACATTATCCTTTAAATGATTCATCAAACTATTTAAATACATTTATTTACTTATTCCAATAAAAAATAATATAATTTTATAACATCTACCATATCTACAATCTCACATTCTAATCTCAATCAAATTCTAATATATCAAAAAACAAGCAATTCTGCAATAAAATTTTGAAACTGGTGACCACGTCACCCCCACATCCAAATCTTCTATTCTAGAATTATATTGGAAATTTAAAACTAACTTCCCTTACTTGAACTTGAGAAAATGCTTACTAAGAGCTCCCAATATATTAAAAGCTCAATAGTAGCTTAACCTGCACCACAAAGTCCTGATAAAAAAAATTTAACTATATCATTAGAACTCTGAGCTAACATAGACTAATTCTGAAGTTAAAAGAGTCACATGCAACACCTATACTGAGACAAACCTAACAACTTCATATTCACTTCAGGAGTCTAATGACGAACTCCGATCGTCAAAATTCATAAACGAGAAGGTCATAATCTTATAAAAAAGAAAGATAAAAGGAAAATATAAGTTTTAGAGAGATGATGATTCTTTTAAAATGAAACCTTAATTTTCTATTTATAATTTTTTTATTTTAATAATAAAATATTTAGATGCCATTTAACTTATACCACTACTATTCTAAGATTATTTATAGATTTTACAAGTGTGTTGGGTTGAAATTTTAAAAAAAATATGAAAATATAAAAAGAAGGAGGCAGTTTCTTCCTGCACCCCCACTTTTTTCTTCCTGCAACCCACACTCTTATACAAAGACGAAATCACCCTTATTAGTTTTCAAAATTCCAAACATATCCCTAATATGAAAAAACCCTAAAATGAAGGCAGCGTTGATTTTCTCATTTGCACAGCGTTTTTCTTCATCTCCCACAACAACATAGCAGCGGCACCTCCACAACATTCTTCTTTCAATCTCACACATTCCTTTTTGGTGATTTAGAGTGCTCTTCACAAAGAAGTAAGTAAATTCCTTTGTTTTTCGGATTTACAGATCCGTTTTTTCCATGGATTTATGTTTCCGTAATCATTTTTTCACATTCCGAACTTATGGATCTGGTAAAATCTCGAATTTCTGATTCTGGGAATGTTCTGGATTTCGGGATCCGGTAAGCTTCCAAATTTATGGATCCGATAAGCTTCCGAATTTATGGATCCGGTATTGTATTGGATTGATGTGTCCGAAATAATGAGTTGCTCTTTGTGCTTGTGTTACTCAAATTAGTAAACAACAATTATATTGGGTCAATGTTTTGTTGTTTTTTTCTTGGTATTATATTTAAACTTTATTTAGTGTTTGGGTCAACAATTATACTAGGTTTTGTAGTGTTTTGTAGTAAACTTTATTTAAATTTGACATTGCAGTTGATACCTAAGGATAAAGATGATTAGTGATTGTGGAAATGCAGAACGGTGCCCTTTTCAAATTTTAGGTCAAGGGTAATGTTGGAATTTTTAAAATTTTGGGGGTGCAGGAAGAAAAACGTGGGGGTGCAGAAAGAAGAAGCCGAAGAAGGAATGCAAATGCAAGGAGAATTTGTCGGGTTTTTTTAATGGATTGGCACTAAGGCGAAGTGCCCGAGAGGGCCAAGGCCCAAAATGATATAAAATAACTTTACATCCGGGCAGTTTCTTCCTGCATCCCCACATTTTTCTTCCTGCACCCCTACACTCTTGTGCAAAGACAAAATTATCCTTTAAAATTTTTGAAATTCCAAAATTACCCTTAATGTAATAAAACCCTAAAAACTTAAAATGGTTGCCATTTGTGCGTGGAGACCGTCTTCTTCGATAGCACAGCGTATTCTTCAACGGCGCAACACACATTGAATCTCGGTTTTGCAATAGCTTCTTCTTCCAACTCTCATCCATCTCTCATTCATAAAGGTAAGTACATTCATGTGTTCCGGATTTTGATATCCGTTTTTTTCATGGATTGTTGTTTCCGTAAATGTTATTTCACGTTCCAAATCACAGAATCCGGTAGATTTTTGAATTTGGAGATCCGGTACTTTCCCAGATTTGTGGATCCGTTAGTTTCCCAGATGTGAGGATCCGTGACCTTTCCGGATTTGTTGATCCGGTAGTAGTCCGGATTTAGGAATCCGGTAGTATTCCGGATTTAGGAATCTGGTAGTGTTTATATGTAGCAAAACCCGGTAGACCTCTGTTTACTATTCCTCTATTTTTTTGCTTCGTTTTTTTTGCTTGGAACTTCTCCTTTACCTCTAAAAATAGCTAAGCATTTTCGGCAACCAAGGAAAGGTTCATCAAATGTTCAGGTATACTTTATAAAAGATTAGAATTAGATTACATGTACACTGTTAGTGCAGGGTACCACATGCAAATTTCTGCAGGTTTATGAATATAAGTTGAATCTAACTTGAATGGTGTAATTGAACAGAAATGGTGAAGACTAGGGGAGGAGGTTCACA
>Ga0123342_1001910_pt1 | contig 34921 bp, 22 predicted proteins | sample Turbeawhitnodule_FD_89960 | JGI IMG/M metagenome (GOLD analysis project Ga0123342, IMG submission 89960) | Root nodule microbial communities of legume samples collected from Mexico - Turtle bean Mexico white nodule | ecosystem: Host-associated > Plants > Roots > Nodule | place: Mexico: Nepantla... | reverse complement strand
TAACTCTTTAAATTCAGTTTGTTTGTTGTTTACTGGTATAAACAACCGATTGTTTCTACGAAACAACCAATTGTTTTTCTGGTCTATAGCTTTTGCTTGCTGTTTTGGCTAACTGAATTGCTGAATCATTTGGTTCCTGAGATAAATTCATTCTAGTTTTTGAAATATTTGCGAAAACCCTTTTAAACAATTCACCCCCCTCTAGTTTAAAGCCATATTTTCTAACAATAATGACCCAAAGATTTATCTAGGATGGGAAGCTAAGGTAGAACACACTTTTAATGTGTATGAGGTCGAAGAGGACCAAAAAGACCAAAAGGTTAAGTTAGCTTCCCTAGAATTTGAGGACTATGCCATGCAATGGTGGCATCGAACTGTAATGGACATTGGGCTAAACAAGAGGTCAGTCGTGGTCTCTTGGCATGATTTAAATTTCTGCATATGTGCACGGTTTGTTCCTCCTCACTATAGGAAGGAACTCTTGTTGAAGCTCCAATAACTTCATCAAGGATTTAGGACTGTAGATGAGTATTTCAAAGATTTAGAAGTAACTTTGACTAAAATTAATATGCATGAAAGTGAAGAGTCAAAGATTTCTAGATTTGTGAGTGGATTACAATGAGAAATACAAGATGTTGTAGAATTATATGAGTATACTTCTTAACAAAAATTGGTTCATCTAGCTATCAAGGTAGAATCACAAGTTTTAAAGAGAATTTAAAAAAAAAAAACTCATAATGATGGATTTTCAAATCATCTTGGAAGGACAAACACAAATTTCAAAACCAAGACTTTCCTTCTAATTTCTCAAAAGAAACCACCCTACATCATAAAAATTATAAAAATAAACCTTTTACTCCTAAATCACCCACCAAAACCTCAAGTAAAAAATGCTTTAAATGTCTAAGTTTTGGGCACATTGCTGCTAATTGCCCAAGTAAAAGAACAATGATGGTTAAAGGGACCATAGTTCCCAATCATCTAGAGTTAGTTCCCCTTCCTCTTCAAAAAACCCAAGTGAGGACGAGTGTGAAATACCATGTGAAGATGATTTGTTAGTGAGGCGCATGCTTAGACAACTTCAAAAACCTTTTGATGAAAGTCAAAGGGAGAATATTTTTCATACAAGATGTCTTATTAATGACAAATTATGTTCAGTAATAGTAGATGGGGGTAGTTGCACAAATGTGGCAAGTACAAGAGTAGTGGAGAAACTTGGATTACCCATCATATGTCATGCAAAGCCCTACAAATTACAATGACTTAGTGAAAAGGGTGAAATAATGGTTAATAAACAAGTCCTCATAACATTTTCCATTGAAAAATATAAAGATGAAGTTTTATGTGATGTTGTGCCAATGGAAGCCATACATGTGCTTTTGGGAAGGCATTGACAATATGAGAAAGATTTTACATGATGGTCATACCAATAAAATTTCTTTTAACTTCCAAGGGTACAACATTATGTTAAAACTTCTCTCACCAAAAGAGGTTAATGAGAATCAAATAAAAATGAAAACAAAAAGAGAAAATGAAAAAGATAAAGAAAGAAATGATAAAACGGGTATCAATACCTCACCTCACACCGTAAAAACAATCATGTTGACATGTACAAAAATACAAATTGCTCCTCTAAGGTGTTCTTCTTCCTTATCTTTTTCATTACCAATTCATTCTAAATACTTGACATCTTTGACAAAGAAGTTAAGGGATGACATTTAAAAACCTCCTAAAGGTTCTCACCTTCTAAGAGGATTTTCACAAACCAATCAAATCTTCCCTAAACATTCTCTGCAAACATGGCCTGTATCTAGAACTCATCCATGCAAACTCCCAAAGCTTCATGAACATAAGTTTGATTCACAAACCATTTCTAGAAATGTTTCTATCTTCTTTGTGAACAAACTAACTATGTTATTTATAGGAGTTCTAAATTCGAGGTCGAATTTTTTCCAACTTGGGAGAAATGATACAACCCAATTAGACAAGGAGATAACCAAGGACACAACAGACATTTCATAATTATGTCAGTCATCTCAACATCCAAGACAAGGCCCCACCAAACTTCAAAAGGACCTCAGCAAAAGAAGAATTGAACATAGACCAGAGCATCAAATGTTCTTTCTTTTGGTCTTTTTAAAAGACAAGTTTATGTAAATAAAGTGGGCTCAATTTGGGGATCCAAATAGAAGAATAAGCTAAAGTTGGGTTCACTTAGCATAAATTGGGGTGTACTTAGAATAAATTGGGCTTGTGCCAAGCCCACCTTTTATGGCAAGTGCTTTTAGGTTTAGGGTTTCTTTGACCTACCTTCTAGAAGGTTTCTCACAAATGACACCCTTACCCCTCTATCTTGTTATCCAATACACTTTCTCCTATAAATAGAGTGTCTTGCCTCATGTATTTCACACAATGGAAATTGAACAGAAAAGAAACTATGCTTGAGTGATTAGTGAGCTTTGTCTCCTAAAGTTCTTGGGTATTATCTTGAGTGTAGTGCACCTCAAGTGGTGGCTGCTCACCACTCATCTTGGAACCATCCACCATTCCAAGTGGCGTGATTCTTTGCTCCATTTTCCATAAGCTTTCTTCATCTCTTCATCTTTTTCCTTTCTTATTTGCACCATTTCCATTCCTTTTTATGTCCTTGGGTTCTTCCATCTTGTTTCTTTCCATTATATGTTTTTATTTCCACACCTCATCATCATCAACACCATATAATTGTGTTTTTATCTTTGCCCTCTAGAAGTGAACCTTCACACTTACTTAACCACTTGGTTAAGTTTGTGTCCAGTGGGAATCTTCTTTGGGTTTCTCACCATAATTGTTAATCTCAAAACTCCTAAACAAAAGAGTAACCCATAAAATGTGCAATCCTAAAATCAACTCACGTCCATAATGCATTATGAATTTTAATTTATTATTTAAATTGAGTTGGATGTATATGTATGAATTAAAAATCTATGATCGTATAATTTGATCTGACATGTGGTGTAATATAAACATAGTCATTCTCAATGAGGAAATACTATGTTGAGATGTTTAGATTGTGTATTGAACTTGGAGTACTAAAGAAGATGATTTGACTCTACTGATATTGGACTCACATAAAGAAAATATTTGGTAATGAGAGTTAAAGGAGTTTAATATGACCCAATCCACGCTTTTGAAAAGAAATGTGTCTAGTAGGTCATAGGGATTTATTGTGTCATATGAGTGGACTAAGTTCCTATTATGTAATTTTGTTGTAGTGACAACTTAGTGAAGGCAGTTTTACGATGCAAATCTCTGAGTCTAATTCAACGTATGTGTCTTTTGAAAATAGAGTTAAGTGTTTGTGATGCATGATGTATGTTAGTAGTTCATAACATGAGATGTAGCCTTTTGACTGAGTGATATACACTTAATTTTTTAGAGATATTTAATGAATGGATTGATATTATATCCATGAGAATATATGGATGAGATGTGGATGAAATGTATGAATTTGTTCCTTCAATATATGTATATGATTTCAATAAATGAATGTATATAAGTTTGTTTTTAAAACTGTAGTTTACCTTATTTTTGTACATTTGTATATTGCTTATCAATTGTGATGATGCGTTGTGTTGCACAAGCAAATGATATTGTACGAAGATAATTTAACATAGATTGAGAAAATATAATAGATTATGCTTATGTTTTTGTTTATTTTCTTTTTCTTTGAAGTTATATTATGAAAGGGGAAAGATTTAAAAAAGGTAACGTAGATAATATGAATATTTATTTATCTTATATTAATTAATAATAATGGAGTGTTACATTAAAACATGATTCTTAAAAAAATTAAATTTTATATTTTAATAATAGTTGTTTTAGTTTTCTTTTTCACTTTTTAAACTATGAAAAATTTCTTTTTTAATTAGGTTCAAGTAAGATATATAAGTAAGAATACACATTTGCTATATTATTATAAGATCATTGTTATTGTAAAAAATGAATAAGAGGTGAATCGGGTTGATTGGATTGGTCGATTACTTCCTTGAAGGATTGTTGAGTTAAGTGATGAAAGCCGAGTGGAAGACCACATGTAGAAGATTCTCCAATGCTCAAGTAAATAAGAGTACAATAATATCTAAATAGTGAGTAAAATAAAGTATTAAGTGAATTGAGCATACTCCCTGGGATGGTATTTATAAGCCTTAGTAGTTAGTATAATATCTTGAGTAACTAATATGGTTATAATAACATGCAATTATCGCATATTCGTGTCGAGTTCGGGAAGATGGGTCAGTTACTTACTAGTATATGAGATATGTGTAGTAATTGCAGGTGGTTATGTGCCACATCATAAGTGGGTAACAACTGCTAAGAGATTCTAGGTATCGAGCAATACACAAGCCCCCAAAACTCAAGAATTTGATTTATTTTCTGAGTACATATTGTCGATTTATCTCGGGTTAGGCTTGATAATTGTTTGTGGCTCAATGGTCCGAACATAATGTAATTAAAGTGTATGTAATAAAAGCGATAAATATTACCATTAAATGATAACTAAAATGAAAAATACGACATAATAATGAGACGAATAAAACAATATGTCTATTAATGAAGGCCTTTTTATCTCATGATGGAATCTACATTTTTAAGTGTTGTGTCAATTTGGTAGCTGACATTTCATTGAAAGGTTGTCATGAAGAGACATGTTGCCCTAGATCGAGGTGACAGTTCATTTTGGCAGGGTTAACATTTTTAAAATTAGGGTTTAAGTAAGTGGGACGCTTTTTCAAAACCTATAAAAGACAAAATGGATATTTTTTTCATCTTTTCGTCATTTGATTTTGTTGGTATTGATGCTTGCCCTAGGTTCTAGTTCTTTTGTTCTTCAACTCGTTGTGATTTTTTTCATTTGCTACTCATTTTGCTTTTTAGGTATGTCTACCTCTTCTGCTTTTTCTTCTAATCTTGTTTCTTCCTTTGAGGAGAGTCCCCTTGTTAGTAGAGAAGTTACGCACTTAGGAGAGGACGATTCAACAAGTCACACTGACTTGTTTTATGTTGAAGGGGATAGTTGGAAATTAGTCCAGAAGCTATCCCAAGGGCCTATATGACAGTTATAACGATGGCTACTGATAAGTGTCAGATTTCAATAATATTTCATATTAAAATACAAGTACTTGTGGATATTAATTGATAAAATAAACATAAAACAACCCTTAATTTATGAATTTATACCTTTTTACATATTTTGTGATTTTAATTTGAATAAGAACGATTTATTCCCAAATTTGTGCTAATTTCAGGATTCTAGGGAAGAATGGAGATGATTGGGCAAAAGGAGAATATACAAAGCTAAAAAGGGAAAACTGGAACGCACCAAGCACTCACCAAAGCTTGCCCAAACTCACCTAAGTCAGACGCCACCAGAGAACCTCGCTCAATCTCGCCCAAGCGAGATTGCTCCAGTAACATTGGGCCTTTTTTCGTGTTTCTCGCTCAGGCGAACCCAATAATGTCCAAGTGAGAAAACACTTAGCCCACAGAAATTAGGTTAAAGAGATGAGGCTTAAGGCACAACCCTAGGGTGCGAAATTGAGAGGAAAACACCATTAAGTGAATTGTAATCCAATTGGGAGGATAAGAGGTGTTAGAAACCCTAGAAGTGGCAGCCGTCAAGGAGAAACATTCATAATCTTCTTTTCTTGCTCTCCCTGTTTGAAACAGCCACCATGTGTGGCTAATTCTATCCTTTGGGATTGGGAGTAATCTGTTCAAACTCTTATGTATTGAGGTGATATCTAAACATAATATTTTGTTCTTGATTGATGATTGGTAATGTCATTTTGTTTGAAATGCTTGGTTTACCATGATCTTGAAATTTATATTTGACTGGAAAGTACTTCTAAGTTTTTGACCCAAATCAGAATGCTTAACATATTTGAATGCTAGGAATAGATTTGAAATATTAATTGCTACCAACGCCTAATCTTAATGATAAGAACTTTTTATAAATATGCGAGGAATTGATATTTAGGAAGCATCTTAATAATTTTATATGCGAGAAATCGATATAAATGATTTTTATACTGGCATCAATATCAAATGACATAATATTGTCATGTTAATCAAAATACAAAAGAGTGAGAAAGATAAATCTCAATCCTTATTTTTCCAATTGAAGCAAGAAACTTTTTGACTTGTTTTCTTATTAATCATTGCAATCTTAACAAACTTCAACAAACTTTATTATTTTGTTTTCTATTTAGTGAATCTTTTAATTGATTATTCAACTATTCCTTTTGGGTTCGATATTCGTCCTTAGGGACAAATTATTACTTCTTACAACGCGGTGCATTTGCCGTAGAAAAGTACTTAGCTACCACCGTTGAACCAGGGAGTACTAATGTTGTTCTAACTAAATGAAAGGATTCCTACCAAGTCTCTGGGAGATTTCTAAGCCAAGTCCTGCAAAGAAAACGTGGAAGGAGAAGTTCCTCTCCATCTTTAATCCTGAGTACTCTTGGGTACTCAATGAATTTTCCTCTTATTCCTCCAAGTTTACCTCGAAGGATAAGATGGAGGAATTCATTTCTTCCTTTAGCATATGTTATGACGCCATAGTTGATTTTGTGGTGGTTAGACATTGTGTTGAGTTTTTATGAAGCCTCCTCGTGATGTTGGGGACTTCACTTTTGTTTATGAGTACTTTTTCAAAGAATCCAATATTAATTTTGCTTTGTCTCCTTTCTAGTGTCGCATGCCGACTGCTATAAATGTTACGTTGAGTCAGTTGCATCCAAATAGTTAGGCCTTTCTAAAGGCCTTTCAAATACTTTGCCACACATATTCAAATCATACCTACTATTAATATCTTTATGTATTTTTATCAACTAAAGCACAATGTAGAGGTTAGTTGGGTTTCACTTAATGGAGCCCAACATGGTTCTCTTTTTACTGTTCATTCCTCTTCGTTTAAAAACTTAAAAAAAATGAAGTTAAAATGTGCACCTCAAAAGCAATAGAAATGATATTTTTTTATCCAAACTTTCACATCTCGTTTCCCCATGTATTGGAAAGGTCAAACAAGTTGAAGTCTCGTGTTGAGTATCTACTCTCTCCCAAAGAGAGACTAGACGTAGAATTAATGAAGAATTTACCTCGTTCAATTAGCAACCGTATGTACTCTTCAGTCCTCTTTTTGAGGATCCTCATGCCCTTTTCCTTGGTAAGGTTTTTATGTTCTATTTCTTTGCTTGTGTCTTATAGTAATGTTGATTGACTTTGTTTTGTTCCTCCGTGCAGAGATCATGGCCAAAGACTTTGACTATAAGAAGTTGTGTTCCATGTTTGGAACGCCCTCTTTGGCCGGGCAGAAAAGCATGAAGGCTCCACAATCACAACATAGGAAGGATGCAGAAACTGGTGCCTCAACATCAATTCCTAGGAAAGATCAAGTTCTAGTCTCCAGATCCACCTCGATAACAGCTACTCCTAAGATTATATCGGTTGCTCAACCAATCCAACAGGTTCATCCTCCTCGAGCTTCGTTTCAAGCTCCAAATCCCAACAATTCCCTTACCTACTGAGTTGCCTCTATCGAGATTTATCTATCATGGGAAGACCAGGCCACTAACCCATGTTGATTATGTCTCCACTTTGGAAGCGAGGTCAAAATCAATGTGGCATATAAATTTAAGTGTGAATCAAGTCCGACATTTGGATGGTTTTCCCAACCCGTATGATATCGAGCTCCTCAACGTTGTTGATCCCTTTGGAACTTTGGACTTCGTCGAGGTGATGATGGCGCGAAGCATGGCTATTGTGTACCACTAGAAGAACTTGTTGGCCAAGAGCTCAAATAGCATAAATAAATTATTATAAATTAACCAACTGACAAATTATTATAAATGAATTTAATTTTATTTATCCAAGAAAAAAGAATTACAAGATTATAATTTTAACTTAAATAAATAAAGTAGTGTTTCATGTGCAAGACAACTAAATCGACATTGTTAATGAGCAGATGTTCAATTTCTCTTATTATTGTTCGACGAATTTTTCTTCAAACTTGGCTTTGGGATCTATGTCAACTTCATTTTTTACTTGTCTTCCAACAATAATGTGTATTCCATCAATTATTAATATTTTTGTGACTAGTAACTTTATTTTAATGACTTGATTTTTTTTTTTAAAAATACTAAAATAAAATCTTCTAACAATGATAAAAGGGGTAGTAGGTATATCTGGTTTGGATACCATGATACTCGTACTCGCCGCATTAACAAGTAGGTAGTTAGAAAACCTATACACATTACCCGCTAGTATCCATTGTGGATATTCATTTAGTATCCATTACAAAATTTGTCCATGGATATTTGTGGGTATGAATTATTTTCCATCACTACACTTAATTGATATTGCAAATTTATTAACATGCCTTTTTTGGTATGACTTTCTCCATGAGTGCAATTTCACGGAGCTTACTCTTTATATTAACTTTCCTAGCAATGTCAACCTCTTTACACTGATTCAAGATCACATCAAATTCTCGTTGAATAGATAAATATGTGGATTTCGTATCACATGAAATATCAAAAAAGCTTAATCATGTCCATATGTTGTGCACTTAATCTAGTGGTATGCTACCAACACCATATGCAACTAAGTGATAAGCACAAGGAAGACCATGATACAACCACAACATACGTTATTAGACTCAATGTACCTTACTCTATCATTTTTTTTCACAATATGTTGTAATGCATATTTGACACAAAAACCTTGTAATTTTTTGTATGTTGTGATGTTAAGCACATGTCAGACCACACAACTCTTAGGAAATAAAGTTTTAGTTACATATGTTGCAAAGTTATCATGTTAATAGAATCCCAACAAAAACATAATTCTCCCCTAGATGTATGAAACATCATATTAAGACACTGTAATTTTTATACTAGTTCACTCTTTTTCAAGAGTTACATCTAGTTAGTTAACTACACCAGTTAAGCTTACACTAAACACCCTATTCAACATAACAGTTGCAATCTACCCAAAAATCAAAATACAAGAAAATATCACATCATGTTTAATAGATTAAAACTTCAAAATAATCTGTCGATTTCACGTATTAGTAAAATACACAAATTGAATTATAGTTTCAATATGTTAAAACAAGTTGATACTTATGATTTCAACATGTTAGAAAATCACTTAAACAGATTGAAAGAACTTTGCCATAACTACAACAGGTTCTAACTATTTTTAACAAAATAACTCGACATTTCAACCTGTTACGGTACTTACTACAGTTCAAAAGAGCTTCAACCAATAACACTTTAAATTTAACGAATTTAAACCATTTTAACTAGTTTAAATTATCTCTTTACCAAGTTTAGTTCTTACTACTTTCTTTAGTAATATGTAAGGATCACTTTAACATCAAGAAAAAATAATACAAATAAATGACACACACAACAAAAATACAAGGTCTTCATTTCTTCACGAGAGTTGAATTCATCAAATACAATTTGGAACAAGCTTCAATTCCAACACTACTAAGCACCAAAAATGCTTGGATGGTCTACTCAAACCTTCAATTGCACAAAACACTATTAAATATTCAAATGATATAATTCACATTCAATACTTAAATTTATTTTCTTATTTCTTATGATCAAAATTTTATAGACTTCACAAATGATATACTATCATTAGACCATCTAGTAAGATGTAAACCATCTAAGGTCTCATAACAACAATATCTAAAGTAAGAACATCTTATACTTGTTAACAAATTTATCACATAAAAAATCATCAACTTCTCTTTATGTATTAATCTACCAACATGTGGATTATCTACTAACATCGTGAATAGTTATATTTTTTATTTATAAAAAATTTAATTTAAATAATAAAATATTCATATTTTATCTTAGTTAAATTACTTCTATTCTTAAAGTCCTTACAATAAAGTATATGTGAAAAAATCACTTATTAACTTTAGTATTTTATTATTTATAATATTTAAATTAAATATTATTTAAAAGGATTGAAACCAATTTTACTAAAACTAACTAGGTTGCTTCTTCCAGCCCTTCTATAGGTCCCAATAAGTTTTATAATTTAAAAAATGCCTTTTTGTAAAAAAGTTAAAATGTTTGAAGGTTTAGTTATGGTGATGTGTTTTATGTATATTATAAATGTTTGTGTATCTTCTAAATTAGGAAATTCATAACTTGTTCTTGATCCGGTAAAATATTTCAGATTAGCCAATTCGTAATGCAAATTTATATTCTGGATTACATAATTTGAAATGTGTTTTTTTAAAGAATATATTATGGATTATATAATTCAAAAGTTAATTTATGATCTTGGAGTGTTTCCATATTGGTGGAATTTGGAAGCAATATTTTGAAAAAACACATTTTGGATTACATAATTTGGATGTTTTTCCCAAATTCAGAAAAGACTTTCGTATTATGTAATCTGGAATCTTTTCCCAAAGTCAAAAGGGACTTGCATATTATGTAATATAGAATATGTTTTTCAAAATATAGCTTCCAAATTCTACAAATTCAGAAAACACTCACAGATCCTAAGTTGACTTTCAGATTACGTAATCCATAAATTTTTAAATCTTAAAAAAAATGACTAGCATAAGCAACAATGAGTAACATGTGCAATAGAAAAGTGAAATACATAAAATGAACTCTCCTTTTTGACTTGTTTTCCTCTTATAACACTATTTTTCCTTTTATTTTCTCATCTAGCACCCATTTTGTTTTTATTTTCCTATCTAGTATCTTTTTTTCCATGGTTTCATTTTGTATTTTCGAAAAAAAAAATGTCCTCTTAAAATTTGGTTTATGAGGATGGTGTTTTTATAATTTTTTTATTTCTTTGTCTAGAGTGAATGGAAAAGAAAAAAATAAATATAAAATAGAATAAAAATAAATTTAAGAACCAATAAAATAAAATAAAATATTTTTTAAAAGGAATTAATAAATTAAAAAAAATTGATAATTTTAATTTTGGATGCATTAAAAAATAAATGTATTGGCTGTAAAAAAATATTTTTAATGTTTAAAATAGTTAAAAATATAATTATTGAAGAAAATATTAAATGAATGACCATCTATAATTTATTTTTCTTTTTATATTTAACATATACTACATCGTTTTTATAATTAACAACAACTCACAACTAATAAACATCATGAAAACATTTAAAAGCAATTCACATTTATGATATTTAAATCTCATGTATTGTCTTTTTTCCACCTTTAACTAATATATAAATTATATTTTAATTTGTATTTGCCACATATTTCATTTCTCTTTATAATTTCTTATATTTATTTATAATTAAATATGATTATATAATATTTGTTATTATAATTTATGACTTATATTTATGTATAATTCATTATTTACATAATCTTTCAATTTAAGTATATTTTTTTCTTAATTTTTATTTAAAATTTATAAATTTATTATTTATTATTTATTATTTATTATACCTAATAATAAATTTATTCACTTAATTTTTTTTATTACATAATTTTTATTTATAATTTTTTAAACCATTCAATTAATATATTTTTTATAAAATATCCAAACAATTTTATTTAATTTTTTCTATTATTTATTTTCATATTTTTTTAACAAACAAAAGATACGAACATTTAATTTGGTACCAACATTATAATTTATTATAATTTTTTCATCTAAATTTTATTATGAAAATATATTTACAAATATATTATAATTTATTCTCCACAATTCAAATTTACTATAAAAATATAAAAAAAAACAAACAAAATAAAATTTTACATTTATTTTTCCATAATATTTACTTACATCAAAATACTTATAAAATATTTTATTTCATTCTCTTTGTATTAATATTTCTTAATAAATTTTTATACATATATTTTTTTTTTAAATTTCAAATTTTCTTCTATTTCAATTTTATAAATATTTAAAATTTATTCTCTCCATTTTTAATTAAAATTTTCAAACATTTTTTACTTAAAAAATATTTTATTTTATTGGTTTTTAAATATATATTTCTTTTATTTTATATATTTCTTTTCTTTTTCATTCAAACTATAAAAAATTCTAAAAACACCATCATCTGAAACGAATCTTAAGAGGGTTTTTTTGCAAAATAAAAAATAAAAGCATTTTGATAGAGAAATAAAAATAAAAAAGATGTTAAATAAAAAAAATGCGAAATAGAAAAATAAAAATAAAAATAAAAATAGTATTATATGATAAAAGATATCCTCTTTTTCACCATAAAACCACAAAAAAGGGACTGTCATGTGCTCACAAACAGTGTAAAGAAACAAAAAAAAAACCTTCAAAGAATATAAAATAAGGTGTTGAGGGTGACTGGGTAACGCACTCAGAGAAAACAAAAGAAGAAGGAATAAGGCGAAAAATGTAGATAGGATTTTAAGATTTATTTATTTTTTAACAAAATGATAATTTCTAATTTAATATAGGATTGTAATGGATAAAGTTTTAGAATTTATTTATTTTTTAACTTAAAGGATAAAATGATAATTATACATTTAACATGAGGTTGTGCGAGCATATATCGACTTACGGGAAGAAGCAGACAACTAACTATTTATTTATTGATAAATAAAATCAACTTTTAAGAAAATGTGTGAAAAAATTTAAAGAATCTTATTCGTGAAATACAGTTATTTTTAAAATAATGTACCTTCTCTCTCATTTATTTTGGTTAGATTAGAAGCGAAGTCAGAGTGTGACCGATGATTACCAAACAAAAATCCAAAGCCGATAAAATCAGCAGTGTCTGCTTGTAATCTTCGAACACTACAGATGGGAGTGTCTCTGAAGAGCTTGCTGCATCACCGCTGTGCATGATCACCGAGTGGGAGGTGTTCCATCTTCCATTTTCGCAGACAAATAAAAAAATTAATATTTTTTCAGCTTTTCTTTGGCGTCTGAAGAGGTTTTCCCTTCATGGGTGAAGCCACCATTCCTCATTTTCAGCAACTAATGGCGAAAAAATTGCTCTTTTTGTTGACCCTTTTGGAAATACTCCTCTGTGGACAATCCAAGTTTATGGTCTACAACACATCACAGGGCATAGTCCCTGGCAAGCTCAATGTTCATCTGGTAGCTCATACCCATGATGATGTTGGTTGGTTGAAGACCGTTGATCAGTACTATGTTGGTTCTAACAATTCAATTCAGGTGTTCATTTATTTTTCTTTCTTTGGCTAAATTTGTGAACAATTTTGTCTGAGGATTGCAAGTTGATGGTCTTGTTTGTTATGTTGCATTGTGCAGGGGGCTTGTGTGGAAAATGTGTTGGACTCTATGGTGCATGCGCTGCTGGCTGACAAGAATAGAAAGTTTATCTATGTTGAGATGGTAACTTGGCTGTTTTTTTATCCCTTGCTGTCTTGAGTTTCCTTTGTTGGATCAAAGTGCTGCTTGTGCCAAGAGGAAATTTTGAAGTTGCTTTTTTGGGCTAAAAGTAGTGATGTGATGTTCCAAGATACAATACGGCAAAACATTTTGTTTCCTTTTTGTAGTTCATCTCTTCTTTTGTATTTTTTTTTTCTACCAAATGTCATCTTTTATATTTAGAATAACAGATTAATGTTGCTTCTACGGCAAGCTTGATTGACCTAAGACTGTTAATGCTTGTGACATTGACAAATAGGAATATTAAGAAAATGAGGAAAACAAATATTTTTGAAAATATGGACTACTGTTAAGGTTTCTTTAAATGCTAATGTGAAATGCTATCTCTTGGGATCATCTCGGTAAGGCTGTGTGATAGGGCTTACTAGCTTATGAAGTTGGTAGATAGGAATATCGAGAAAATTTGATGATTTGTCTTACATGCTACGTTCAATTCCATATATATTTGAATTTATTCCACATTTCCTTTTTTTTTCCTACCCTGTCAATGTTTATATCTTGAACGTAGCATGTAACTATAGGTTCATCTTACGTGTTGGCTGTTTCTTATTAATTCTTTCATTTTCATTAATGCAGGCATTTTTCAAGCGATGGTGGAGAGATCAAAGTGAAGCTGTTCAGGATGTTGTTAAGAAACTTGTTAGTTCGGGTCAACTAGAGTTCATGTAAATACATTTCTGACTACCGATTTCACTGTGATTAATAACAAAGTCATTCTTCAATTGTGAAATGAAAGCCATCTTTCACTGTGAAAACAAAGTGGTTCAGAATTCGTTTGTTTGGGTTCCAATAACTACGGGCGATTATCTCTCCATTATTGTATTCTTCAATCGTCTTTTATTTGGGTATTGATGCTATTTCTTTCCTTTATTTTCTCCTTGTTACAGAAATGGTGCCATGTCTATGCATGACGAGGCAGTTACACATTACATAGACATGATTGATCAGACTGCACTTGGACACCAATTTCTGAAAGAGGAATTTGGTGTGACTCCTAGAATTGGTTGGCAAATTGATCCTTTTGGACATTCTGCTGTGCAGGCTTACCTGTTGGGAGCTGAAGTATGCCATAGATCTTCAAGAAATGAATCTTGTCATGACTAATGAATATATTTGGAAAAAGATAGCTGTCAGAAGTAATATTTTCTGTGTGGGGTGTCAATTGGCTCTATTGTGTATGCAGGTTGGCTTTGACTCACTTTTTTTTGGTCGGATAGATTACCAAGATAGGGCTAAGCGCAAAAAGGAGAAGAGTCTTGAGGTTATCTGGCAGGGTAGCAAGAGCCTTGGCTCTTCTTCCCAGGTGAATATCAAGAAATATTTTTTCTCTTTAAATATTTTATGGTTGTCTTGGTATTTATATGATTGCTTTCTCTTACATTAAATGTTTCTTTTAATTATGCTGTGTATCCTTGTTTCCTTTGTGTTCTTCCAGATCTTTGCTGGAGCGTTCCCTGAAAATTATGAGCCACCTTCAGGATTTTACTTTGAAGTTAATGATAACTCACCAATAGTTCAAGTAATATTATAGGAACTTGTTAATTTTTTTATCAGTTAACTATTTCTCTGTTCTGCTAAATTTTGCTTACTTCTTCTTACTGAAGGATAACATGGAATTATTTGATTACAATGTCCAAGAACGAGTGAACGACTTTGTTGCAGCTGCGTTATCACAGGTAAGTTGAGTGTGTTTATCTTCAAACTTCTGAAAAAGATATTTGACTTTTGTGATACAAGAACATGTTTAGAAATTACAAACTGAATTGAGTAATTGAGAAGGAGAGAGAATGATATGCAGGGATATCTATCCTAAATTAGTTCCTATTTACGACAGACATGGTAGGAAATTATTAGAGTTCAAAGAAGGAAAAAAAATCTTTAGAGATGTCAGAGTATTTTTTTACTGTCATTGGCTTTTGATGCAATCAATACATATGCATATCAGTTCATAGACCTAATTAAGTGTGCCAGCTGGAAGCTAAATAATTCAGTTGTTTAACCAACCAAGACAGTTGTAGCCTATGATGCTTAGATATGTATTGTATCTAATATGATGATTCGTCTCATCTTGAGAAATATAGGATACGATATGTTCAGATACGTTTGGTGTATATGTGCATATATATAATTCACAAAATAAAATAAATGCTACTGTATTCTTTTGAAAAACTGTACTAAAATTGAAAATCATTACTACATATTATCCAAATTGAACATACTAGACTAAAATGTATATATGAACTTGAGGTCACAAATTATAGTTTTAAACACTGTTATATTATATACTCTCAATCCCAAAGAAATAAGATAATATATCCTTCAACCGAGACTATTTGTTCTGGTCTTGGTATTCACGTATCGTGTCCTTTAAATTGTTATGCATATTTGTGCCTCATATTCACATATCTGTATTTTATTTATTTATTGACACTGTATCTACTTTAATAGAAGATTGAACTCCAAGAAAAACAGAAAACAACCCAAAACAATAGTTGCTTTATCCTGAAATATACCCCTGGAAGCCACCAAGCTAGGTAGGTGTACCTTTGGCTGCTTCATCTATGTTATATTTCAACCAAGAAGAAGGAGGTGGCTTCTACAAAACTGGAATAATCATGGGAGCTTAACCAGGCTTAATATCAATGATAAAATACTTATGAATACAAAAAGGGATGCAATGACCAGCCTGTTGAATGAAACAAATTTTAGCTTAACCCACTGCTTGAATGACCAGCCTTACCAACTTGCTCCAATTTCCATCATTGGTTTTCAAAAGGGATGCAATGGTAGGAAAAACCAGATTAATCTGTAACCAAGAACTCAACCAAGACCATAATTTTTAAGCAAATGGACAAAACAGTAAAAGTTGATATTAATATGTAATAATCTGTCAGATTTTCTTATAGTTGGTGCTTTTAAAAGATGTTTCCTACCTTCTTTAATGGAAATCCATCTCAACCAGACTGACATGTTCTTAGCATGAAACTTGAATGTGAACTTTAATCCTTCTATTGAGTTTTTTGAACTAGTGGGGACATTAGTTTCTTTTATTCAGTATCTCATCTTAATCGCTGTCATACACTGTTTTATTTTCAGGCAAACATAACTCGAACAAATCATATAATGTGGACAATGGGAACTGATTTTAAGTATCAATATGCACATACATGGTTCCGGCAGCTGGACAAACTCATTCATTATGTAAACAAGGTAACTTACTCACATACATGAATTGATTTGTTTGTGTTTTAACTCGTGATTTGACTTCATGTCTTTATTCTTGGTGTTATTATGAACTCTGATTGTTAAAAGTTTGTTAACTTTAGGATGGACGTGTTAATGCTCTGTACTCTACACCATCCATATATACTGATGCAAAATATGCTACAAACGAGTACTGGCCAATCAAGACTGATGATTTCTTCCCGTGAGTTTAATATCAAACTGTTTCATAATCTGTTTGCTTGATTATTGTGTTTTTGTAAGATGTTTCACCTCATATATGCATGAACAAAATACCAGTTATGCAGATCGTGCAAACGGTTACTGGACAGGATACTTTACCAGTAGACCAGCTATCAAACGCTATGTCAGATTAATGAGTGGCTATTACTTGGTAAGATTTGTAAATTTATAGTTTACAAGGTAATCATTGTCTTTAGTCCACTGGTGTTTGGATATTTACGTTCTACAAATAAATTATTAGGCTGCAAGACAACTAGAATTTTTTAGAGGGAGAATGAATTCAGGGCCAAATACAGACTCATTAGCTGATGCTTTAGCAATTGCTCAACACCATGATGCAGTCACAGGCACAGAAAAGCAGCATGTTGCCAATGATTATTCTAAACGATTGGCAATAGGCTACAGGGAGGTGCAGTTTCATCATCTCTCTCTTCAAGTTATTGTGTATAACCTTTTGTTAGTTTATCATCTAGTGGCATATTGCTTTTGTGCAGGCAGAGGAACTGGTTTCATCATCACTGGCTTGCTTGGTTGAGTCACCATTGCTTTCTAGATGTCAAAACCCAGTTCCAAAGTTTCAACAAGTAAAAGATCTAGAATCTTTTTAAGTTTGTGCACAATTTTTATTATTTGCTGAAATGACTTACTTCTGCCTTGTCTTAAATTTTTTTAAAAAAAATTTAGCTATTGATAAATGATTTCTTATTCTTAATTATTCCTTAACTCGATAGTAAATTATCATTTGGTTTATTTCATGTCAAACCTAATTTTTGTTTATTTTTAATTGTGAAAAAACAGGAAAAACATAAAAGAGAGGGTTGAATCGTGTTTTAAGGATTCTTTGAAATTTTTCACAAATATTGTCTGTCGATAGTTTTAAATAACAAACAATCTGGGTTCATTTTTAAATCCAGATTTCGTCTGATAGAATGTATCTGATGCAACTTCAAACTTCTAATAAAATTACTTACATAAGTAGTTTTTCAATCTTAGTTTTAGCATTTTCTAGAGTTAGGAGAGATAATAACATGTAAAGTAAAAGAGATAAGGGGAGAGAAGAATTACACACTATATTTTATATTGGTTCGTCTATCTCAACTTAACAAACTACATCAAATTCTCAATCAACAGATTGAGTTACACTAAGCAGATAATGCTACGAATTACAATCGAGTATCTCGTAGCCTCTATTGGCTAACCTATTGAGTATTCTTTCAACAAGTCATTCCTAGTTCAACTGAGTACTCTTTCAACAAGCCACTCTTGGCTCAACTAAGTATTCTTTCAGGAAGCCACTTTGGGCTCAACCAAGTTTTCTTCCAGGAAGCCACTCTTGGCTTAATCAAGTATTCTTTTAGGAAGCCACTCTTGGCTCAATGAAGTATTCTTTCCACAAGTCACTCCTAGCTTAACGAGTATTCTTTAGGATCGTAGAACTCATGGCTAACCCCTTAAGTATTCTTTCCACAAGCAACTTCTGGTTCAACAAGTATTCTTTGGGTCATAGCTACCCATGGCTAACCCCTTGAGTATTTTTTCCGCAAGCCACTCTTGGCTCAACGAATATTGTTAGTCAAACAACCACTCCTAGCTAAGAGGTTATGTGAGGGTATGCTAAAAAAATCATTGGTTTCGCCTACCAGGGAGGGATTGTGTCTTTCAACGTGCACAAGGTTTAAGAGCTCTCTCCTAGTTTGCTAGATGAACACTTATAGTGTCTTCTATGAAGCTTTGTGAGACACTGAGCAACGTTTCAGCACAGTGCAACTTCTTTGTCGTGTTTCTTCTTCTTGATAGGTAGATTTATGTAGGCACATGATGAAGGTAGTCGTTGCAAATCCAGTTATGGCCGTTGAGCAACTTTAACACACTTGAATGTCCTTTCTGCGTCTCATGAACTTGATAGTGGACTATGCATTAAATGCACTCCATCCAACTTTAAATGCTCTTTCTTCTTACACAACATCTTGGATAGTTGACGATACTTATCTCCTTAGGCAGCGTAGCCTTTAGCACTAAACTATGGTAAAAGTGCACACCTTATAGGGCAGATAGCTGGGCCAGAGTTGATAAGCACTTGTGTTAGGTTGTTATTGAAGAAAGAAGCTTTAGTTCTTTATCCAAGAGATCACTTGATGTGACTTGTGCTCAAACGAATCTCTTTGGCAAACAAAAGCAACATACATTTCCTGCATAGAATAAACGTATAGATATTCGAGAAGTATGAGGTTAGCTTAAACTATACATGTATCACTTGAGCATATAAATGCCTTATTAGACGTAAAGAGAAGACTGCACAATGTTGTATTGTTTGATAGACAAAACACTTATGTCTTACATGATCTGTTGTTGAACAAAGCATTCGTCTTACTGCGATGCATGACCATGTTTTTATGCTTTCTTGTATTTAAGCACTTAATCAAAATCACAAGTGTTGGATTTTTCCTAACATTAATGTGTCTTCATCTTCACTGCATCATCTTAACAAGAAAATGTTATCATGTTTCTTATATTAAGCATTTCGACTTATAAGGGAGATTTTCTTCACAATAGTATTATTTTTTTATATAAGAAGAAACATATAGAGACAAAGATAATTATATAACAGAGCTAAAGGATATTAAGAAATTATCCTTAAAAAAGAGAAAAGGAAAGTATACATCAGGACCAAAATCTAGTAAAGCTACCCATTTGAAAAATAGGCATTTGCTTTACACTATGTGGAAGTAAAACACCTAGTACTATCCCAAAGAAACTGCTTATCTGAAGATTTTTCCTAAATGAATGCAAGAGCTTAGCTCCACCCAAATGTAGCAATTAGCATATTGCACTGTGCCACAAAACATTGACTTCTTTACTTCCAAAACCAGTGATGCTGGTAAGTGAGAATTGGTCTGAGGATTTAGGACACACCAAAAGTTCTGCAAATCCGAAAAAATAATTCCATGAAGCTGTAGCAGCAGAACAAAACAAGAAGTAAAGAACAGATTGAGGTAGCTATTCTATTTTATCATCTAATCCTGGTAACCAATTGATGGTAGTACCAGAAAAGCATAATTACAGAAATGAAAGTAAGACATGGTGTTTGAGAGACTCTGCACTCTCCCCTTGCTGACTTCTATTATTTTCCTAGCTTTTCTTCATCTCCCTTACTCCTTTCCCATAGCTATTCGGGTCGACTTCCTTCCTATTCCATATCAAATCACTCAATTATTTTCTTATATAAATCACTCAATCCCCCCTGATTGCTGCACATGGAATCTATTACATTAATCATTTCATGTGATTTCCCTCTGTCATTTCCTAATTTAGTCCCTATTAACAGGTGGAGCATATGTATCACGAGTCAAGCTTGTTACAAATCATATATTTAACACTCCCCTCAAGTTGAAGCATATGTATTATTTGAGTCAGCTTGTTACAAATGTCGTCAATAAAAAGCCTTTGAGAGACTTAGTGACCAAAAATGCTAGAGGACACAACAATTATTGAAGAGAAAAAAAATGCTTGGAGAACACAATGGCTTCTGGATAGCAAAAATATTCTTAAGCGTGATGCCTGCAGGGAGCAAAAAATGCTCAGAAGGCATGAAGGCTGCTAGAGAGCAAAAGACTACCTGGAGAGTGCAGTGGCTACCAAAAAGAAAAAATGGTCAAAGGGTGTAGTGGCTGCAGTAGAGCAAAAGTGCTCAAAGGACATGGTGGCTACCGAATAGGAAAAAAATGTTCAAAGAGCACAACAGCTGCAAGAGAGCAAAACTGGTTAGAGGCCACAATAGCTGTTAGAGAAAAAAAAACTCAGAGGATATGGCAGCTTCCAAAGAGAAAGAAAAAATGCTCAAAGAACATGGAAGTTGTCATCGCATTGCAAGGCAATGCTAGTGGTGGCTTTTGTTGGCCAGAAAAAGTCGCCAGTGGTAAAGAGTAAAATGTGGCAGAAAAAACATAAACTGGAATTTCTAAAAGAAAATTTTACCTATGAGGAGTGGGCCCATTGGGAAAGCACAAACTAGGATTCCCTTTTAGACTCTTAATGCCATGTTTAATGTCAGAGTGACAAAGTAAGGGTCAATGCGTCTAGGCAAAAAGTCATGCATGACCTAACATCAAATTAGTGACAAAATAGGTCATGGAAGATGGTACTGCTCCAACACCATGTTGACAAGAGAGAAATTGAGAAGGTATATGATGGATTTCGTGTTTGGTGTAGACACATGAGTATTCTTATTTATAATGAAGAGATAAGGAATAAAATCAATAATTAATATAATAGTGAGAAATATTTGTTAAGATATTTCCCTATTGATGAAATCAAATCATATCATATTTCTCTATTTAATGAAAATCAAATCATATCTTTAACATGTTAATGACTAATGTCTATTGTTATATTTTGATATAGTTCAATTCGCCTTATTATATAATAACATTTGAGCTATATGTCCGTCTTTATCTCAAAAAGATTATAATAACTAGTACTTTAGATATGATAGTTAGCAAACCAATATTTTCTGAAGGAATATACAGAATGTTGTAAAATTAGCATTTAATTTTGATACGGATAGTCTTTTATTATCATATCCAAGTTCAAGTTTGTCACATTTCTATATACCTTTTTCCTTTTTCATATTTTACAGTGTCCACTTTTGAACATAAGTTATTGTCCAGCATCAGAAGTTGATCTGGTTCAAGGGAAGAATTTGGTAAAATTTATCACATGTTTGTTCTCCTTTCACGTTATATTGTTTTATATTTATTTCTTAAATTCTATCTTCTCACAAGTTTTTTCCATGCTTAGGTCATTCTGGTCTACAACTCTCTTGGTTGGTGGAGGAATGAAGTGATTCGATTTCCGGTGAATGATGTCACCCTAGTATTTTTTTATTGTTCTAAATTCAATATATGGTGGTGCATAGAGCAATTGAAACTAATATAATGAAAATAATCATAATCTTTATCTTTTTTATTCTTTCAGTGGTCTTCAATCATGAAATATTAATATATCTTCAATATGATGTAATAGCTGTAATAAATAAAATCTGTTGGAAAGTTCTTAGAGAAACTGATGTGATAATTTATTATTTCTATCTGTGTAAAGCTGAATACAAGAGGGAGCATTTATAATGGCTACCCTTAAAGCAAAAAGACTAAAAAACCCAAAACAGATTCACCAAAAGGATCAGCTGGAAATAACAAACCACGGGAAAAAATGTAACAGAAAGATACATAGAGAGAAAAGAATATCTTTCTTATTCTTTTATTCTAATATATCCTAATAAAAGTTAGTTGTAAAATACACCAATTAACTATGTTAGTTATCAAAAAGCTGACATAGTTGTCAAATGAGTTGACATAATTAGTTACCAACTAAGTATATATGTTGGGAAGTTTGATATCATCTGCCTAAAATCATGGAGTGAAGCTTATATAACTATTAGACAACTTGATAACAATTAGTTTTAAGTTAAAATCGGACATAGTATCAAAGCTTATAGCTTATCTTGGTAATTTCCCATTTTGGTAGGCTGGTCTGGTTTGACAGGCATCTATAGAGGGGTGATTTATTTATATGTTGGCAACTGCACTTAGCCCAAATTGGTTAAGTTGAAATCTGACAATATATAGCCAACAAAGCCTGCTGGTGCATTTGACTAACTTTCTAACAGAATTTTAGTTATGGCAGCTATTATGATGTTAAAGGTTATTTGGGATTGGTTTTAATGTAATGTACTGAATATTTTTAGTATTTGCTAAGACAGGCTAGTAACTTAAGATCTATTTAACTATTATAGTACCTACTCCTTGTGGTGTGTGTGTGTGTGTATAGATGCAACTAATGTATGTCTTATTGATGCAACCATCTTCAGGTTACTGAGGCCAATGTTATAGTTCAGAACTCTGATGGTAAAGAAATAGAATCTCAACTTCTTCCTCAGGCTGAGAAATATTTAGACTTGAGAAACTACTATGTAAAGGCATATGTGGGACGAGCTCCACCCAAGTCACCCAAGTATTGGCTTGCATTTACAGTTTCTGTACCACCACTTGGTTTTAGCACCTACACTGTCTCAACTGCAAAAAGAACAGGTTCGAATATAGATTGCTTTGGTATTTTAATTTACTAGAGTTTATTCATTCCATGCTCATAACAAATAAATGATTTCTGTTTGTTTTCAGGATCCACTAGATCATCAGTAGCTACATATAAAAGTAGTGAAAAGTCTAAATTTGAAGTTGGTAAAGGAAATTTGAAGCTTAAATTTTCTACTGATCAAGAGAAGTGTACCAATTATGTTAATACAAGAGACAAGGTTTGTGATACTTCACTTTGCACTACGTGATTCCCTTTTAATTAGAAACCCTTTATCTGTGCAGCCATGCCTGTGTGTTTGTGATGTTCTCTTTCCTTTTTTCATGTTTTCAAATTTTCTCTTGCTTCGAATTTTACATGAATAGAAAAATGTAAAATCAAGGAAGTAAAACTTTATTAACAATGTTATTTTTTGACATTGAAGGTTGCGGAACAGGTTGAACTAAGTTACCTTTACTATTCTGGATACAATGGAACCAATCAAAAGGATCCGCAGGTGGATAAACATTTTGACTATAGATATCAATGTCATCCGGTTAAATATGTTATCAATCTCTTTATATATAGAAATGTTCACTTTTAGTTCGAAAGGTTGTCTCCTTTTGTTCCCTTGTTTATGGAAATATGGACCATACTAGACACATTTCCGCAAAGGAGGGACCAAAGAGAGGACAGTTTTTTCAGGAATTAAGAGTGAACATAATCCTATTTGCAAAGGCTAAAATAAAATCATATTTATCCTCCATGTCTCCCGCAATCCGACTATGGATATAACTTTGTAATTTAATTCACCTTGCAGAATTCCGGGGCCTATATCTTCCGTCCAAATGGCACATATCAAATAAACCATGAAAAAAAGGTTTGAAAGCCTTTCTGATATATTTTAACCCAACAAACAAATTTCCATAACAATTTTCACATTCACTTGAATTCAGGTTCCATTGACTGTTTTGAATGGACCGGTACTAGATGAAGTTCATCAACAAATCAATCCATGGATATATCAGGTGTTTTGCTTGTTACATCTTTAACAGCTTCTTCATATTAGTTTCACGTTAATAATAACAAACTTCTTTCCCATTTAACTACATGAAATTGTCACACATAATTGTTAACCTTTTGACAATCTCAATATGCTAATTTTTCTCATATAGCATTTTAAGTCAAATAGATTAACAATACAATTGATTTTGGTATAGTTTGCCTTCTATATGATTAATTTTTGGCTTGATATTTTAGGTGCAACAGTTCTTGATATTTGTGAATTACTTTAGTGTTCTTTTACTTTAAGTAAACAAAAGAATAAATTAAGCTTAGGGTGTGCCCTGTGTGCCATCTTGGTAATTATTTCAGTCTCGAGTGTTGCAAAATAATTAATGAATTTTGCCATATAGCCTGGAGACAGTCTTACCCATCTACCCAAACTCTTAATAAAGTAGGTCCTCCACTTCATGAATAAGGTATAGTAAAGTGGAACCAATCCCATTATCAGTATCTTTTCAACTCCAGTTTCTATTTGGCCCAGTTCCTATTTTTTTTCCTATAATTATAATAATTATAGTAATAAATGTTGAGAAATGAGACTTTTTATCCTCTTATCTGACATTATAAATTAATGTGCTTTAAATATGTCCGCAGATTACCAGACTATACAAAGGAAAAGAGCATGTTGAAGTGGAGTTTATCGTAAGCTTTAAAAATAACTCTTTTTTATATTTACATTGGTGATACAATCTTGTCTGACAGTTTGATTTCCTTTGCTTTCTTGTATATAATGTGATACATATTGAGATATATTCTCTTATAAGGATTTTATGTAGATAACGTTGGAAACTTATTTGAACTTATTTTATGTGGAATATCAGGTTGGCCCTATACCGATTGAAGATGGAACCGGTAAAGAAATTGCCACTCAGATTTCAACTACTATGGAAACCAACAAAACATTTTACACAGATTCTAATGGGCGTGATTTTATCAAAAGGGTATACAGCTCAGACTCATGTTCCTTGTAACAATACTACATCTAAGTAATTTAGATCATACATAATTGTTGGCACTAGATGCTACCTTGCTTACCTTTCATTATTGTCTTTTGTTTAAATTGTTGGGTTTAAGGTGTAGAGAGAGGGAATGGAGAAAACAAAGATTGCTGCTTATAATCCCAATTAAGAAAGGAAACAGATCATAAAATATTACAGAACATGGAAACTGAGAAAATAAAGAATTTAATCCTTAGAGATATTTTTTAAAGATAATCTAAAATATTCTGAAGAAATAATATTGATAAAGATACTCTGCAAGATTACCCTTAATTGTGGGAGTCTAAGAGAGGAGATACAAGGGAACCCAGCAGGAAATAAAATAACTGATTAGGTTATTTCTAAAACTGATATTGACTTGATGTGATATGTTCTCAGATACTCAAATATTCTAAAAGATGTGATATTGATATTGTAAGATATTTCCACATCTTTCTATTTCCAGATGCTGTGTTTTGTTGCAAAATATAATTCTCTCATGCAAGTCACGAAATGGAAACAACTTATGTTTTGATTTGATCATAAATTTGTCAATGGCATATAAAAGTATCTGCAAAAAAATTCTGTTTTCTTTTTATTCTGTTGTAAAGTAAATCTGTGGAATTCATCCCACTGCAGATACGTGATTACAGAACTGACTGGGACCTGGAAGTGAACCAACCCGCTGCTGGAAATTATTACCCTGTATGTGAACTTGTATACAACATTTCTGTTATATTCATCATTGGTGTTCAAGACCTAATTTCCCTCTTACTTGCCTGGAGGGATGTTATGCTGAAACTGTTATGCATGCAAACTGTTGGTTGTTCTTGTATGATAAAATATGAAACTTCTAATAATAGACTGCATTTTTCAACTTATTCGACTTGTTGATATCATTGTTTTTTCATGAGCTTATTAAGCCAGACACATGCAAATCCTCTTTAGAATTGATTGCAGAAATGTATGCCCAACCACACTTCAGAATTCAGACTTCTTTCTTTATCCTTCAGATTAATCTTGGGATATACATGGAGGATAATAAAACCGAATTCTCAGTTTTGGTGGACAGAGCTATTGGAGGATCCAGCTTACAAGATGGACAAATAGAGTTGATGCTCCACAGGTATGTATTATTCTGAAGATGGTTCTTTAAATAGATTGATATTATACTGGAGTTACTTGAAATGATAATTGAACTACTCAGAACTTAGCATTGCCTTGTTACTTGGTAATGTGGTCTTTTTCCATCTATGGTAAAATATGTAAGCATATAGAAGGGAGCAAATGCTTTAATAGTTAAAAAGTTTTGGAAGAATGGAGGGGAAGATTTATTAAATCTACAATTTAGGCAGTGATTTGGTATTTTAGTGAAGCATAATGCAAAGTGTTTTAGAAACTTGTCTGCTTCAGTATTTAGGTGGTGGGGATGAATTGCTTAATTCATGCATCACAATCTCCATTTTTGAACACTAGAGTTTGGATTGCTGCTTTAGAGTAGATAGGATTAACCTGCAAATTAAATAATTTCACATGACTTTAGAGTGGATAGGAACGTGACTTTTTTGTGCTCTGAAGTTTTGACCAGAACTGTGAAAAGCATTTTCTTGGTTGTTAAAATAAAAAAAAATGTCATTTATCTCATTTTTTCTTAGGATGAATAAATGATGTTATTCTTACTAGTTTTATCTTCTTGCCATCAATAATTTTTTACTTATTTTTTTAATAGTTGGATTACATTTCTTATTAACGTACTGTATGGTATATTAGGTTTTCTTCAATACTTCGTTTTCAAAAATAAGTTTGAAAGAGAATAAATTATTTCTTATTATTTCTCATTACATACATTGGATATATATACATAGATGAGTTGGGTATCTTTTTAAAGGAACAACGCCTACCCTAATAAACAGAATCCCTTAGAGTGTGGGATTTATGCTAGAAATAAAAACAAGATGCAGCAAAACATTCAGAATTAAAACTAATAAGAAGAAAATCTCAACAAATGCTACTAAATTTATTGGTATTATGAAGGAAATATGCAATTGATTTAAAAGTATTTGGCATTCAGATGAACAAAAAAGCATCCATCATGGTATGCTGTTTTTACATTTTGAAGTTTTCATAAATTTCCACCTGCACCTGTCTTATGTATTGGTGACTTAGTGTGGGAGACAAGGGTCTACTTAGTGGGGATATGCAAAGGTAAAGAGACCGTCATTACTTTTGATTGCTTCCACCACCTCCCACCCCTCACCCCTGCAGCCAGCAGCAGATGTCTTTCTTTTGATGGTGTCTATTTTCACTCTTTGATTCTGTCACTGTATTTTTTTTTCATATTTAAAGGATTAACCAAATTTCTTTTTTCTCATAAACAGGAGATTACTACTTGATGATTCAAGAGGTGTTGCTGAGGCTCTAAATGAAACAGATTGTGTTGGTGGTGATTGCAGGGGTCTAACTGTAAGAATTTCATGCATACTTTTGATGTTATTTAGTTGTTATATTTGTTTCTTTTGTTCATGTTAGATGAGTATTTTGGTTATATATTCTCACTTGATCAGCTGACAATTGCTCTCTAATTGGTCTTAATGCCGATGGCAGAAAAAGGTTTGACAAATCAATGTCAATCCACTTTTCCTGAAGCTGATGAAAATGCCAATGTCATAATTTCTCATTTAGAAATGTTTAATTGGTATGTAACTGAGAAAGAAATATGTCAATTTTCAATTGCTTTTAGAAAAAGGATTTATTCCCAATGTTATCATTAAATTATGCCCACCCAATTTTTTTAACACTCTACAGTTTTGGCTGTTAGTGTATTTGGTTAGAGCAGTTTTCCTGCTTTTTTGTCTAATGTCATGCATGGAAAACGTCCCTGATGTGTGATTTAGATTTCTGTAACTAGGAATATGTAACTAACAACCTACCTTGTAGGTCCAAGGGAAATATTACTACAGAATAAACCCCTCAGGCGAGGGTGCTAAGTGGCGTCGTACTTTTGGCCAGGAAATATATTCTCCACTTCTCTTAGCCTTTGCTGAAAAGGTGAAATTCAATAGTGGAAACAAAGAAGTAGTTCTTGGAAATATATCTACTTTTTATTTGATAAATTTTGAATATTTATAATTATATCATGTATCAGGTACTAAGGGTCTATTTCATTGTGCAGGATGAGAAAGATGACTGGATGAATTCCCATGTATTAACATTTTCAGGAATAGATTCTTCTTACGCATTGCCTGATAATATCGCTATTATAACTTTGCAGGTATATATGTCTTCAACTTAAAGGGATTCCCTTATCCCCAATAGTATTAGTTCAGTAACAAGTGAATTTACAGGGCCAATACAATGATGGTATTAAAACTTTGTTTTATTTGTATTATATGTGAGGCACATATGTTATTAGCCAATAACCAATAGCTACCAATTGTTATTAGCCAATATTCTAAGCAGTGATGTATAACACAATACCTTACCCTACTTAAATGATCTATTTTCCTTCTAGATAGATCTTCAATTTTGCAACCTCCTGGTTCCTAACAATATATGAAATCTGTTATGTTGAAATCCTTTGGCTTGTAATATATATATTTTCTTGGATTTTCCAGGAACTTGAAGATGGGAAGATTCTTCTTCGGTTAGCACATCTATATGAGGTTTCCACTTCATCTTATGGAGTATTTCTCTCGTGTTTTTCATTGACTTGAGATTTGAAACGAGAAGTTGTTATGTTTTTTTGCTGCCATTGCTCTTGTTTGTATGTTAATTTCATGATTTTGCTAGAATGAAGTGTAAGCCTTGGCATTGAAAATAAAGTGCACCAATTATTACATGAATGAAGGGAATGCATTTTTTTCTTCTAAAATAATAATTGTAGTTTTATTGGAATAAATCAGTGAACCTCTTAGTGTTGGAGAAAATCGTTCTCAAACTCTTTTGTATAGTGATGGATTCCTGCCATTGTGATTGTTTGGCAACTAAATAAATACATCATGGTTGTTACTTATGAAGTTTAAGGTCATTAGATTATTCATTGTCTTTTTCTACTGTAATTTGCTTCATGCTTTGATCCCTCATTCTCTTGGCCCATCAAACTAATGCACAGATTGAAGAAGACAAGGATCTCTCTGTAATGGCAACTGTGGAGCTGAAAAAGCTTTTCCCTGGGAGGAAGGTAAGTGATAGTTTTGATGAGAGTAGAGAAATTTTTTTCACACTTTTTTATCTTTTTTTCTAACTCAAGTTCTTTCCTTGAAAACTAGATCAAAGAGGTAAAGGAGATGAGCTTATCTGCCAATCAAGAAAGAACAGAGATGGAGAAAAAAAGACTTAATTGGAAAGTAGAAGGTTCTTCTGGAAATAGACATGTTTCAAGGGGAGGACCAGTTGATCCAAAAGAGCTGAAGGTGGAGCTTTCCCCAATGGAAATCCGCACTTTTATCATTTCTTTTGATGGTGTGTCAGACCAACTTTTTTATTCAATGTAGAGCAAAATCACTATTCCAAGTCCTTGCTTTTGAACAAGTATATTGGTATGTTTCAAATACTAGTATGTTTTTGCATAACACCATACCTATTTCTTTCATACTCTTATTTGTAGTTTTCACATAACATGCTTATCGTCCACTAATCATTCCTAAGTTCTGCGTGTGCATCATATTTTAAAATTGATTCATCAATTTAAATATTCGAAAAATTGTAGAGAACTTTTTTAATTTTTAGTCTAACATGCTATGCCATGACATGAATTTAATAAATAAACAAATTGTGTTGATTGTTATCACGAAAACACAAATATGTTAGTTAATCGTTATAATCACATAGTTCAGTTAGCTTTTGGAAGTAAAGTTATCCACTGTTCGATGTCAAAAAATAAGCTATAAAACAATTTATTTTAGTTTTTAAAAGAATTCCAAGTATTTAATCTAAATTCAATATAACTCAATAATTATTTGATGGAGTTCAATTAAGTGTGGTAGGTGTAAGGGGTTTTATGAATATAAATAAGAGACTTTAAGATAATTGAAGAATTAATATTTTCTTATTTCAAGTTATAAGTTTATGTTAGATATAAAAAATTATAGTACATAATTGGATATAAATATTGTCTCGATTTTGTAAGATTGAGTTATGTTTAAAGTTTATTTTCTAATAAGTTATTACATTTTATCCTAACAAGATCTAGTCATATTAGGATGTTATCAGACTACCCATAAATATTTAATTTCACACTTTGAGATATTTAATCTTTGATGTGAGGAAGTGTTGAAAATCTCATGTCAAGAGATATATATAATAATCAAATTATAGTAAAAATAAATATCCTATCTTTCTTTACTTTTGTTGCATGTCGCTACGAGTGAGATTAGACTAGAAAAGATGTTACAATGATATACTTGATTATTGAATTGATTTTCTAGAAGAGTTATAACATTCCTAGGCATTCCCTCTTTAGAATAAACTTTTGAAAGCAAAAGATTTCCAGAATGTTAACACTATCCTAAGTAAATGCATGTCTAGGAAAAGTTATGACTAGGAAAGACTTGGTATTTAAGTGTGTTCATTATGATTCACCTCTATTTATTGGGAGCTTACTTGGTGTATTGAACAACATTTTCTTCTTGTGAAAAATATTTTACACCTTTATTTTTTGTATAGTTCATTTCATATAAGTTATATGTCGATATGGTCTTGATTGGATACAAAATCGATAATGATCCTAATCAGATACAAAATCGATGTGATATATAATTAGGAAAGCATTTGATATATTTAAATATGTTTAAACTCAGTATTTTTCGATCGAGTAGTGAATTTTTCGTCCCTTATGTATCTCCTAAAACTTTGCAAAGATATCAGGGATCCCTTGTCTTTCAGCTACATGGAAATTCGGAAAAACTAATGAAATATTGATTGAAAAAGATATTTTATTCATATGGATTTTATACCTTATAAAGCTCATAAGTTGATGCATGAAGATAAAAGATATGATTGTTATTATTTAAATCTGTTGTGATATTATTCTAATGATAAAAGATAAATGGGAGGAGATTAGCTAAAAAAACTCTATAAATAGAGGATGACCCTCAAAAAGAAAGATAAGTATTATTCCAAGCAATACATATAAATTTTATGTTCTTACTGACTTGATCGTCGGAGTATTATCTACAGGTGAAGCCCTCCTCATTCTTTTATGATTTCCAAACATTAAGAAATTGTAGTCACATGAAGATCATCTCGGATACGGTAAGAATTGATGGCTAAACAAGAGGGGAGGGTGAATTGTTTATGAAAGGTTTTCGCAAATACTGACTAAGAATGAATTTCTTTAATGAATTATAGAAAGAAGAATCAGAGAAGTCAAAAGAAATAAGCTAATAAAATTGTTATCAGTAAAACAATATATTACAATTACGATATAATCGGTTGTTTATATTACTGGTTCACACAATCAGATTATACTGGTTCACTCAACCCTGAGCTACATCCAGTCCTCCGAACAACCTCTGAGTATTTCACTAGCAATCAAATCCAGATTACTACAACACACCACAAAGAGGTGACTTTGAATCCCACAAAGTCTACTCACCCTCTTTGCAACACTTCACACCTCAAGCCAGAATCCCACTGACTTTACCGGATTTTACAAACACTTACACAGATTTTATCAAAGTACAATTACAGGAAACTAAGCAAGAATAGAAAACACATGGAATTACAAAACCAGAAGCCCTATGACCAGTTCTTGCACCAGAGCAAAGCTTTATCAGCAATCTTGCTAAACTTTGAAAAACTTCTTTCAAAAATGAATCTTTAAACTCTCTCTTGATTCCACAATATCGTGTTAAACTTGTATGTTAAAACATTTGAAAGAAGGCTATATTTATAGCATTTGAAATCTAGTCGTTTAAGGCAACATAACATAGTCAAATCAGTTTTGTTCTCATTTAAAACAGTTGAAACAGGTTTTCAAAAAATTGTTAGCACAACACTCATTTAACCGGTTGAAACCACGAGTTAACCGGTTGAATGGGTCAAGTAGTTACATAACCAATTCAATAAACACTTTCAAAACCTCATTGTCAGCTAAGTGACAAACAACCAATTGTCTCGACAATTCAACTAGTTGTTTTCCCTTTGCATGAAAAAACACTTTGTTTCTTTTAAAACTGGTTGATCAAGCTTTGTGTAGGAATCAAGGACTGATCTTTACAAATATTCTAAACACCCTAATCTAAACCCAAACCTAGAAAGCAGCACAGCTTCAGCCTTCATGTGGATTTGATACATCAAAGCTCCAATCTTCAACAATCTTCCCCTATTTGATAGAGACAAATCCTTGGGATGCTTTTAGGAATGTTCTTTGTTTATAATCTGTTCGACTTGCATTCATTGAACAAACACAGAAACACAGGGTAATCTAATCCAAAACAGATAAGCACCAGAAACTAGTTTTCACTAGGTGATTTCCATATGGAACATCAGCCAAATCATATGAGAAGCCAACATACATACACAGGTGCAAAACAGATAAACAATCGGTTATTTCACAGGAATAACCGGTTGAAATTTTGTAAATCAGAGTTTTAACAGTTTAACAAAACTCAAATTTAAACCAGTTAAAGCAATGTTCAAAAGCAGTAAAAGCAAAATTAAGAACATTACAAATCTCAACATATTTCTCCCTCTATTTGTCTTATCAAATAGACAAAAGGCATGATTAAAAACAAATTTAAGAAAAACCATAGTACCATACCAATTGTAACTTGCAGCATAAATCTATGGCGTACCAGAGTTATGGCAGCAGTAAAATAACCAGACAACCAATGTGTGTAGCAGCAGAGCAGTGGTGTATCAGAGCTATGACAACAACAAAGCCAAAGTACCACAAACCCCAGAAATTTCAGCAAGGAGACCACAGTTTCTCCCCCTATCTTTTCTTCATCCAGCAGTACCTAGCAATGGAGTACTTCAAAAGGTTCATCTTCAAGTTGGTCAAATGATTGCTCAAGAGGTAGATTTGGTATAAATATTCTCTCTTCTGTTAAGAGCAAACCTTCCAGACGTTCCAAATATACATTCACAAATATTCATCAACCCCATGACCACCAATGTGGTTGCCATTCATAAAAAGCTTTTTGAACTTCAACGAAGACAAAGAATATATCTCTTTATGATCTAATTCAGAGGCACAAAGAATGCATATTTGACTCATAATGGGTTATGAAAGAAAAGAAACAACTGTAATCATGCATAAGAAATCATAACAGCTTTATTCAAATGTGCTAGAGGTAAAACAATAAGTTGTTTTGTGAAAACAATCGGTTGTTTTTCTGAGACAGCATGAAAAAATTATTTTTCAAAGCAAATCATTTTTCAAAGAGATGGGAAATGCATAATGAAATAAATTCATACCTTTGCATTACCTCACGCATGTTTAGAATTTCATTTGGTCTTATGAAACCAAAAGCATAGGATGAACATATGCAACTTACTTTACATAGCTCATGAACTTTGTCAAGAATTTGAGTAAGATGTATGCTTTTGAACCATAAGCATCACTTTGATTATTCTTCATCATATAACATGTACCTTAAAGGTTCTGCAACATAGAATTAATGCAAATACAAAGCAAGTATAGCAACAAGATAACAAGACACACACAACTAGTTTTCTATGTATACAACATTAGCAGAAAAATCAGAAAAAGTGAAGTGTTCAAGTGCATAGAAGCAACAACATAATGCATTAGTTTTAAAGTTATCAATACAACCAAATCAAGCATAAACTTCTCCCCCTATTTGATCTACAATGAGAAGGGTTGTACAAAGCAGAAATAATAATGATAATACAGTAGTTCAACAATACAACCAATGTTGACATTTCAAGAAAAGAACATGACATAGAGTTTTCAAGAAAAAACAAGTGGATATAATCTTATATTATCATACTCTGAGGCACACTCAATGTATTTTTATCCAAAAGCAAGATTTGAAAAAGAGAAATAGATTTAATCATGCATAAGCAAGCATGACAACATTATACAAAGGTGCCAGAGGAAAAACAATCGGTTGTTTTGAAGAAACAATCGGTTGAAATTCTGTGACAGGGATTTTGAAACATAGAAAATCCAAATCCTTCACCAGAACCTGAGAAACACATATACATGTTAAGGCACACATCTTTTGAGTGATAATAGGGCAGATATAAACCGGAAACATTTTATAGACACACAGAATTGAACTTAAGATTGATTGTCCAAGCAAAGAAGAGAGATATGAACAATTCTTTTAAGAACACATGTACAATTTTGACAAACAGTTCTAAAATGCATAACACCAGTTCTAACAAAAGAACCTGCATCCATGAAAACTAGTTTCAACATATTCTTCATTATGGAAACAAAGTCCTGAAAAAGAAAACCATCAAATACCGAATCTTGATTTATTTGATTCAAAGGCACAAAGACTATCTTTACTCTTGTTGTTTTTCCCTTTAGCAGACATTCTTTAAGCACAAAAGTAATTTTTGGCTGCCAAGGATACCTACAAGAAAAGATTAAGAAGCAAGATTTGGTCCCCTTATGAATTTGGTCCAATGATGTTAGTAGCAACCTTAGGAACCTTCAAAATCTTAGGCATGTTGAAGATGGTTGCTGCCCCTTCAAGATTGTGTTTGATGAAGGCTTGTATGTAGTGTTTGATGAAGTCTTTTATGTACTTTTCATGTGTATTTTTGCTTTGCTTTAAGTATGTCTTAGTTAATGCTTAGAGGTTGTCTAAGAGTGGGCTTTTTGCTGAGTAACTCACCTCATAACCACTGGCCATGTGTTAAGAACAAGCATAAGTTTTCTTAAACTGGTTTTCACATGTTTTACACAAAAACAC
>Ga0123342_1001909_pt1 | contig 34926 bp, 17 predicted proteins | sample Turbeawhitnodule_FD_89960 | JGI IMG/M metagenome (GOLD analysis project Ga0123342, IMG submission 89960) | Root nodule microbial communities of legume samples collected from Mexico - Turtle bean Mexico white nodule | ecosystem: Host-associated > Plants > Roots > Nodule | place: Mexico: Nepantla... | reverse complement strand
TATATATATATATATATATATATATATATATATATATATATATATATATATATATATATATATATAATTTAAGAAAAGATCAGTGATTAGTCTATTTTGTGTCACTATTGTATTCTTGTATTTCTCATAAACATAAGTACAGTAACATTTATGTGTGATATATGGATTAAAACCCATATATTTATGCTTAGTCTTATAAACATTAAAAAAAGTTTAATTTTAAAAAAAATGTCTTTAAAACTTACTGGATAAATGCTAAACACTTAAAATATGTAGTATAATGTATCTGCATGTTTAGTTATTAGTTAAGTTTTTTAAGAAAATCATTTAAGTTTTTATTGTAGCCTAATGAATTTCAATTAAGTACAGTTTAAGTTTATGAAAATATATTAAGCTAGCTTACAAAATTAAAAGATTTTTTTTACTGCATGATAACCTTATCGAAATATATTTAAACTAAACACATGATGAATAAATATTCAATGAAAATTTTATCTAGCTGAATTTATCTCTCACATTATGGTAAACTAAATTTCAAATTTTAGTATCAATAATAGTTGGTTAAATTAGTAAGAATCAAAGTGGTATCTCATTAATTCAAATTTAGTTGGCAACATAAAAATGTTGTTAGTAAATGATAAGCAAATATCTTGAGATATGGTTTGAGACTTCAAGATGTGAATTTGAATTTCATTGTTAGTGAACAATTTATAAATACTTTTGTACGCATTATTTAAAAATTTCCATATATTTCCTAAACTTTCATGACTAATTATTTAATTGTTATTATCTAAACAAGCATGCAATATATGTTATGCAAGCTGATAACTTATATATTATACTATATCTACTATATCTTCATAAATCTAGGAATTTTCTTTTACATGGTCTCATTTGATCTATGTATCAAAACTGATATCATTGGAGATCCAGATTATGCAGAATTTTTTTCTTTTAATCCTTTTAAAAGCTAAATGACCAAATTGAATATAAAAAATAAGTTAACAGGCCAAGAAGTAAACTTTAACATATTTTAAAACTTTCAAAATTCAATTTTCAGAAATTTTTATCTAAGCTTTATTTAATACGTTTTAAATAAAAGAAATGAATGGTAGTTTATTATAAACATAAAAGAAGCTAGTATTATTTATAAAAAATAAGAGAAATGAATGTTTATTTAAAAACTAAAATATGTGAATTCATTTTATAAAAAATATAATAATAGAGAGATGCATCTAGAGAAGGTGAATGCCATTTCTAATAACCTTAAAAGGAGGTAAATACAATTTTCTTGATATCATTGACAATTTCTTTAAATATACAAGCTGTCAGGTATGACGACAAGTGAAACAAAAGAAAGCTCACTAGTGGTCTATCAGAAAAATAGCCTAAACAGGACCTCCTTCCTCGTATGTGTATATATACTATACTCACATGACATGCCTCAACAAATTCAAACAGGTAATATACACCAAGAACAAATACCAGTTTTCTCCCAAAAATGTTGCCAGCCACGAAGGTATTCATAACTTTAACCTATTATATGCTGGCCACCAACTAAAATATTGATCAATGCACAAGGAATGACTCGAATCAAGATGAAACCATGCAATCTGTTCAAAAAGAAGCAATGTGGTCCACTAGCATGAGAAGTTTATCTTCCGGGATGTATGGCTAGCCCAAGTTGCAGATTTTTGGATATCTGAACATAGCAAACTCACCAATGAAGAATCCTTTTCAAAATGGATGGTGGCTTCAGAAATGTTCACATTTCGTATGTAAGTTGTTGAAGAAGCCAGTAATTCAGAAAATGATAGCATCTCACCGATAATGACCACTGTCATGAAGCATTTGCAGCATGGTAGTGTTTGTCATCAACATAAAGGATCTCGGAAGTATTATAATTTAATTCAATGGCCACGCACGCAGGTGATTGTCAAGCCGTACCAGCTTTACAGTTCCATCCCCACCGCATGTAAGAAAACCATTGGAAACAACTTTTATATCTGTTACAGCAGCCTGTGACAATTTAAGCTAGCAGTATTAGTTTGAGAACTCTTGTCTCTGATGGACTATACCTATTTGATTAAACTTAAAAAAAAATGTTAAGTAAAGGCCATTGAGTTTGACACAACTATAACACCCCACGGCATCAGCTTTAAAGCAGCTATGATTTTCACAGCCAGCAGGTACTGGCAATGGTGAGAGTTTCTGTTATGTTTAAAATAGGTGAATTTTGTGTTAAACGCATTAAGAAACATTCATATTTAATATAAAATTATGAAAAAATTACCCGCACTACACCACCAAATCCACGAGAACTTGGCTGTAGAAAAGTGTGTTTTTCATGTATCTTTGACCAGTGATGTACTAACTTTGTGCTCTGGGCATCCCAGAGTTTGACATCTCCATCTGTGCTTCCAGTTAAAAACAAGCTGGTATTGGGGATGGTAACTACTTTTGTGACACTCCCTGTGATCATAAAGTTTCAGCAGAAATCGTAAGAAAAAGAATACACTCATACTAAAAGTGCAAGTAAACCTTGTTCACCTGAGTGAGCCTTTGGAATGTACCAAAGCATCCCATCTACATTCTGGTCCTTGTCACGAGCCAAAGATTTGGCAGAGCTTTGTCCAATGTTATCAGCATGCCTATGCCTTTTAGCCTTTCCAGTAGCTATATAGCGGAAGTCATGAAGTCCAACATCACCACCTTTACCACCGGTCACAATAAGGGGGGATACAGAACCACTTCCCACATGATTATCAGAAACAGACACGGTTTGTGCACCACCTTCAAAATAGTAAGAGGTAAGGTTGGAATCTGATAAGACACGTGTCAATCTTCATAAATGAAACAGGACATAAACCCCTTTTTAAAGGGGAAAGATGACAAACCTTAAAACATAATTCAGCCTTCGCAGAAAAATATTCAAAACCAAAAAGTCAGTATGCAATCCAAACCTTAGCTTAAGGAACATTTCAGCACTATAAGTTTCAGATTAAGGACAAGAGGCAAACCCCAACTTAACCCTGAAAAAAAGTAGTTTATTTTTCTTTTAAAAAAAGTTTAATTAGCAATAATTTGCCACTCCCTCCCAATTTCAATATATGGATACACAAAAATTCAATGATTCAATTATATTACTTATCGTTATTGTTGGATAAAAGAACCTTTCATGTGATTTTACCCAATAACTTAAGCGTTTAGCATTATTGATTCATGACATGGTACAAAAACATCCATTTGATTACCTAGTGGTCTAGACCCTACAGATTTTGATACTTGGGGCCTCCGTTCTTCTAAATAGTGGTTAAATTTCAGCACAAGGCTGGGAGGGTCTCTTGACTATGCTAAATCCAAAGGACTTGTTATAAAATCCTTCATATGCTTTTACCCAATAGTTTAAGATTAGGTTAGGATAGTCAGATCTTGACAAGTTATAAAAATATAAAACCATTTATGTACATCACCTAGCTGCTTAAGCTTTAGAAATAGTTGATTCGTGACATAGCATCAGAATCTCTACAACCAAATTGTCTGGAGTCCAACTCTTGCACCACAATTTTTCAAATAAAATGTTGAAGTTACACTTCAAGTTAGGAGGGCCAAACATTATCTACATGTCAAGCTCAAGAGATCTAGTGTTGTGTGGAGGCGTACTAGAGATGTTATTAAAATATTAAATCATTCATTCTTATCATTTTGGAATAGTTAGTTCATAACGTTAAGATGTTCCACTGTCTAAGAATATGATCATAATACCTCTTTCATGACCCAACCTATTTTTACCAAAAATATATCCAGGTTTAATGTTTGGTCACTAGAAGACTTCTAATTCTACAAACTTCATACTCCAGATGTCCTGTCTTGGACATGAAGGGTGCTAAGATGTCCCCCATTGACTAAAAATAAGGCCACCTTATAAGACTTGGGCATTTCTCCCTTCATGGGTTAGTTTTGGGAGTGAGTTAGACAGTCCATTTCTAATATAGTATCAGAGCATCCAGTCTTGATGCCAGGCCGCTGACACATGTCCAGTCCAGTAAGTTAAACCTGTTTATAATACATAACATGTATAAACATTCATTAGTAAACCTAATTTAGAGACAAACCTTCATGACATAAAATGGAAGCGCGAGAAGTTGTGGGTGGAGCTAAAGTATCCCATATGACCACATTAACACCATTAGAGCTATATCCAGCCACAGCTATTATTGATCCACTTGAGGAAAAATATGTGACATCCCTGAAATCATAAGTAAAATAGATTGCATGAAAATAACATCTTTATTGGGGGGGAAATAACAAAATCACATGCCAACTAAATAAAAAAACTCAAACTAGTTCAACCCCATCATAAACACAAGTCAAATGGCTAATACATCACTCCTGATAATGGATGCAATTTTAATATTAAGCCAGTTTTAACTGTTAACGACAGGCTTTCAAATCCAACCTTGTCAATCATTTTTAGGACACAACTACAACCACAACATAAGATAACAGATGAGGAAAAAATGCCTTCCCCCATAATGAAATCTGAAAAGTATCTCTAATATCAGCTGAAGTACTAAAATAAAATCTATCAATATCTCAACAATTGCAAATAAAAGTTGGTAAAGGAAAAGTACATACGAAGCGTGACCATTAAAGCAAAGAGATGATTCTATTGGACGGACATTGCTCCTTCCTCCAACCTCCAGCTGCCATGTGCAGACAGTTCCATCTAATGCAGCACTGGCAAACCGGTGTCCAAAGTGGTCAAACTGTAAGGCTGAAATTGATGCAAGGGCATAAGGTGGAGGGACATTTGCAGCAGGCAGCACTCCATATGTAGCAGTAGCTTTGTCTTTGTTGAACTGTATTTATAAAGCTTCTTAGCCATAAGCTTGAAATATTGTCTGCGCATGCAATTAATTAACTGCACTAATCCAGATATTATATGCAAAATATCTTTTTATTTTAGGGAAGGGGAGTTACAATAATGGCACTGGAATTAGAAACTATTACCCCTTTCAGAATAATAAAAAATGAAAAAGTCTACATAGGATGATAGATCTTCAGTTTTAAACTCAAATAATTGAACAAGGGTATCACATTCAAAAGAATAATTAATTCAAAAGAAACCCTCCTCTCTAGGGACAAGGATTGTATGTGCAATTGTGCATGAAGCTTGAAAAGTAAACTTAAGAAAAAAATTGGACAAGTTGGCCACATAAAAAAGAAGAAACCATAAGATGGGGGGAGGGGAACTGTCTGCATATGTTTATACAAATACAAACTCATAGCATCTATAATGTATGCATAGCAACTACGAACTTCCTTACCTCCCACAAGTAAATGTGTGTATTGTTAGAACCAACCAAGAAGAAAGGCCTCATTGGATGACTAGACAAAGCCCTGGTACTTATGTTATCCAAAGTGGCAGGTGGATCAACAAAATCTTCAAAATCTTGTTGAATTTCCCAACCTAATCTAGAGGCACCAATATCAGCATAACCTAGCATTCCTAATACTCCGCCACCTGTCAAGTCATTGCTGGGCCAAGTTGAAGAGTCCACACCGACAGTTGCTCCACCCAGCCCAAGGTGTGCCCCTTTCTTGCTCCCAAGCCCAACACCGGGAGAAACACATGTTGGAGTAGGGGTGGATTCTGAACCTGCCCACCCATTCTGAGGCCAGTCAGCTGTGGCCCACAAAAGACCATTTGATTTACCACTGTGTGGAATCTCATCTTCCAGATGAAAGAACATTATACCCTGAATTAGATAAACAAAAACAAAGACATTTATATACTTCTTTGCAAGTTCATAATTAATATTTTTAATCTGAACTATATTTTAATAAAAAAAATCAGGATGATCAATTCAGTGTACTTCTATTTGAGTACAGAATTCAATTCTAGGCTCCACCTTTCGTTGCCCACTCATAAAAATAAACTCAACACGGAACCCTAAATCCCACAAAAAAGGCTAGAGAAAAAGATTGAGCAGAAACCATAACAAAAGATCCCATGTGCAAACAAATTATAAAACTTTTTCGACATAGAACATACAGGCCTGCCAATGAAAAAATTAACATCCAAGCATCCAAAACTTCAGAATAACAACAGTTTAAGATCCAAACCTTCCTGTTGCTAGCAACCGCAGCTTCCAGTTGACAAGTAGAGTTTATACACAATGCCTGTTCGAATACAGCAACAATGTCATTCTTATTATTATAAACATATATGTGGCCATATGAAAATGATTAAACAGAAGGGGAGATCACCTCCAAAAGTTCCCCATTTCTCTTGTACATTTCTCTTGGACTCTGGAAAACTGCAAAATTTGTAGAAGTTATATCTTTCTGGTTTGATCTTGCAGAATGATGGCCATTCAGAGATGTTTCTTTAACAGGAGTTCCAACTTCATGATTAGAAGATCTATTGCTAAGATTGAAGTCGTCACCACATGTATCATCAGTTTTATGCAGCCCTGTCATAATCATTGACAAGTCATTCCACCCCTTAGTGTGCATATGATCCAAATCATTTGGCCAATTGATTTTTTCCTGTGCAAAGCAATCCAATATCAATTTGGGATCTGCACTGTGATCCCATAATAACTGATGAACTGAATAATCTTTCCTGTTCCCCGGTTCCAAAACATCCAGGTTTTGGTTCTGACTGAATTCAGATTTATGTTTTAACCATTCAAGAGTCTGTACATTCAAATCATTCTTTACTTTCTGCCACAGAAATTCTACATGTTGTTTAACAAGATAAGAAGAGATGTGAGTAACTGTCGTCATCAGTAGATCACATAGGCTATATGAGACTATCCGAATCTTCTCTGGCAAGCTAATGCTTTCAGAATCCATACTTACGATACAAGACTCGCCATAAGCATACTTTCTATGGAAAGGACCAGACAAATTACCATCTTCGAGTTTGGCAAGAACCGAATTCAAATTTGATATCATGAATCTAGACATATGCTGCCACAAGCAGGTCCCTAAAATCTTCCATCTTTCATCATCAGGAATTGAATGCTTCATATCACGTTCAGACAGTTGAAGGTTTTGCACACTAGGTATGGAAGAAGTTTGAGACAACAACTGTCCAACTTTTGGGATAATCTTCTTTAGATTCACCATATCAATGTCATAAGGATTATGGCCATTAGATTGTGCAACAAAGAATGGTTCCACCATATACAAAAGCACTTCAGAGTTTTTCTGAAGCCAAGCTAATGAAAAATGTAAATAGTACTCATAAAAATCTAGGATATCAAGAAGTGTTTTAATAAGATCTTTGCTAGTAGAACTCAACTGGATCCTCAAAGTTGCTCTTAAAAACCACAGTGAAATAAAAACACCTTCAATGCGGCACTCTGAAGCATAAAAAAACTTAGGTTTGCTATCAATAAATGAATCTCGTTGAGAATTTTCCATACTGCAGGCACAAAATAATCTTGAATAGAGAAAGGAGACTTCTTCTACAGTCTTAAAGAGGGGTGTAATCCTAGAGTAACATAAATTGAAATCATCAAACATATCGCTCTTCTTTTGAGACAGTTCTCCTTGGGTAGATCCATCTGTCATATCAAATCCAATGTACAATGATCCATGATGGCAAAGTAAGAGTAAAATCTGCAGAATAGAGAAATTAAAGAGTCATAACAAAAGTATATTGCTGACCAGTACAGAAAGGGAAAAATTGGAGTAGAGAAGTATACCATGCCGATTAGACAGTGGGGAGCCAATAAAAATCTCTGTTCAAATAGAGCAAGCCCACTGTATAACTTTTGTTTAAAACTTTCAACTGATTTCTCATAGTACATCATGTACTCGTCAGAATCAGAAGCTTCTTCATTGTATTCTGAAAAAGTGTCAAGCCAGCTTGGATGCTCTCTTATCAATTTTGATAAGTAGCAAAGTGCCAAATTCAATTTAATATGGAACTCGAGATGCATGGAAACATTAGCAGACAACCAATTAGAGCCTTCTCTAGGCAAAGGCTTAAGAGTATTGGACAGCACATCATGATTATCACCTAATTCACTGTCTTGATCAGCAGTCCCAGGCATGCTCAGTGAAGATGAGAAATACTCCAATGCTTCAAGCTTGAAACATGACAACATTATGAATAATTACTGAACAGTAATACTTAATGCATAGACAATCAATCTAAAGCTGCTGCAAAGAAAACTTAACTTGATAAATAACACCAATTCAAAAATTAGGATCATAGAGTTGGTTGAAAATTCTTAGAATTCTTTTCATTAATATGGCTAGGTACTTGGATGGGCATAAAAAACATCACAACATCTTCCTAGATTGACAAGAACAACAAGTGGGCATATTTACGTAAAAGGCCAAAGAAACATACAGCAAAAAGAATTTCTTAGGAAAGGACAGTACAATAAGAAGCTAATTTCTCCATCTTTAATAGAAGAAACCCTTTACACTCCTACATAAAAGGCCAGGAAAGGTGCAGTAAACACAAACTACACAGTTTTTATATCAACCAGTACAGGATAAACAGAGCTTAAGGCATGTTTTTGAGCAAATGGTTTATGTTTTGACATCACCACAATTCATTAGATGTGCTGTAGTTCCAGCAAACTTGTTTTTTTTTTATATGAACATACAAAACTCAATTAACTTGGAATTGATTAATTTCATACTATATAAAGTAAACTTACAGGATTACCACATCTTTTTAAGGAAGCAACTGTCATCAAAGTTGCCCATCTTAAAAGAATTGCAGAATTGTGCTCCCCCACAGCGTTCCGCATGCTATTCTTAGTTGCTAGCATTTGGCAATAAAAACCAACTGTAGGGTCCAGAAAAGAACCACAATTGGACATGACAGTCGACTCCGGAGGCCCAGGGTTTACTGAATACTCTAGCATTCTATAAAAAGATCTGTAGTAATTACCCATTTCCCACTGCAAAACAAAAGCATCTAGTTAGAGTTAAGATCATGTATGATTCATGTCTCACTACAAGCAGAATATAACCAACGACGGATAAATTGAATACAAGTACTCTATGGGGTACAAAAAATCAGGCCAACCTCACCAAAACTAAACAGACTGGCCCAATATCAGCCCTATCCAAGGCTGAGAAAGGAAAAATAGTAATTAGGTCAGCCAGCCCAATTTCAGCCCAGCTTCTTCTTGGGGCTGTGAAAGAAAAATATACATGTAACGGAAATAAGAACCACAAATAACTGCTGTCAGTAGATTACATAAGCTAAACAAATCTAATTGACTCTGGCCTTTTATGTTAGCAGACATTTATATTTACTACTGTAGAATCCCTAGTCCCCTATAAGCAATGTCATCTAGACATGCTGCCACAATTGGGTCCATAAAATCTTCCACATTTCATCATCAGGAACTAAATGCTTCATAGCTAACATGTTTATCTTGTGTACATTTGGACCCTAAAAGGTTGTATCTTATTCATAAGAATTCAACAAAAATCTAGCATTTTATAAAAGAATGATAGCAATCCCTTGTTTTGCAGTGGAAATCAAGGAGAGCTAGTTATACATGGTAAAGGAACATGTATTACGCAAGCCTTAAAAGCAGAGAATAGCAGAAAGTCTTGAGAAATAAATTAATGTAAGTATTTGTGGCACCTCCAGAAGGCTTGCAAGCCAGTAGTCTCCTTTATCAATTGCAGATGGAAGTATGTACTTTGTAATTAGGTGATGCTCCAAAGATCCCCCATGGCCATCAACAAGACGACAAATGACTAAGGCAAGCTGCTCATCTCCAAGATTCTTAGCACAAACGTTTATAGCAGAAGAATGATCACCTCCAAGCAAAAAGAAAGCAACTGCTAATTCCATCTGATGCCTTGCCAGTAATACATAAGCATTTTTTAAAGCAGCAGCTTTATTTTTTTCATCCTGTAATAAAATTATTATGGCTGAATTAATGACTTAAAAAACATTAATATGACAAAAAAAGAGCATGTAGGACAAGAATCTAATGCTTATAGAATTCACGTTAGAACAGTGACTAACAAATAAAATCTACACGACTTTACCAATCTAATGTAAGTTACTAAGGACCTGTTCGGTATTTTTCAATCAATTCTTATAATACAGGAACTTAAGTTTATAAGTGCTTAAAATTCTATAAGCTTTGGATATAGATGTTAATAAGTTCTTACATAATTTTGACATGTTTGGATCCCCAACTACATAAGTACCTATAACATATTGTGTCATTTAAAAAAAATTAAGTATCATAAAGTTAAAAAAAATAAGTGACACAAAAGTAAAACACCATAAATAATTAAAATATTTAATTATCAAAACATGATTAAAATACAAATTAAGGTGTTAGAATTAAAACTATGTTTCCTTCGATATGATTTGTTCTAGAATGGTGTGTAATAAATTTTTGTTTCCTTCTAGAATAGTGTGTAGTGGTGAAATTTTTATAATGGTGACATATATATGTGTGCGCGTGTGCGTGTGTGTGTGTTTTGTAAACCATATATTTCGTAATTTCAAATGAGTTGTTCATAAGCTCTTGTAAATGGGACCAAAGTCCTTTATTGGTATTGATGAAAAAGGAAACATACACACTGATCGCAGTTTTGTAAGATAATTCACCTGAAAATTGCGAGAAAGAAAGCCCACCAGAGGTTTATCCTTCTCATCCTTACTGATTTTGAAAAGGCCAGCCAAAACTTGAATTCTATTCAATGCAATATAAAGCAAAGCACAATCCTTTGGATTTTTGTTCTTCAAATACTGAGCTCTTGCCAATTTCTCCATCTAGAGCAAGTCGAGCAAAGCAAGTATTAAAACTGTTTGAATTGGAAAAATAGTAATAAAAATAAGATATTATGAATTATGAACTTATGACAATAATTTACAGAAGAAAAGCACATAAACAATAGATAAATCAACAATTAGTGAAATAGAAAATTTACTTCCACACTCTAATTTGTCACAGCAGACAAAAAATCCCAGGTTTTCTCACAACATAATGGCATCATGCAATCAGCAGATATAGAGTAAAAGAAATCAACAGGAGGAGCTGGAGTTTCACCCTGATAAACATCATTTCGAACCATCACAGCAGTTGATACTTTATATACACCACAACTACTTCCCAGGGTCCCAACTCCCAACAAAGTGTATAACAGTAAAAGGACACTAAAATATTCTCCATCAAAGTACATAACAAAAGTATGCAATTCTTAACATCTGGTTCAGCAGGAAAAAAACAGGCTCACGGGTATTTTCTAATTTTTAAAAGGAAAAAAATATAAAAATCCAAATTGAATTGTCAAAGAAGTCCATAACAAAGGTAAGATAAAGATTTTGAAATCAATTAAGGAGAAAAGGCTGTCTTTAAGATAAACTTGAACAGCTTTCATTAGTTTGATTAGAGCATCTCCAATAAGAGTTGCTTATGAATAAAAACATTTTTTAATGTGGGTCTCACATGCATAAGTTGTTTAAAATTGAATAGAGTTGCTTAGAGGCCTACATTAAAATAATGTTTTTATTCATAAGCAACTCTTATTGGAGATGCTCTTGAGCTACAAAACAGAAAAAAGTTTATAGGATGGGCCAGAGGGATCACCTTATCGGATCAACATCAAACTATATACAAATGTCAAATACTACAAACTTCACATTCAAGATGTTCAATTAAGGACTAACCATGGAGAAGAATGGAAAATACAAAAGGACTAAGCATTACCCTTGCACGTAATTGAGGTATATTAGCATACCAAAAGCCAAAACCCAAAGCACGCATTTCTTGCCAAGATGGTTCATTGGGCATGACAGAACCAAATAAATTATCTAGGCTGTCAGAGTGATAAGCCCATACAAACAATCTTGAGTTAACAGGCAACTCTTCAAAAGACGCAGCTCTACCAAACTTACGGAGAAAAAGCAGTTGCCTAAACCGTAGTGCAACCCAAAACCTACAAGGAAAAATTTAGAAATCACATCACTCATGTGCCAACTACCAAAAGTCAGTCATACACACATCAGATCCAACCACCACCACTACATGTTTTTAAGATATATCATATATAATCATCAGCAGCAATGACACTCATATTTTTGCAGTTCCACAGTCATCTTTGAAGAATTTTGACATTAACAGCATCATTAATAGGTATTGAATCTCCATGGTAAGAATATTAACAGAATGCATAGTTCATTTAGGGGCAAAGGATACACAGTCAACAACATAAATCACATGACTCCATAAGCTTGGCATGTTGATGGAGTGAGAAAATTCCTGACAATGTATAAATCAGATTAAAAAATTTCCTTTCAGAACTAGCCTAATAGAAAAAAAAGAACAGAAACTACCTATATGATCGACCTTTTCTTTTTTCTTCTTATACTTCTATTAGAAGGAAAATTATATCAGCCCTTCTCACGACATATGTTAAGAATGGCAAACAAAATAGCAAACACACGCTCTGATAGATAAGAATCTACCCAGACTCAGATCCAGTTCTTCAGGTAAGTCCTGTGCACGACCTAGTCAGGATTGCTTAACTTTGTAAAAGAGTATACTTGTTGAATTTCTTAACTTTTTGTTTCACTACTGATGTAATATACATATAAACGAATGAATTAGCTAAGAGACCATTGAACTCAGACATTTTTCATATATTCCGATCTCAAATGATCTTACAATTTAATAATTCTCATGTAAATGCATTGGACATGATTTTAACAAAGTGATCATACTAAATGATATCTTGCAAAAAGTGACCTCAGATGCTTTGCCATTGATGTTCAAATGAAAAACGTAATATGAAAGTTGGGGTAGCTTGTCAATTGTATATCTCTTACCTTTACATTTGCCATCTGTGTTTAATGAACCCAAAATGGATAATATTTAAAGAGAGTTCCAGTTCTACGCAAAGATTCAAAGGGAAGTCTTCAATTGAAGACCTCATATGAAGTTTTCAATGTGAGGGAGGTGATGGAGATCTCACATCAACTAGGAATAAGGCTAAATTATAATATATATATATATATAAGTGCGGTGTCATCCTCACCTTAAAAGTCGGTTTTATGAAGTTGAATTACACATAAACCCACTTACTAAAAGATTGGGAAAAACTTAATTGATAGTTTCCTATTACAAAGTAGTTTAAAAGTCTAACTCAATCTTACAAAACCAACTTTACACTCAGTTATATGCTATAGTTTTGACCATATTTTTAGTCAATGTGAGATCTCCAACACACTATCATATTAAAAAGTGAGATTAAATCTAACTCAATTTTACAAAAAAAACTTGTAAGATGAGGATTTATCTCCACTTGCATATTGTATTTAATGTGGGATCTGGGTTTTTATAGGGTTGAATTAAAACTAAACCACTTTTCAATATGTGAGTCTATCCTATATCCATTAAAAGAATCACTTGCCATGTTGTCCACGCTAAGCCCAATAGTGTTTTGAGAGTGTGTTGGAAAAAAAAAACCAAGTCCCACGTTGACTAAAGATAGTACCAAAATATAGTATATAAATGAGGACAATTTTCACTTTATAAGTCAGTTTTGTGATCCTGAATTAAGCTTAATATCCACTTGTTAATACTTCCAATAACTTTTGCTTATTGATTTATCAAACAGAAAATAAAATGAATAGAGGGAAAAGGTCAAAGGAAATGTAACAGGAAAAAGCATACAAATGTCAAATACGTTCATGAATACCTTCGCCCAGGTTCATCAAGACTCTGATACGCAGAAGATGAGTGTGCACTACTAACTTCACTAAGCAGATCAATAATTGCAAGAATCTGTGTCTTCTCTATGTCAATCAAAAGTGGTAAATCAGGAAATTTCTCAAGTGATTCAATAAAGCCATTAAGCTCAGATTTTGTTGAGAAAATGCTTTCATTTTCAGCACTGGAACCTGAATGATATGGAAACTGGAACAAGCTACTCTGAGCCTGTGAAATTGATGCTGAATCCCCACCCCACTGAAATCCCTTACCCTGGGAAACTTTTGATATACAGCCTTCTAGATAATTTGACAATACAATATTTGGAAGACCAATTCTTTTGGAGATGTGTCTCTTTTTAGGATCATAAGTAGAAGTCAGGCATTCAACAAGATGCCTCACAGCTACATAAGCACGTTTCCAGTTTCCTGAAAACATTAAAAATAATAACAATAAAATACATGAAAAACATGATATCATTCCCATTACATAATTGAGTACATTAGTTGAGTCATCAGTCATACTTAAAGAAAACAATTTACTCAACCATTACCTGAACTGATATTAGTAATTAGTACATCAGGGTGATAAGTAGGCAACGATCCACTGATTATCTCAGATACTTCTAAGATGCTCCATAAACCAACCTTGGTTAGAAGTTCAAATTTTAATTGTTCCTTGGCCAGAAACAAGCTACTGGAATTGTCCTTTATATTGATTTTTTTTATGGACTGCACATAATTAAAATCTACTTGACTGTCTCCATCTGTCTGTTCTCTGAGAGCACCAATGTCATATTCAGTAAAAACTGTAGAAAGTATGTCTTCATATATTTCATCCTCACAATTATAAGCGTTAGGCTTTGAATCACAAGGATGACAATTACTCCCTTGCTTTTTATCCATGTGGAACAACCAATGACTAAATATACTAAAGTAATTTCTATGAATCACCACTGCTGCAGCTCTAGGTCCCCATAAGAAATCATAAATTGGAATGGAAGTGTGAGCATATGCAATGCGAACCCATATATTCATTTTTGGAAAATGTTCAGAGTTTGACAAAGTTGTACCAATACAACGCTTGGGAGCATATATTTGTAATTCATTTTGCAAACAAACTCCAAGCAATAACTCCCCTGTTCCTAAAGTTAACCACTTTAGAGCAATAACATCACTATTGGTCTTTATTTTATCCTCCAAAATAAAAGTCCCTGCGTTGATTAATGGTACAGCATCCCATATATGTATGGTATTGATAGCATTGGAATTGCTTTCGTGGCCGATCGTAGCAATCTTCTCACCACAATCAGAGAAACATATACCCTTGATGGGACCATCATGTGCAACAAAAACACCCACAAGCTCCCATGGCAAGTGTTGGGTCAATGAGTTCCCAGGTTTACTTTTCCAGAGTTTCAAGATGCCGTTAGAGGAGCCTGTGACCATGATGTATGTAGGATAACTGCTACAAAGATCATTTGCAAAGCCAAACTCTTGTCGTATATGGCTTAGAGTGCCTGGATTAGCCACAGCGAAACTAGTAACCAGATCATTGGAACTTGGAAACTCACATGAACATGGATTTACAGTAATGCAATATTTTTTATCAGCAAATGTACTTTCAAATGCCCAAACACTACAGTCATCAATGCTTTTAGCATCAAAATTGCATTCAGAACAGTTTGTTGACATGTCAAATGAATGCAAGTTAACTTCCCACGATAGGGCCTGAAATCTCCCCATCCATACTGCCAACAGCATAAGTTTACTGTTACAACAAGTTTTGTCACAGGCGGAGTTCAGAGGAATTGTGAAGATATCAATAGGGCCATCTTCATAAGGACCATGACCATTGAAAGGAATAGTGCATAAGTAGTGACATTCTATGTTTTCCTCATCAGTTCGACAAATATTGACAATGAAGCAATCAATCCCCCGGGTATGTCCCATGAAAAAAAACAGTTTGTCACCAACTATTGAAGGTGCCCATGTCAAGCTTGTGTACAATGAGCATGAGTCTTGAGTGGCAAGCTTTCCACAGAGTTCCATAGTAGGAACCAAAGTTGGACATCCCAAAATGCAGTTTGAAATATTAGAAAGTGACCAGAAAAGAAGCAGTCCATTAGAATCCAGAGAAGCAGCAAATTGAACTTTGCATGAATAAGGATGAATTGAAACCTTTAAGATTTTCCCACTATGACCATCTAAGTTCAAAACCCCACCAGTCAAATAGGGGGACATGCTATCTGTGTTACCATTATCAATGGAGTTCTCCACAGCATCATGTATTGTTAGAATACGGAAATTTGACCAAACTAAGGAATTACAAGACAATAGCTGAAGTGGAGAGCATATAATAGGTGGACCAGAAAGGCAATTTCTCATTAAAATAACCTTTTGAAGAAATAATGCATTTTTAAAATCAGATGAGTTAAACTTGTATACATTTGCAATGTCATGGTTCTGGAGTTCGTGTCTCTTCCATAATGTAACTCGAGGGAATCTCAGTGGTGAGACATCGTCAAGACAGTGGACAGCCCAAAAGCTAAGCAACATTCCAGGACCAAACCCAACTATCCAATCGCAATTTCTGACATCATGCTCAAATCCATCTTTGGAAAAAACTTGTTTGGACTCTTCACCAATTCTAAATATTCCCTCAAATTCTGTCCCCCATCTCACAAATATATCTGAACCAAGAGTTCCATTTAAGGTCTGATTAATCTCAATAACAGCAACAACAGAAAAGTAGCATCCCGCATTTTTCTGATCATTGATGTCCTTCCCAACTCTCCTGCCCTTTCCATTATTAGTTTCACTCCATAACCTTGCAGTCCCATCTAAGCTGCATGTCAACAAAACATGCCTTACTGAACACTTACCGTATCTGTTTGATAACTTCCCTCTTGGTGGTCTCCATTGAATCATTACAACAGGTAGGGGATGATGTAGTTCGACTTTTGAATATTCAGAAAGTCCATTGCTTTGACATACAACTACACATTTGCTTTCCTCATTGGTCAAGGCCCCTTCAATCTGTTCTTTACTAGGATGTGCTGCAGTTGCTGAAGGGCCCTCAATAGACCACGTTGCAGAAACAAGAGTTTGGGGTTGATCTGCTTTAAACTTCCAAGCAACTTCCCAACATTTGTTGCTCTTTTTCCAGAAAACCACCTCCATTCCAACAGAAATTATTCCATCTCCTGATCCAGTCCATTTGATGTTTGCAACTTTCGTATGTTGTACAAGCACTGCATTCTGGCTCCAACAAAAAGAACCTGAATATGAGTGACAAGATTGTGTTTTTAATATATAGAACTAACAAAAGAGAAGACTCTTCCTAATGTAAAATGTCTCCTTTTCTCTGTAATAAGAATAAATATATTAGAAACAGGATCCAAAGAAGTGTTAGAACAGAGGACAATATATCCTCCAAAGAGAAATAAAAACAAAAAACAAACCTCGAACAAGAAAAGCCAAACGAGTAATCAAAGATTGCCAATCTCTTCATATATCTAAACCCTCTCCAAAATAGACATTGACCCCATTTTATGATAAACTATTATAAAGGTGTTGACACGCTTTACAATACATGGAGGTCCTATTAAATTGTCTTTTACTCCAGACAATATGGAAGACATTAAAAAGCATGTAAACTTTGAGTAATGGAGTTCACTTTGAACTAACCCTTATCCAAAAGGCAACCTTGGAATGGTCACTGAAATCTCCCCTTTCTTAAAAAGTTGTTGGACCAGTTTTCAAAATCCAAAACTCACAAAGCATAAAGGAAAGGAAAAGATAATAAAAAATTAAAATGAATTGCTTCTCCCATGAGCTAAAAACCAACTTACACACCTCAGCTTCTGAACAAGTTAAATGTGAGAAGTTATATATAAGTTAAATGCATAAGTATATTTTAACTTACATAGAAACTCAATTCATTTTCCATTCTTCTCCTATAAATATTAGAAGTTTATTCAAACATGACTTATGTAACTTGCATTTTCATAAACGAGTGAAACAATGAAACATAATAATCATAAACGTGTGAACAAATACTCAAAATATTATGACTCAAGAACCATCCTCCCCGCCCCCTCGGTAGAAGTTTAAAATTGTTGCTTCAATTTACTTGTCTCGCACAAGCGCATTCAAATTCAACAATTTAAGCACATAATATACCTAAAACGTTGAATTAGTTTGATTGCTATTTGGTCCCTATACCTACACAATTTTTACATTTTAGTCTCTACACCTAAAAGCCACTTGTGTTAGTCTCTATAAACACTTCTTAAATCCGTTCTAGCCATTGCCATTCGGAATTGTGGAGACTAGAACGTATTAAAAAAAAACCGTTAATTAAGAAAGTGTAGTGTATGTGTAGGAACTAAAAACCGACTAGTTTTTACACGTAAAACGTAAATATATGGACGAAATGAGTAATTGAAGCTATTAATTTCAGCAATGGAAGCAAAGAGAGTGGAGGTCGGAGTTACCTTTTACGGTGGTGGAGTCGTGGTGGAAAAGGCAGATGCAGTTATCGGCAGCGGCGGCAAGGTCACCGGAGGAGGGTGAGCGAGGGGACCAGGCGACGGCAGCGAGGGGATCAGGTGAGAGCTGAAAGGATTGGCGGAAAATGGGGCCGATGCGGGATTGATGAGGGGAAAGAGGAGAAGGGAAGTGGGAGATAACGAGGAGAGAAGAAGCGGCGTAGGCGATCCAAGAGTAGCCGGAGAAGTGAGGGAGGAAATCGACGGTGGATTCGGAGAAGGTAGGGGCGGGTGGGACCGTGTCGGATCTGAGGAGACAGAGGGGAAGGTGATCGATAGGGTTCATCTTCGTGTTTCGGATTGACGTATCTGATTCCGCCATTGTTCCTCTCTTTCTCTCTCTCTCTGAAGAAGAAGAACATGTACCAGTGTCTGCTTTCTCTTGGTAGTTTTCTATTTCAGTTTTTTATTGTGCAAATCACCTTTTCTTTTTACATTTTTATAATAATAATAATTATTATTATTATTATTGTTATAACACATTATTAAGTAAAAAAATGTTAATTGGCCTGTTATTCTTAATATTGTGATTAACTACATGGGATTAATTAATGTTATTCTTAATATTATGATTAACTACATCGGAAAATGTATAAATAAATTGTGGTTGTTATGGAAGCATAGTATTGCATATGTAAACTTGTATTATTACAAATTGCTCTCACTTACTATGTTTAATTTACAAATTAAGTATCAAACATAATTTTCAAAACCTAATTGATGCATAGACTAGGAAAACAAAAACTGAAATTTGGTCATGAAATAGAGACCCAACATAAGCATAGTTTACATAGATTATGTTCTTTTTTTCATTAACTTTTACACCTGATTGGATATTTTGTACCAAATCTAAATATTTTGAAAGAAAATGTTACTTTTAGAAAGGAGAAGAGTTTGAATGAAGTTTTTAAAATTTTGGAAAATCTTTTTGCAAGAGAGACTATTAGATACAAGAAAGGGTTGTTTAATAGTTTTGAGAACAGTAACTTCAAAGTAATTTTCAAATATGCTGACAAGAAAAGTAAATTTACATAAAGGATAATTAGTTTATATATTTTACTCCTAAGTGTGGACTACATTTTATTCTCTTTTACAAGTAGCAAATTATTTCACTGATTAATACAAATTACAAGTATTATGATTGTTAGTTTTAGTTTACATAACTATACAAAGAGTCACTTCCATTCTTATCTAATTTTCTCAATATTAAGTACAACTAGACAATGTTATTCTTAATTAACTACATTAAATTATTTCTAGTTATAAAAAAATTTAAAAAAAATACTCATTTGAGAGGATATATAAAATAAGCACTTCTTGCATTAGAGTCAAGTTTCACAACTATATTTTTATGCAAGCTCACATAAGAGAGGTGTAGTTTATTTCTTTTTACTACTATACCTATTTCCCCACAATTATTGAGGGAAGACCACAACTGCTTATTAGAGCTTTTGAACTTAAAGAAGTAGAAAAAAACGTTCAAAGTTTAAGATATTTTAACCTGAGAACATAGAATGACGAAGGCTCGAATGAAGGTCCAACTATTCAAATGCAGTTGTAGTTGGGCCGAAACAACATTTAGCTCGGTTAAAATCTCCTTCTCAAACACAGTCAAAGGAAGGTTGAGACGCCATTTTGTAAACACCGTGTCATAAAAAAAGTAGAACGAACCAGAAGAGTCACAAGACTCATCTTTACAAACCAGTTCGTTAAGTTCATAGGCGCCTACCTTATCCAGGTTCTCGTTGGTTTTACTTAAACCACAAGACTCGCAAAGGTTTCTGATTTTTTTGTGAGAGATATATATAGAGGTTTCCTAGAGCAAATCCTTTTTTGCCCAAGGATAAATAGAGGAATAATCCATACTCAAGCAATAAACAAACAGGAAAATTCAGGTAAACAAGAAAACAAAAGAAGCAAAGATACCTAAATGGAACAGTAAAACCACCACTAAACAGAGCACATAAAAAACAGCAAAATGGTGGAGACATACCTACAATGTTGTGATTAATGAGGTTTTGCGGCAGAGACAAGGAATAAGATGGCAACTGAAACCTATAGTGAAAAAGAGTGAGTAAGAAAACAAAAAACGTAAAGGTAGAAAACCAGTCATTCGAAGCAGAAGTTGAAGCAGTTGATCAAAAACCCATTAATACCCGACACGTGTAAAGGCAATAGCCGTAATCGACGACCCCGATAGGACAACGTCTTGTCAAGTTTTCGAAAAGGAGTAATTTCTCCCTCCTCAGGGAAGCAGAAGCGTCCATTGGGAATGACTCAATCGACACGAGACACGTTTGACAAGGCATTTATGCTTGATGGCCTGGGAACTCGCGTCTTGTCAAAACAAAAAATACTAGGGGCACATGCAAGTAACCCTTATTAAACGTAAAAGTTTTCCATGTCGGCATGCATAAACCTCTTCGTCCAACTAGGCTTGGGCTAGTGGCTACGAGGTTGTGTACCGTCTGGATAGGTTAGTTAATTGACCAATTCAAATATTAAATAAAGTAATTATTCGAATCAGAACAAACATCGAGTATGATATGCTATAATGTCCTATTAAAGTCGATATATAAGCCAAATTAAAATTTTATGTCACAGGCCAAAAAAACATACCTAAGGAAATATCATGGATAACAATTTCTACGAAAGCCTTGATATTAGGGATTTTTTTCGGTGAGGGATGGATATTATTCAAGTAATGGAGTAAAAGAGGATTGGATAAATGACACCGGAGAACAATATGACAACGGATTTGTAACGGCTCCACCTAAAGTTGGTCGAGCATTATAAAAAGGGAAGACACACACTAATGGGGGACATTTGTTTGATGAGGAAAAAAGATAGAAATTTAATGTTGAGTTGATTGAATTATTGAGAAACATAAGAAGAAAGTTACCTAGGTTTCCTAATTTGCAATTCGGCCATAACAACTACTATTTATAGACATTCAAAAATTAACGTTATGACTTTGTGTTTTCATCATTTTAATGTTCTTGTGTCAAAATCTTTTCAAAAAAAATGTTTAACTTTAGGTTGATAACTCTCACTATTACACTCTCTCTATGGTAAAAGAAAATCTTTATTTCTTAAAGCATGAGTTAGCTTCCTTTAATATTAATATTAGATAATCTTTCATTTTATAAATTTTGTGTCCACGTTTTCATGTTGTTTAGTGATTTTAAATGTATCTTGATGTTATAGTTTGGATTCAATGTTTCAATACTTATCAAACTTTGTATTTTCTTCCCATATCCCGTATGAAACTTTAATATAACTTGCGTTTGTCTTTTTTTTATGTTTGATCTTGCACATGATAGATTCTTCTTTAGATTATGCTTAATATTTTCGTTTTCGAATTAAATTTGACCATAAAGACTTACAAAAGATGAGCATTTTACTAAACATTAAGTAACTTTTGTTAAATAACTAAAATATGATATTAAACTTTGTTAAATAACTTTAGATATAAAATTGTTCTAATCATGTACACTACATTTATGCCTTGATAATCTTTCAACTTTTGATTAGTTCAATTATTCTATTAAACACATCTAATCTACTAATTTTGATAACTAAATGAGATTCAAATTTTATAGATTCTACCCTAAAATTAATAAGCAATTATTCATTATTCGTTGTAGTTTTTCAGAAATTACATCTGAAATAGTAATTGAATAAAGTTATAAACCGTTTATCTTCTATCATACACAATCATTTAAGTTACTAATACTCTAAATATGCTATTTCCCCCCTTTAATATATATATTTTTTTAATTTAGGATTCAATCACATATATCTTTATATTTGAAAACCCCATTTTTCTAAAATAAACTAGAGTATTTATATTATAAGTGTTTCTTGGTATGATTTGATATTTTATTTAAAAGCCACTCGAACCAAATATGACATGTGATTTTATTCAATTCTAATTTAATATAAAATTTACATCAAACTAAACCAAAATTTTGTATTTTAGTTTGAATAAGCTTTTCTGGTTTTTTATTATTATAAAAATGTTAAAACATTTAAAATAAATATTAAGCATCACATAATAAAAAAATCTGTCAAATATATAATTTCAAACCTTTTAATATTTATAAATAAATTACATAATCACATAGTTTACATTACAAAATTGTTATTATATTTTAATAAATATAAATAGAATGCAAATATAGTACAATCAAGTTGTGAATCTCAATTATCACATCACACTTATTTATATTTATTAATTAATTAACTAAAAATATATAATATTATATTAAATAATAAACTATTTAATTCGGTTCTTGCTTTTTTAAAATTGAAATCTAAACCAGTTGAAAAAAAAAGATAGATCCAACGATTTTAAAAATAAGTGATTTTCAACTTTTTTTTTTATAAGGCTTTATTTGTTTACTGATTTGATTTTGAACCCTTAATTTATAAGAAGTGATACATATGATATTCTCTCTTGATATCTATTGATCTTTAAAGTTAATATCAATTCATATGATATCTATTGATCTTAAAGTTAATACTTATTTGATATATATTTATATTAAAACACTCATGTTTAATTATCCCCTCCATCTATGCATAATCATGGATAATTCACAAATTAAAATTATTCTCTGATATATTTATGCCTTACAAAAATCAAATGTTGTTTAACACAACACTAACTCTTAATTACATCTTAAAATTCTGAAAGGTGAATGGTTTTGAGATTGTAAAAGTCAATATTAATTTGTAGGTGAAGTGTTCCAAAACTCCCACACTGACAGAAAATAAAATAAAAATTACTGTATGGTGTTTAAGTTCTCAAGCCAAAAGCAGACCATCTCTTTTTCCCTTCCTTCTTCATCTTTAATGAACTGGAATCTATAAGGTTTTCAAGAGATTTTTTCCCCTTTCTATTCCGAACTCTTCCTGCTTCTTTCAAAAGCTCAAATAGTCGCTTCTTTTCATCATCAACATCTGGATTAGCAGTTCCAAGCTTTTCTTCTCTCATCTTTAGTATGTATTCCAATATCTCAATGGCATCTTCAACTCTGTACACAACAATATTCAAAATAAAATCATCCATTCAGAAACAATCATCACATCATTAATCTTTGTGCCAATAAACTCAATACTTCATGGATAACAAAATGATATGCACAATCACCAAGCTTCATTTTTAAGTCAAATTATGAAGAGGGGGACCACACATTTCTCATCACATGGCAAGAAAGAGTTGTCTCAGCCCAATGAATGATAATGATGATATTCTATGGTGCAGCAAGATGGTAGTTAAAGTATTTTTGAGACAGCAAAGGGAGGGGAAAGCCAAACAAAAGGGTCAGTTAATGATGTATAGAAACAAAAGATGTTTACCTCCCCATGGCATCATAAGTTGCTGCAAGATTGCTATATACTCCAAGAGTGTCAGAGTGATATGTACCACACTCTCTCTCCAATATCACTTTTGCTTCTTCAAAATGTTTGGCAGCATCCCCTATTTTATACAGTTGCACACATGCCAGCCCCATCTGGTTCAATACAACTCCAAAAAAGGTAGATTTCTTCTCCCCACTTGCTCTCAGCTTGGTGATAGCATTCTCAAATGACTTCCATGCCTCCATGTACCTCCCAACCACGTAGAACATCACTCCCATTTGAGCTTCTATTCCTGCCACTGTCCTATATTGTCCAGGGATGTCCTGCAACAATTTCACTGCCTTCTGCAGCAGCTTCAATGCCTCCTCAGGCTCATTCAGAGCTTCATAGATGGCTGAGATTTCAGTCAACCCACTTGCAATCTCCCCGGCAGTTGTTCCAACCACAGGCTTACTGTATATTCTCAAGGCATTTTCACAATACGATTTTGACTCTCTTAATTTTCCTGTCCTGTAGTAAAGGTCAGCAAGGCGAATGAACACTAAAGCCACAGAACTGTGGCTTTCACCTTTGGTGGATTTGAACACTGTCAGTGCTTTCTGATAGGCGAAAACAGCCTCGTCAAAACGACAGAGTGACATGTAGATATCTCCAATGCTAACATCAATTGCTGCAACCTCATTATCTTGTGCATTGGCGATCATTGACATGCTAGCTAGGACAAGGTGCTCCAGAGCTGGTTCATAATCTCCCTTGGCCTCACATATAAGGGCCATTAGACGCCTGTCTGTTGCTTCAGTAAGGGAAGCAGGAGAGCAATGCTCCCTGTGAATTTCGAGGGTTTTCTTGCAGAAGTTCTCTGCCTGCTCAAATTGCATGGCTTGGACATGGGCTTCAGCTAAGTACCTGCCCTTCGTGGAAAGCAATTATTTTGAGAATTTTTCAGCACCGCATTAAGTATTGTAATCCTATTAAGCAGACATGATATTGACAATACATAAACATAAACAGTAGCTAGCAAATCAATGGTATAGCCAATTTCTCCATTCCATTGTGTCCACACAACACAGAAAGAACAAACTATTTCTTCCTCGAAGAGTTTCACTTAGAAAATAGATGATATGAGACAACTGGTATAATTTAAGTTGCTATCAGAGTGCTAAGCAAAATGGTCACAAAAATAGGTTATTTACAGTAAAGCTCACATTCTTAATTGAAATCATAATTCTTAATAAAGCACTTCCATTTATTTCATCCCAACAATCTAATAAAAAAAGAAGATTAAACAATTTGCATCCAAACATGTACATGTTAAAGGATGCAGCATTTTCTGATGCTTCTTCAAGTACAATAGGAAGGATCTTTTTGTATATGCCAAAAAGAAAACGAGAGAAATGTTGACAACTTCCTTTTTCATATACAACCCTTTTATAATAATATAAAAACAGAAAATCTCACTCAACTAAAAATACTTTGATAAGTAATTAAGTTGTCTACTGATTGTATAACTAATATTGGTAGTCAACTTATCAGTAAAAAAATCGTTTTGTTATATGGTGAAAGAATAAGGGTGAGTGAGAGTGATTTTCTTCTGGCTCTTTAACAACCCAACACTCAATTTCTATCAATTTCACATAAAAGAAACTTTAGTTTTAATTTTTTTCCCAAAGTGCTAAAAAAAAAAGACTGAAACAACTGAGAGATGTTTTCTCATTTTTGTTCCTGTTTTATGGTCCTAACTCAAAAAATGTTGGTAATCTGGAGTGTACTAAATGTAGTGAAACATAAGCTTGGTGAAAGTGTTTGTTTTCTTCATTTTTCTTTCTAAAACTACAATGAGCCTTTGAAAATAGATATCAAACACTCGTTTCATAGTATGAGAGGGACTATCATAGCTTAGTTTCAAGAAGGTTCAGCCAATTCAATAGTTCCTTGTAGTTTAGGAAAATGCTTTAGATTCTGAAACTGACATCCCCAGATTCACAGTAGATTCCAAGGCCATTGTGGCCAACAGCAACATGCTTATCAATACTGGGTCCAGCACATCAGTGATTCATAATTTCACATTTTAAATTCTACAAAATTGGTGGTGATGCAGTATGTGCCTAATCACAAATATCTCTATATAATAAATTTAATAACTTTTATAATAATTGTTTAAAATAATATAAATGATGATTTTTTAATAGTTGTGATAATAATTTTTCATTCTTATTGTTATTGTGATTATTATTAGTTATGATGATGATATATATTGGTCAAGCACAAATGGTAAAAGACATGTGTGGGCCATAGCAATATACGAGGTTATGGATTAAATGGATAAGGTGATAGTGTTACTTTACCTACAAGTCTCAGCGATTCTCGGGTCGGACTCACCCAGAACATCCATTTGGATCTTCAAACCCGACTCGTAACACGAAATTGCCCTATCCAAGTGTCCAATCATCGAATACGTGTCACCAAGTTGCATGTACCCGGAAAACTGGGCCATGACATGACCCGACCCGTTTTCCCCTTCCAACAACAAAATGGACCGCTCCAAAGCCTCGACCGCCTCATCCAACCGCCCCAAACTGCTGTATATCGCAGCAACAACGTGGAGACACGTGGCAAGCTCCAGGCCCGGGCCCGCACACCGCTCGAAGGACCTGGAGGCCCGAATGGCGAAGTCCAGGGCCTTCACCGGGCTCTCACCGGACGCTATGGTTTCTCGGGCCATCTTCAGAAGGAACGGGCCCAGATCCGGATTGTCCAAGGAGGAATCTTCTACCACCAGCGTCTTCTTCACGGTACGGTTCAGCGGTGGGGTCCGCCTCTCGCTGCCGTCTGCCTGTGGCGCGTTGCGGAGGAAATCGGCGAAGGGCTGCATTTGCGGTGGCATGGGGACAGATTGAATGGAGGAGTGCCCAGAGATCAAAATTCAAACTTTTGTGGGGAATTTTAATGGGCAGCGTTGAATCTGTGGATTTGGGATTGTGGGTGGAGATGAAAGGAGGGAAGCTTCATGATTTGCGTTTAGGGATTTGGAAAAGTGTTGGGGTTGTTGTGAAAATTGGAAAGTGATAAATAGAGAGAAAAGGGGAAATGGATTAGGGGTGGTAGTGGTGGAAGATGGCTTGGAAGAGACGCGTGATGATGGGGGAATTGGCATACCTTAATTTGAGGACAAGCTTGACGAGGAAGAAAGGGAAGAACAGAGACACAAAGTCCATGATTGCATAACAGAGTAGTATGGTGCAGTGTTTGAATTGTAACAGAGACAGAAGTTTATGTTATTGCAATTGCTTACTTGCAGCAATGGCTTCCTTTTGTATTGCTAAATCAATGCAATTGTGCATGGAACCATGTGTTCTTCTCATAAGGTACTTTTGTGTCATTGCATTCCACAAAATAAATATTTTTTAATTATATAATTTTTTCAGTTAAATTTAGAGTTTGTAGGAAATAATTTGAAGTATCTTCAAATATTTACAATTTCCTTATAAATGTTTTATAATATAATTTAAAATAAGAATACAAAATATGTTATTTAAATAAATGATAAAGGAATTTTTAACTAATCATAGAAAAGTATGCTAAATTCACATTTAGAAAGAGACGGAATTTTTTTTATTAAAATATGTAATTAAAAAAAGTAAAGGTATCACTCTCCAAAATTTATTTTCCAGTCTATAATATATGAAATATAGGATTAAGCTTTCGAAAAGAACATGAGAAATAAACAATCTTAGTTTTGTGTTGTACTTTCGTTCTTTAGTTTCTAATAATCCATTTTAGTTGTTTTTTTCCCCATAATTTTAGTCTAGATTTTTAAATATTTGTAACTTTAGTTGGATTTTTGGTTTAATTGTGTTTTGTATATTTTATTTGGTCTAATTAAATTTTATGTCTAACATTTATTCTAAAATAATTTAATCAATTAGTAAGTAATTGTGGTTGATGTGTCGGTAACCTTCCTTTAATCTCATTCTTTTAGTGTTGACGCTCGGTCGGTTGGGATACCTGTGACACTCACTCAAGTTAGTGATTTTGTTTCAAGTGTGCTATATTGGGATATGAAAACTTATCTTACCTACCTTTCTCTTTTGACTAATCCCCTTTTATACAAGTGTCATTCTTTTCTCTCTAGAATATTCTCCTTGATTCATTCAATATCAATGATTCTTACTAATGACAACAATTACTTATTTAGTGGTAATGATAACCGCTATTAATGATGGTTATTGTCCTTTTTATGTTATTATTTCATCTTGGTCGATCGGTGCACGATCGTTTAATACCGACCGGTACAAGCAAGTGATTTTTTATTAGAAAAATAAATGTTGGAAGGTTTATTATAAATTTATAAGAAAATATTGGAGAAACACTAATGAAAAGCATAAATAATTGGTGATTAGGTGAAGTGTTCTTCATAGAAAACCATCATATAATTTTGTTGTTTGTGTGGATAATTTAAGTTGTTGAGAGACTTTGATTGTCTTGCAAGTTTAATTATTCAACGTATAATCCGTATTTAATAGCTGTTAATTTTATTATCCATTTTTAATTTGTAATATAAGTTGAAAAGTCAAAGTCTTATTATAAGGATTCAAGCCCTCCAACATCTGCAAATTTCTTATGGTATACGTTTCTTCTGGTTTTCTATGTTAAAATAAAAATCCTCAAAGCTTCAAGATTAAGAAAGAAGAGGGTGTTTCTTCATGCAACTATTAAAATTCTTACGGCACCCCATCAATTTTTGAAAAAAAAATATTTTACCATTTTTTTAATAACTTATGGATTATTTTTACTGTATACTTTTCAGAATTCATAAAAAAAATTAAGTTAGGTTGTCTAATATTTTCTTTCAAGTTAGGTCCATCTAATCCAATTTAGTCTTTATTAGTTAGATTAAATTTGGTAAATTAAATTAATGTTTTAAAATAATAAATAATAAATAAGTCAAATAATAGGTATTTTAAAAAATAAAACTAAATATAATTTTTTTCAACCTAATTCAAATAATATCATAATCACTCAATTATAATAGATATAATTAATTCAAGATTTAAAGCGAATCATAACATTGTCCAAAATAATTAAAGACGTGAAATTTTTATTATTCAAATTAAACTAAATGTTCTAATCCCAGAACAACCCTACCAACATAATACAAAATTCTGAATATAATTTAAAGTGTAAATTGACCATAACATAGTTTTATCCAAAACTCTAAACACTACAAAACAATAAATTATATCATCAATTATTAGTAAGATAAAATTGATTTTAAAAATATGCAAGAATTTAAAGTGAAAATGAAATTTATCTTAAAATGTATTAGTTATAAGTTATACAATTCTAATAGTTTAAACCCTAAATAGAAACAAATTTTAGAGACAAAAATTAATTAATAAACTAATTTTAGAACAAAAAAGAATTAATTGTTATAGTGATTAAATTAGAGACATTTTAGAAGACTGTTTTTTTTTTTTTACTTTCTAAACTAGTTTCTATTATTGTTAAATAGTTTATAAAATTGGTATTTAATTAGCTACTAAGGTTTTTAAACTATCAATTATTTAGATTCTAAATTTGGTAGCAAAAACTTTGTTAGCTGATTAGATATCAATTTAAAAAAACATTTAACAATTATAGAAACTAATTTATAAACCAAAAGTTTTTTTAATTTCTAAAATGGTATTTAATTTAGTCACTATAACAACTAATTATTTTTTGTCTCTAAACCTGGTTTCTATTTCATGATTTTCTTGTAGTGACATTGACAAATTCTTCTATCACATTACCAATTTGAAATTTCAAAAATTACTGATTTGAAAATTCAGAGTTTCAAAATTTCTGATTTTTTTTTAAAAATTGATTATTTTATTTCAAAAATAAATTTCAGAATAAAATTTGAAATCAAAATCTCATTTTAAAAATATAAATTCAAAATATATAAAATACACTAAAAAAATCTGAAAATGAAAAATATTTTCAAAATTAAAAAAATGTTATTGTTATAGAAATCCAAATCTAAAAACATCTTTTAGAAAAGGAGTTACGAAAGTATTTTTATCCACCAATCACTTTTATTTAAGGATACCTTTTGTCATTTTACTTTTAAATCGAGATTTTATCAGAGTAATTATCTTAAATATTTACAATACAATATTAATTATTATTCATATTCATATTGTGAGCTCATAAAAAAAATACTAGTTATCAAAACCTAATAAATAAATACACCCAATACTTAATTACTGTTAACTTAATTAAGTATCAGCTTTAGTGAGTCTAAGCGATAGTGCTATTGACATAGAACATGAGATATTCTTCTTTTAATTTCTATGGTCAATTTGTTCATTCACACCAATTACAAATCACTTATCACATGAAATTATATAAATTAAACCATACCATTAAAGATTATGATGTTTCATAATAAATTTAGTTTAATAAATATTTAATGACAGGAAGAATATATTACAACACAATATAAATTCTACATATTAACATTTTTTTTTCAAATAGCATTTTTTCACTAAAAAAATCATGAAGTAAAAATCAATTTTAAAGATAAAAAATAATTAGTTGCTATAGTGACTAAATTAGAAATCAAAAACTTCTAAATTAGTTTTTATTATTGTTAAATGATTTTTCAATTGATATCTAATTAGTTAATTGGTAGTTAAAACCTTGATAGTTAATTAGATACCAATTTAAAAACTATTTAACAATAATAGAAATTAATTTAGAAACTAATTTTTTTTTTTAATATCTAATTTAGTCATTATAACAACTGATTATTATTGGTCTTTAAAATTGATTTCTATTTCATGACTTTATTGTAGTGTTTTATTTCATAATCCTACTTATTAATAATAAAAATCATTTTTATTTTATTTTTTAATAAATAAATAATATTTTTTAATAACTAAATATTTTTAAATAATTATTATATAATTTTAAAATATTTCTTTTATAAAATTATATATATAATAAATTTTCTTTATACGAATCACCAGTGAATTGTTTGTATTAACTGTTAAAAGTAGAAAAAATATATTGAAATATAGATCATACAAATAAATGAAGAAATTTTAAAATATTATAAACTGATCTTTAAATACATATTTGTAAAATTAATATTTTATACTAAATTATATATATAATTAAAAGTAATGGTAAACACATGTAATGCAGTCCCTTAAAAATGTAAAACGTGTTGATTCTAACGATGATGTTTTGTGTATTAGTTGTATTATATTCAAAATTCAAATTTATTGGTTTTGTTTTCTGAGTGAAAGTGATTGTAACTCATAAATGCAATGAATAACTAGTTTACACTGAATTTGAGGCCTTAAATTATATAAACGTAAGAGACAGAAATGGAATGAATGAAGAAAAGTCAAAAGGTGAGAAAGAAGAAAAAGGTAACAACACTCTCTCTGCTATTGTTCTCATAATCTGCATCTCTCTCTCTCTTCTGCAGAAAGAAAGAGTTTGATTAGGAAGCACCCAGAAATGGACAACCTTAACAGCAGCAACGACAATAACAAGAACTACTGGGGCTTCTTGTCGTGCGACAAACTCGACCGAATGGCCAACTGGGTCGGTGCCAACGTGGCATCTGCTTTCTTTGCTTCCTTAGAACGCTGTTCTTGCATCAACCTCAGCATCGACAACGATGATGACCACAACATCATCAACAACGATGATCATCCTCTCTTCCTCTCTCAACCCACCACCCCTCCTCCCTCCAACACCAATCTTCGCTCCTAGTTCGTTTCCTCTGCTGTGTCCTTCATGCTTATGTACATAAAACAAACTCTTTTATTTCTCTGTTTTCGGGAGTTTGTGATCCTGAATTACCTCTTCAATACATGGAAGTTGCTGATAAATAGTTTTGCTTCTTTTGTTTATTTTACTTCGGAGATCGTGGTTTCGTGTACGATTTAGTCGATGGTTAGATGGATGCATCTTGATAGGTTTACACTTTCCTCTTGATTTTTATTTTTTGGGTTTAGTTCGATTATAGAATGTGAAAGGTTGTTGTTTACTTTGTGATAATTATTTGAAAATTTGTATTCACCCGAGTTTCATCATGTACCCGTGTGCTGATTTAAAGAAAAACGTTTTCTTTAAGTTTCAAGATGTAGATTCGAAAGAAAGGGAATGGAGTGTTTGCAGGTGTTTCGTGGTTCCCTTTTCTGTTAAAAGAAAATTCCTTGGGGATGAATTAGGAGTGGAGGAGATTACTTTAGGTTTTGATAAGATATTACTGCCATGGAGTTTGATTGAGGATGAGGTTTTCTGCTTCATTTGTGAAATCACGTGTTTTGATTGAAAGTGGATGTCGAAATTAAGCATGTTTTAGTGAGTAATGCTTTGAAATCTTTTGTTTTTTTCGAGGTGTTTTTCTTGGATCGTGGAGTTCTTGTTTAAGTTGAAGTCTAATTCTATGTTCTTTCCACATTGTGAGACCAAAGATAGGAGTAGAAGGCAAGAGAATTGATTATACCATTAAGGTTGATTGGTTATCTTGGATTTCTGATCTTACAAGTATTTCTCAGTTTCCTGATAACTTAGAACTTGTCTGGCAAATTTGAGAGCTTTAAACATTGAAACTATAATAGAATCCAGATGATTTGCCAAATTAAAGGATAAGTTTTAGACATTGGTTTGAAACAGTGACCTTGTTTCACTTTTGAAAATGGCAGATCACTGAATCAGTTTCAATAATTGACAGCATCAATGGTTCAGATATTAAAAGTTTCAACTTAGTAACCAGTTAGTCATGAGTTTAAATTCAGAAACAGCTTCTTTGCATATGCAGGGACAAAACTACTAACCATGATCCTACCTTATATATTTGCATAACAAGAAGTCTTATGATATCAACTATGCTAGATGTTATAAGGGTAAATGATGATATGATTATTATGGTGGTATTTGCAAAACTGGGAAGTCCAATCTTCAAAGCATTGTAAAGAACAAACAAGTGAAAATTTAGTGAAACATCTACAGGGATTGTCTGCAACTAAACAACTTGCATTCCAATTCCTCACATAATTTTTCTTGATAAAAATTCTCTAAAGTGGGTGAAGACATGTGTGCTCTTACCAAATTAAAAATCAGTGCAAGAGGAATCAATCACACTTATTTTTCCTCCAGCAAATTAGCATCAAAACACAGTGCTTGATGATGAAAAACCTTGCATACTTCTCCTTCCAAACTTTTCCTTTTGAAACTGGAAGTTCAGTGGGTTCTGGCAGCTTACGAGGTAGGCATCCCATGGTTATGTTTGAGTCTGAGAGGGTGTTGGTAATAGCAGATCCCAGATAAAGAGGAAGACAAAGTTCTCTCTGTTGGGATCACTTCAGACTAGACTATCTTGCTATGATTGTTGAAGGGTTATTCATATTTATTTGTTTTTTTGCTTGAAAGATACATTGGATAGAGGAGATTACAGTGATTTGTTACAGTATTTTGTCTCTGAGTGCATCGAAACAAGAAAATTTCTTGTTATCTTTATTAAAAACGATTCTCAGATGTTTTTACTTATGTTTCAGTTGGAGATCATTAATCTTGGTTAAACCTTGTTCTTGAAAGAAACTGTTACTTGTTTGTTGAAGGTGTCTCACTTTCTATTGTTCTATTCATCACTATCTGCTGGTTTATATATTACAGGTTACTTTTTTTACTTTTATTTTATTTTCTAAAGTTTAACTTATTTTTTTTAATCTTTTTCAATATGTTCGTTTAGCTTATTTATCTTTTTGATAGATTCGTTTTTATCCATTTTCAATTTTGAGGCTCTTATTACATTTAATAGGTGGTATAAATGACTATTTTGAATTATGATACAAAAATAAAAATAAAAATAAATAAAAAATAAAAAATTAAATAAAATTAAAAGTATAATTAGTCTTTAGGTTTTTCTTGAAATAAGTTGATGTTAAAAGTGAAATATCTGTATAAATGGTGACAAGCTAGCACAAATAATATTGATAAAATGAATTTAGATTTGGAAGAACATTTTATCTCATTTGCGGATAAGTCATTAGTCCTCAATTTTTTTAAATAAGATGTCATATTTGTTTTATAATGAAAATAAATAAATTCATTAAATATTGCCAGTGAGTTTTTTTTCTTAAATTAATTAATCACCAAATTCAGTTGCTAAAATATTTTTATTTTATTTTATTTTCGATCTTCTTTAAGGATTTCATAGCAATTGTCAAAAATAATTTTTCTCTCTTGACATCCTCTAGTTTTTTTTTTTCTTTTAATGTTTTTACACATGTGATAAACAACTAATTTTTCTTTTCATCTATTTATATTATTTGGAACATATTTAATATAATTCAAATATCTTATAATTAACAAATAAATTAATAATTAATTAAAGATAAAATATAAAAATTGGACTATACTTTGTTATAATAATATTATAAGATTTAATAAGATTACATTTAATCGAGAGAAAAGATTTGTTTTATACAAGAACATTTCAATAGAGAGATTTACTTTAACTCATTCTTGCAATAATTATAATTACTTTTTTCTCATTAATTTCTAATTAATTCACTTACCATTACAAAAAATAAATTATTAAATAAAAAAAATTGATTATTATATATTCTAAATTAGATACTTTATTAATTAAATTAGATATTATCTTATAAACTATAAGATTATTGGTATATTTAAAGAAGTTTCTATTATTAATCATAATTTATAAATTATTAATTAAGATTTTAACTACTTTAAATTTTAGATTACTCACAACTAATTTACAAATTATCATTTTCATTTTTTATTTGTTTACTTGAACATTATAGGTAAACTTTTATCCATTTAATATTTATTTCTTATTGGTACTCATCTCAATTCTTATCATTGATGATGATTCAATTCATATTTCAAGAAATGGAAGACTCCACCTCATCAAAAATAACTCAGCCTAAGTTAAATATTATCAATTTCTAGTTTATTGGTTGTAACGAAGAGTTTGTGTAATTAGTAGGATAATAATAAGTCAAATGGGATTATAAATATGTGATCGTTTGTACTAATAATTAGTGATTAAACAATAAGACCTAATGTGAATCTTTCTAAATCTCAATGTTATTGGCAGAAAATGTCTTAAAAGATTTCTTTTGAGTGGAAAAATCAATGAACTTCTTTTAGTAGTCGATGAAAATAAATAGAGAGAAGAGGTATATATATATATATATATATATATATATATATATATATATATATATATATAAAAATCTCTTTTTTTTTTTTTTT
>Ga0123342_1001908_pt1 | contig 34927 bp, 13 predicted proteins | sample Turbeawhitnodule_FD_89960 | JGI IMG/M metagenome (GOLD analysis project Ga0123342, IMG submission 89960) | Root nodule microbial communities of legume samples collected from Mexico - Turtle bean Mexico white nodule | ecosystem: Host-associated > Plants > Roots > Nodule | place: Mexico: Nepantla... | reverse complement strand
CTTTTATGGGTTGACCTGGGCCTGGGCCATCTGGGTCAGGCAGTTGATGGTTAGAGACATGTTTAGTGGTTCTTGGGTCGTGCTTGATGGTGTCCTGAAAATTAGGGGAGTGGTCCAGAGGACATGCTTCGACTTAGTCAATGGTCATCGTTACCGCTTTCCACTTCACGCGAAATAATCGTAATGGATTTGATTAGATTTAATTAGGTTTACTCGACGTAAATCACTCGGTCATTCGGTGCCTACCGGTACAAGATATTTTCTTTGATCTTCTCATTTCAAAGTTTAATTATCAATAGATATGTAGCATAATGCAAGTAAGTTACGTGGTTCTTTGCTTGCCTCAATATTTATTCTCTGATATCTAATTACAGATGCTGATTCCTTTCAAAATCACGCTCAGCCGTGGCAGCCTTTAGCAAAATCCAGAGAACCGATTCTATATTAATGCTTATGCCATAAAATCACACTTTTACGATAACAACTATGAATGAAGTTCATTCTAGGAATGCTTTGCAAAGCTTGTGGGGGAATCTGTTTTTTGAGACTCGTTTTTCGAAAGGGCATGACCAAAAAAACTATGCTTGTGGAGGAATCTGTTTTTTGAGACTCGCTTTTCGAAAGGGCATGACCAAAAAAACTAAGTAATTATATTAAATTCATCTCCTTCGATTGTAGGTGTTGTATATGCATCCGCGACTACTGTGGACCAATATTCATGCTGACTGCTGCAGCGTTTCTGTATATGACAATATATGTAAAACAATAAACTAAACCACCAATTTATAAGAAAGTAATAAAAAATGTCCTTTTTGACAAAACTGATGATAAATATAAAATGCTATCTTTCACATGGTTACCTCCACCATCACCAGGTGCAGGTTGTCCAGCCTATGCAAGCATTAGGATAGGGAAAAATAATGTATTAAAAAGAGCCAAGAATATAATTCCTCTGTCTAGGAAAAGTGGGAGTCAAGGAGTTTATGTCGGATGCAACTCCTGCACTTATGTTTTCTGTTCAAATGTACATTCAAGTAAAAGAAATTTGGAGGACATTCAAGTAACATGTTTTGTCAAACGAATGAAAGGTAGAAGTGTTTCTTGATTAACTAGTGTAATGTAACCTGTGAAAGACATTGCATTATTGAAGTGTTTCTTCACTAACTAGTGTAATGTAACCTGTGAAAGATATTGCATTATTGAAATGACGAATGTTGCCAATAGATGTTTCTCCCATACCTTATTCACTTTTTGTTGTTTTTGCAAGTGCAAAAACATTTGCCTATGTTGGCCTGATCAGATCTTTAAATATCTCAAATATGCATTGAAGAGTTTATGTAAAGATTCTGGTATTATTTTTAAGTACTCATTATAAAAGTTAACAAACTGTAATGTCTGGACTATTTTCTCATTGTTTGATTAGAAAATTATGCCTAAAAATATGTCACCACTTGTAAGAGTCATAGTATACCATCAATTGAATGAAGTTAAGGGAAAGGAAATGATATATTCACCTGCTACAATATATGATGATATGAAGAAATGGTATTTTTGTTTTCATATTTCATGTAAAAAAGTGAAATTAAAATGAATTAGAATAGGATTATAGAATGGTGCATATCACTTATCTAAATGAAATATTCACCTCTTTCTCTCTCTCTCTTCAAGTGGGTGCATAAGTTAGTGCAACAATATTCTCCTCCTATATTCTACAATATCTATAGTACCACTAAGGTGAACAGAGCTCTACCATTGGTTTTAGTGTTGACATAGATTTAAACTAATGTACACGGAAATAAATATATATAACACTGTGATTGACAAAAAGAAGTTGAAGATGCTGGCAATTAAGGTGCATGGTTAGATACATACAGTCTAACAATAGGTGTGAACAGAATATTGACATAGTAATAGTATAATCTCTTTTCTCAAACATTCTTCTTTCAGTTTCACTAAGTTGACAGCAACTCACATAAGGTCATTTAGTTACTCTTATAACATCTAATTATATAGTCTTTTAGTGGTAAAATAGAATCTTTTTTCTATAGTATTAAAGCAATCATGCAACGTGTCACTTTTATTAGCCATGCCATTCTAAGTGAAAACTTGTATTTTAAGATCAGAACTTCTTAGTAGAGTTCCTCCATATTTAGACACTAAGAACAATTCTAAGCCATCGACTAGGATTTTGGATAGCGCAATGAAACAGAATTTAAACAAAGAATATTAAAATTTCATTATTTTATTAATTAAATTATTTTGAGTGATCATTAAAAACATATATTTGATCATTCAAAACAGAATAATACATTTACAATATTACAACACAATATACTATTTCAATAATGCATACAAAGAATCACAACTATGATTTCAAAAGTATACATGTTGGCCTCATAGAGATGGCTACATTGAATCCACATTCAACAAATTCAGATTTGCTTATCAAACACTACAGACAAACGCCACCCCTTTCATTCTTCTTGTATTTCATGAAAGCAAAAACACTGGATGTAGAAATGTTGACCTGAGAAACTAGACATACAAATACTGTAAAAGAACTCCAAACTTCATCATATTTCAAATGACATTTCAAATTTCAAATTCGAAAATTCAATACACTTATCAGCTACTTTATCTCACTGCAAAGCTGCAAATTCTCAGCATTCCATTTTGGCTAAAAAGGAAATCTACACATATGACGTGAGAAAAGAGTGGTTGTGTGTTTTGCTTTTAATTGTGTGAGAAAAGAATGAACAAAACAAATCTTGAAATCAGATTTCAAGATTCAAAATCGAAAATACAGAATATACTACCTACCTTCTTTCGGCACTTCAATTTTGGCTTGACTGAGAAAAGAATGAAGGAACCACGACTGTGTTCACATTGAGCAAACCTGATGTACACGTGCCTGTGTTTGTTTTGTGTCTCCGTTTTCTTGTTTTGGTACTTTTGCTTTATTGATTTTTTTTCAAACAACCTGTGAACGACACGTGTAAAAACTTCCGTATGTGCTCAATAATGACTGAGAAAAAAGAGTAAGAAATGACAAACTGGGTGGACCTATGCATACACTTCAAGGAATCACCCCTTTGGCCCTTCACTTATTCTTCATGTTCTTTCTTCTCAACCATTCCCTTCACTTATTCTTCATGTTCTTTCTTCTCAACCAATCCCACTTTTGCAGCTATTTTAATCCTTTCGCTCTTTCGCTCCAATTCAACCCTTTCCACGCATTCCTACTACCTAGCCATGGCCGTTGCCACTGTGAACACCACTGTCTCCACTTCCTTTTTCCTCTCAACATCATGCAACCGAAAACTCTTCACCGTCCAACCCCTCAAACAACACCTTCCGTTACTTAAATCCTTCAAATGCCTCCGACGACGTTCAGGTTCGATCAAACCAAACCCTGTGATTTCCTGCTCTGCGCTCATCACCTCGAAGCTCGTCGTTCCGTCGAAGCTCGAATACGTCGCGGCGGAGTTCCAGTCGCTGCGGGAGCCGAAGGAGCGGGTTAAGCGCCTGCTTAAATTCGCGGCGGAGATGTCGCCTATGGCGGAGTCAAGTCGGGTCGACTCAAACCGGGTGATGGGATGCACCTCGCGCGTGTGGGTGGAGGTGGGGATCGACGAGGAGGGGAAGGTGCGGGTGGCTGCAGACAGTGATTCAGAGATTACGAGGGGGTTCTGCGCGTGTCTGGTGTGGGTGCTTGATGGTTCGAAGCCGGATGAGGTCATGAAAGTGAGCACCGATGATTTGGTTGGTTTGAATGTGGGGTTACCGGGAGGAAGTGGGCGGTCGAGGGTTAACACGTGGCACAACGTGCTGGTGAGCATGCAGAAGAGGACGAAGCAGTTGGTGGCTCAGAGGGAAGGGAAGGTTCCCTTTGAGCCTTTTCCTTCCTTGGTTATTACCTCTCATGGGATTTTTCCCAAGGGTAGCTACGCTGAAGCCCAGGTTAGCACCGTTTCTTTCTTTTTTTTCAATTCTGACTCTCTGGAATTCATGCAATCACATATGTTGTGTTTGTTTGCTTTTTTTCTTGTCTTTTTATTTTTGCATAATTTGTTGCTTCTGGGGCTGGGAGTGATTACACAGTCTAACAAAATCTTACACCGTCCAAAAAGTAAAGAATTGTGGAGAGTTATAGTGAGTGTTGGCTTCCTTCTGTTATCGCGAGGATCTGATCCTCATCAAAAGGTGGAGGACTTTTTTGAATAAAGTTTGACACCCTTAAAAAATAACTAATCTGCAACTACTGTTTTTTTAGAATAAAAAATTATGTTTAGGTGTGAAATGAATTTAACTGTGTAAACTGAATATCATTGCTCCACTTTTTTTGTTTGAATCTATTTTGTCTTATTGTCGGATGCTGCTACCCTTATAGTTAGATACATGCTGTTATTAGCCAAAGTGTTTTTGATTTGTTAAAAAAATAACTACTGGACAATCTCTATTTAATATAGTATTAATCACATAACCAAAAAAGGAAAGATGAAATGCAAGACGCAAATTTTAATCATTCTTAATAAAAATAGTTAAATAATAAAATTACATATAGTTCTTTCTCCCTCTTCCTTTGGCCCTTATCTACCCCAACCTTTCTATTCCTTCCTTTCATCCCTTTCTTTCACCCAAAATTTCTTGTACTGTGCATCCAACACATCAACTAGACAAAATGTTGAATTGTGACTCAGATGTTTTGCTAAGCTGTCTTTCTACTTGCTATATCTTCACTATTAATTAGTTGCATTGAAGAACAACATCATCTTAAGATCTTTATAACACACTTTTGTGCGTACAAATTTGTGTTTGATGAAAGTCCTACTGTACCAAAACTTCCTGCGCATTTCTTTGGTGGTCCTTTAGTTTCATGAGATTTTTTTCTCAAAGTTGAGCACTTCAATGTGAATGACATGTCAACCAAAGACCAAGGATGGTGATGTATGTAGGTACTGTTAAGCTGTACACACTAACTTGTTACTCACTGTCCACACAATTTGGGCTTTTAGAAATTTTTGGGAGTTTTTCTTTTTCCTTTTTGTTTTTTTGTTAATGAACTTCAATTTAAAACGTTGTCATATGCTTACTTTATCTGTTCAAGTAGTTCTTCTCTGAAAGGACATGTTTACTTCACATCATTATAGATTGTTATGCCCACCACAAATGCCATAATTTCTTGGAATTATGACCTGACAGCATTGTTCTCCTAATTTTGTTCTAGCTTCACTGCAGGCAAAATATTTGTTCCCTAATGAGTTAAAAGTTAATGAACTAGTCAATGTGCTGAAGGAGAAGAACATTGGTGTTGTTGCACACTTTTACATGGATCCTGAGGTCCAAGGCATTTTAACTGCTGCTCAGAAGCAATGGCCTCATATCCATATATCTGATTCACTGGTCATGGCAGATACTGCAGTTAAAATGGCAAAAGCTGGATGCCAGTTCATAACAGTGCTAGGTGTGGATTTTATGTCAGAAAATGTGCGTGCCATCCTTGATCAAGCTGGTTTTAGTGAGGTATGCATTTCTCTTGTGTTTGTGTTTTCTATTTTGAAGATAGTCATCAGCAGGCGAAATATGTAATGATAAGTGAAGGCTGTCTAGAAGATAGCCTCTATTAAGTTAAGTTTCCTATTTATAAACATTGGTGAATGGTTTGTATGAAGCAGGTTATATGTGCTGCAGTAAACCATATTAGTAAAATTCAATATCTGGGTTGTGTGTTAATCCTTAGCCCTTAATTTTTCTTCGGATAATTACTTGCAGGTTGGTGTGTATCGGATGTCAAATGAGCAAATTGGTTGTTCTCTGGCTGATGCTGCAGCTACTCCTACTTACATGGAATATCTTTCTGCTGCTTCCAGATCTACGTCTTTGCACGTCATATACATTAACACTAAGTTAGAGACAAAGGCATTTGCTCATGAGCTTGTTCCTACAATAACCTGTACTTCATCAAATGTTGTCCAGACTATTCTACAGGTTGGTCAAATAAAAACCTTTATTATTCCTCTTTGACATTGTAATGATCATATGATCATCACCAAGCCCATTTAGTTGTTTCTTTAAATAATTTGTTGGTCCATACTCATGCAGGCATTTGCTCAAGTTCCAGATTTAAGCATATGGTATGGACCTGATTCTTACATGGGTGCAAACATTAAAGAATTGTTCCAACAAATGACAAAGATGACTGATGAAGAGATTGCTACAATACATCCCGAGCACAACCAAGACTCTATTAGATCATTATTACCTCGACTTCACTATTTTGAGGTAAGATCTTTAGCACGTTTTTTAAAATTCCAGGAAAGAATCTATTCATTTGGAATTAGATGTGCGTCATTTACATGTTGTGTCAATCCATTTGATTGAGATCTTCTGTTTATCCTTTTGGGATGCTGGTTTGTAGTGAAAACGTTTTGTTGTGAACTATTTTTCCACGTGTCAATGATATACTCAGTAAGTTAGTATGATACCTCATTCTTATTGTACATTTCCCTCTCATAATTTCATTCACATAAGTTGGTATATATGCTTTGTTAAATAATTTCATCTTTCTTTTCCCGGTGTTGGGTTTTATGCGACATTACACTTTGAGAGAAATTTACCAGTGCCTGCACTTGACACTGTTGTGGTCTTTCTTTATTTTCTGCAGTTTTTTTTAAAAATTTGAATTTTCCTTGTATAAAATATGGCTTGTATTGTATTGGCTTATAATCTGCTGGTTTAAGTGTTTTTATTTTAGTAGGCTAGTACTAGCAATCTATGGTTCTGTACTTCATTTCATGATTATATATTCTTTTTTGACTTGGTGCCAGGATGGAACATGCATTGTTCACCATCTATTTGGCCATGAAGTTGTGAAGAACATAAAAGAAATGTATTGTGATGCGTTTCTCACTGCTCATCTAGAGGTTCCTGGAGAGATGTTTTCATTGGCGATGGAAGCAAAGAGAAGGGGAATGGGCGTAGTAGGCTCCACTCAGAATATTTTGACTTTCATAAAGGATCGGGTTCAGGAAGCTTTGGATAGAAATATAAATGATCATCTCCAATTTGTTTTAGGAACAGAATCTGGGATGGTGACTTCAATTGTTGCTACAGTTCGTAGCTTGTTGGAGCCTGCGAAGTCCTCTTCTGAAAAAGCAAAAGTTACTGTTGAAATAGTCTTTCCAGTTTCTTCCGACTCAATCTCAGAAACATCCTCAAGTTTATCCTCTGGTGTTCATTCTGCCAAAGTGGGTGATATCATACTTCCCGTGGTACCAGGAATAGCTAGTGGGGAGGGTTGTTCCATTCATGGTGGTTGTGCATCTTGTCCATACATGAAGGTAGAGTTTGTCGTTTGCTTTACATATGGTTAGCTCAGTTTGTAACCCGTTTTGAGATATTCTCGTAGAGTGACAAGATCTTGAATAGCAGTTGCATAAATGACGATAGTTGGTTGGTCATTAAGTACATTATAGGTTTATTTCTAAAATGTAATGAAAGACTTTAGTTCTATCATTTATCTCATCGAGGTGGGTTTTATATGGATTGTAACTAGTTTTCTTAAAAAAGAATTCTTGCAAGCTGTCATCTGATTGTATCTTCAACCTTTCAGATGAATTCTCTCAGCTCACTCCTGAAGGTTAGCCATAACTTACCTGATGAAGAAAATATTCTTTCTGCATACAAGGCAGAGCGATTTAAGCTACAGACACCAAATGGCAAATCAGTGGCAGATGTTGGATGTGAGCCTATTTTGCACATGCGGAACTTCCAGGTTAGCTTCTTGGTATATTTCCTATATTATTGAGTGGCACGTGTACCATGTGCTTTGAATTCACGTATTGATACTTGCACAGGCTACTAAAAAGCTTCCAGAGATTCTTGTTGACCAGATTCTTCACCCTCGAGAAAGTACACGGTCAATTTGATAAACTAGTGAAACAATAATGTGATCTGAAGACCGAAATTTGTGCTGCTATCTTGTGAGCAATTCCAAGTTGCAACTGCTGCAAAAGCTAGGTTCGTTCATGGTCTTTGTTGTTGTATGGTATCTAATATATATTATTTAGATAAAGATTACATAATATAGTCATACCGATATAGAGAAATAAATGAAATTACACCTGCTTTTTTTTTTCTTTTATTAATAAAAAAGATCGTACAGGACATATGATGTTTTGAGCGAGCAAAGTAGTATTGCACAAAATACCCATTTAGATATGCATTTGAAGTTTTTACAGGATGGATTTTAAGGTACATTAGCATGATATGTGGTCTATCATGAATCGCAATTGAGTTTCTAAATTAATATCATTATCACATGATTATAAGACATCCTTCAGACCAAATTCTTCCTCTTCTCCATATCTGAACTAATTTTGGTGATTTTTGGCGGTGGCCTTTTTTCCCTTCTTTTCCTCTCTGTCAACAACCAGATAACCGGCTTTCTTTATTACTATGAGTGTTGTCATTCTCGCCATCACATTCCTCCACAAGTATCATAGTCTTATCTTTCTCATTTCCCTAAGTCGGTTTTGTAATCGATTCCTCAATCATTCTCATGGTTTTGGCAGAGGGTGTGGAGGGGGCTCATGCTGCGTTGAAAGCCAAGGTGTTGTCTTTGGTCTCTGGGATTTTGCAATTCGCTATGTCATGTGTAGGGAAGAAATATTGTGCCTCCTCCATTTTGCTAGCCTAGTGACTGGTGTTCTATTCAACTATAAGGGGTTTCTGGAATGGTGGTTTCCATTATCTTGCTACGAAGATGATTGATCATTAGGTTACCTTAAAAGTGAACTAGGAGGATGACAATGGCGACATAGATTGAAAGATTGTAGTATGGTAGTCCACAATGAGGCTCCAATTCTTTGGAAAGGAGAAGGAATATGGTATGGATGGTGCACCATTGTGATATAAACATGAAATCAATTTGAGCGCAATATAAACCGCACTCATGGTATCGATATTTTTTTTGTGGCAAAATAGCAAATATTTCCTCTATAGTAGTACATCATTAAATATTTTACACTACTATTTCAATTAGTGATTAGCATTATTCACATTGTATATTCATGGATTTACCATCCTAAGGAATAAACACACTAATGTAATTGGATTTTTTTTTCTCAATTTTCCTAAACTGAGCCAAAAACTAATCTTTTCAAGATTCAATTTTGTCATTCCTTTATTTTATTATTATTTAAAACAATTCGAACAATTTAAATTGATGTTGATTTTTAAAAATTATATCAATAACTGTTTTTTTTTAATATGACTATTTTTTCCTTACCTTTATTATAATTCATATTTTTTTTCTTTAAAAAGAGTTCATTTACTTTATTTAAAAAAAATATAAACTATTATTTTCTTCTTTTAGATTAGACTCACGTTGGTCCAATATGGTTTTTCTTCTAACTTTAATAGTATATTGATTTAAATAAATAATGTGATATTAAAAGAGATATTTTACGCAAATAAATAATGTAACACTAACAGAGGTAAAATAAATATTTTTATAAGAATGAAAACTGCATAATAATAATAATAATAGTAATAATAAAAAAATAAAATAAAAAAAGATAAATAAGCAATCACTTACATAGATGATGTAGTAAGAATAGATTGAACAACTAGGCTAGATGGTGTAAAAGACACTAGAGGATCTAACAGCTGATTACTATCTTCACACTAGACAATATGAAGAGAGATCATCTATAAAAAAAAAAATAATACGCAAAATCAAGTTTATCATAATTTATATCTTGAAAAAGGTAAAGATAGGTTTAAGTTTGCATTTAAACTATGCAAAATTTAAAATTTTAATATACACCTTATCTCCTATGATTTTATTATTTAAATTGTTTTTTACCTCAATTTCTAAATTATACGAGACTATTAAGATATAGAACAAAGTATTTATTTATTATTTTATTATAAACTCGTAATACCAAACTTGATTTCAATATACTCAAGTCTCACATGAAAATTTAGAACAATAATAAATTATAAACATTTATTTCCTTAATTCATTGAAATATTTTAAAAACAAAATAATGATGAAATGTTTAGCAACTAAAACAAATAATATGTTAAATGTGTCACTAAACATGAGCTTAAAACATGAATAGTGTAAATTTATCTAAAGCATTCGATAATATGCATGAGAAAGGGAACTTCCTCATCAACTTAAAAAGTCATTTTCATAATTTTTATCATTTAAAAAAACATTAAAATGTATTTTAAATAACAAAGTTCTTTAATACGAAATAAAATATTTAAAAAAAATTAATTATAAAAAATTAAAATAGTGTGTCTAAAGAAGTTATCTCACTAAAACAGTATTTGTGGAAAAAGTGTTCAATTGAAATCAAATACAGGATAATTTGTTTTTCAAAAACATTTATAATTAACCAAATGAATTTTCACCGTTCACGACCCACGCAAAAATCCCAATTCTCAAATAACACTGAGTTTTTTTTTTTCGACATCACTTTGACCTCATATAATTCACATAATTGAATACAAAATAGAAAATATTTTAAAGATAATGAAATATATCATGTATTACTAAATAAATTCGAAAAAAAAGTTAGAGTAAAAACAATAGCAAATTAACGTATATTGAACTTGGGAGGGTGTAAGAATAATTCTTTTAATAAGAAAAAGTCAATATTTTTCTCTTATTATGAAGTTATTGACTCGTTTCCTTCTCTGATTCTTACAATTTACAGAAATTTGGACAATAGTTTGGTACAGAAAGATTAAATTTGAAGGGACAACATAATAACAGAATAGACACCCTTCAATCACTCTCGTGAATGGTGATTTGTGGGCACACTATTAGATTATTGACTCCTTTGACCAACAATTGATATTAGTTAACTATGTTCCTTGCGTAAAAGAAGTCATCATTTGAAATAAAAGATTCACTTTAATTATTTTATTTTATATTTTACTTTCTTTTTATTGTAAAATATTTCAGTGTAAATAAAATTACCCTAAAATGCATTAATGGTAACAGGGTACCTCTTCCTTGTTATAAAATATATATTACTCATTCTATTTTTTATTCTCTTAATTTTTTCTAAAATTTGTTGTTCATATTTTATCTATTTTAAAATTTTATCACATCCTACAATTCTTCATATTTTTAAATCGTAAACTTCTATTTACTATAAAGATATTTTGTTTTTCTATTTTTTATCTAGGATTTAGTCATCAATCTTAGTTTAATTAGTTGAGAAAAGTGAAACTTTTAACTTATTTTTTATCATAACTAAAATTATGATATGTTTAGATAACTTGCACTAGATTCTCATACTTTGAAGTTAATACAAACCGCAAAGATGAGGTTATAAAATGTTTTTTGGAAAACAAACGATTCTCGTAAGTAAAGTTAATGTGTTTGATAGAACTTTAGAATTACTTATATAAATTAGTCCATAAATTGGAATTATCTAGGTTAGATTGGAAATTTAGATAAACTAAGTTTTGACTTGGTTGATGGATGAATGAGTTGGATTGAATGTTTGATGGTTGATTTGTATTGTATTGTTGAACTAAATGTTTGAATGGACTGAATAAGCTTTAGATGCAACTTTAAAAATGAATTTGAGTTGTCTGGAAGGTTAGATTTCTCGTTCAAGTTTGAAATTTAGTTTGTAAATTCTGTCAAATTCGCTCAGCGTAGGAAAAATTTGTTTAATATAAATTTAAGGGTACTCTCGGAGTCAAATTTGCATAACACATTTTGTCTGCACTTAACGCTTTCACCCCTACGTCGATGCGAATTTGGATGCAATTTTGGGGTACTTTCTGCCTCCAAATTCGCTTAAGCCTTTGCTCCTTCACTAAGCGAATTTAGTGAAAACTCAAATCCACTTAGTGCAAGCATCGTGTACTTAGCAAATTTTCGTGGACTTAAGTCTGGACTTCCTATGATCAAGTCCTTTTAATAATATTTGTCATTTTTGCTTAACAATCTTTTTGTTTCTTTTTTACGGTCATGAAATTGAATTAAACATTAAAAAATTTTATTATTTTTTAAATTATAATTCATTACAACTTTTTAATGTGAATATTTGATTCAACTCTCATGCAATTTGAATATTTAAAACAAGTATATATAACTATTATTAAAATATAAAGTTAATACTAATTTGTAAGATAAATTTGTTCCTTATCTCTCTTTATTAATCTTGAAGGAGAAATTATATCTAAATAAAAAAAAAATACATATTACCACACAATCATATAATTTCTAACACACAAACTAAGATCCAAAATATCTATTATCACATTAAATTCACTTCTATTTATCCATTATATTGAATAATATTATTATTAAGTTCACAAATATGTTTATTTGTTCATTTGTCCTACTAAAAAACTTTATGTATATGTTTAAAAAAGTGAATAACTTTTTTAACAATAAATAAACGTGTTTGAGACAAATATTAGATGCGGTAGATGGGATTAGCCCACACTTGCACCCCATTTGGTGTGTTAGATCAAAGAAAGAAATAGGGAAGTTTTTATATTCTAATTCCTAAATTCCTGATCTAATGTTTAAGAAATAGTTAGTAGTAGTATCAGAGACAAATAATATATGGTTACAAATATTCTCATTTTATGTGCAACTTTAATTATTAATTAATATAGTATAATATTAATTATTAATTGATGCAGTAGAATACAAGAATTAACTAAACATGTTGATAAGAATCTGAAAATAAAATGAAGAGATTAAAATATGGTGATAAGATTTTGATGAGAAGGTTATTATGATGTAAAGAGATGGAGTAAAAAAGGAGTGAAGAGTATAATAAGAAGTTGTGAGTGTGGTTCCCCATTGATGATAGTGTTGGCAATGTGTATAAATAAAATAGAATAATTAGGTATGGTCCCATTAAAGTTGCTTTGGTGGGTGGAGGTAGCTTCATAGCCATAATCTTAAAGTCAGTTTCTCTTGGGCCGTATGAATTGCAATTAATAATATTAACAGAGGAAAGTAAAAGCAGATGCATATCCCCAAGGAAGACCCTAATCATACACAAATACTACATCCATAACCATGCTATTCAACTTTAACACGCACTAATTAAACAATGTTAATTGCCTTAACACCCATCATCACTCAAACATTTCAAAATTCATGAGCCTCTTATTTTAAGGACTTGTCCCACATTTTAAGGCGTTACCTTTTTAATATTTAAAAGTTTAAAACAGAGTTAATCATGTTCTTAGTAAAAATATTTTTATCTCCTTAGCTAATATTGTAGAGACATTTGTCGAAGTTAGTGTGACTTAATTAACAACTCGTATTAAGCTTGTAGAAAAAATATGAATTCAATTCTTACATAATAAATCCAACCAGAACAATTAAATTCGGAGTTAAAAATATGTCTTTTAGACTTTTACGAATGGAATAAAAATCCATTTAAAAGTAATCTTAATGAAAAATAAATATTAAATTTAACAATGTGATTATTACTTCTTCATACTATTATAACTTGAATTGATCTTAGAATTACAAATTAGCATTTAATATTAAAAAAAGATTAAAATTAGAAGATATAAAGAAATGAGAGAGCAGACCAAATATAAAAAGGACACATATCATAGAAAAAAGATAGAACAACAATTTGACCAAAAATTCGTATGTTTCTAACTAAATTGAATATTCTAGTTGATATTCATCATTTGCTATGACCAACCAAAACTTCAAATATACTTCTTAAAGTTTTCAACAATAAAAAAAGTCTTAATTAGAGTGATTGCTTAAAAAAAAACATTCTAAGTTGTTTATTTGTTAAATTAAAAGAGAGAGTTAAAGAAATAAATTGCCGGTCTATTTAGGGTTGTAATGCCTTTACACGGTTAGGTGGAAAAAATTTCAGTTGAATTCAATAAGAAAGAAGACCCTAGCTTCAAACAAAAGATATCGTGGTTTGTAGTAGAAGTTCCAATGTAAATGTTTGGGTTTATATTCTTATTCTGATTATTTAGTACAAAACCTTTGTTAACAAGAAGAATCCATGATGTAGCATCACATAAGTTTTGGCTTATTATTTTTTTGTGTTTAGTTATTGGAGTGTGTGTAGAGAGTCCTTTCCTTAGCGAGGTAAAAGTAAATTTGGAAAATGAAACCCCACCTATTCGGGTTCTGGTCCTAGTTTTGATGGGATGGTGAGGGAGCATAAAAATAAAATCACTATATTCTCTCACACTCTCTCTCCTCTCTCTGTGGTTATGAGCAGTAGGAAGAGTTGTTTATAATTTGAAAACTTGAACGCAGCCAACAAAGTAGGGGATTGATTGTTCTTTGTAGTTCTTCTGTTTTGTATGGACATGAAGGCATATTCAGTTTCCTGGACAAAACATAAGAAAGAGCCATATTTTGCAGTTCCTCACACAAGAAGACAACAACAGTGCATACAAGCAAATCATGATACCCCAGAAGAAACAACTTCACTAAATCATTCCCTGAAATTGGCGCTTTCCACTTCCCAAAACACTCTACTGCCTACGCTACCTGCCTTTGTTGTTTTGCTACTACTTGTTACTTCAATTGGCACATCATTTTCTCACCCCATTGCCTCCAATTCACCTTTGCCACCACCCTCTCACCCCACTGCTAACCACACTTTCAGACCAGCTCCAGTGTCGCAAAAGTTCAGGACAATCAGAGCTCACCTCAAGAAGATTAACAAGCCACCTGTTAAAACAATTAAGGCATTTTTCCTTTTACTTTACAATCTGTGACAATGACACTACTGCATTTCCCTTCTCCCGATTCAATGATCTTTGTTTCTGTTCCTTTCTTGCAGAGTCCAGATGGGGATTTGATAGACTGTGTTTTCTCTCATCACCAGCCTGCTTTTGACCATCCTTTGCTCAGAGGGCAAAGACCATTGGTAATTTCATCCAACTCAACCCAAGGAAACTGACTTTCTTTTCAAATCATAAACACATCCACATTCCTCAGAATTGTTTAACCATTCTGGGGATGGTGGAATCCAATTTAGCCACTATTCATCTTTTCGTCTAAAGGTTTTATTTTGGGGATTGAATTTTATTTGAGAGACTGAGAAAGTAAGAGGCTTAAGGTTTGCAGGATCCACCAGAAAGGCCGAAGGGCCACCACAATGGAGAAACAGTCACAGAGAGCTTTCAGCTTTGGACTGATTCTGGTGAAATATGCCCTGAAGGAACTGTTCCGATCAGAAGAACAACTGAACAAGATTTTCTACGAGCAAGCTCTATCAGAAGATTTGGAAGAAAAGTACGGAGGGACTCAACTGGCACTGGTCATGAGGTTAGTGCTTACGGATGGATGTAATTTGTTTATTGAACTTTCAGTGCCAATTCAATCCTTTTGCCTCTATTTTTTCCGTTTCTCACAATGCATTCATTTGAGAGGAAAATCTCTGCTCTTATCTTCTCAGCATTGCGTTCATTTCCACCCTTTTTCTTTACCAGAAAGAAAAGAACAACCCTGTTTTTCCTTATTCATCAAAATTCAACATGAACTGCAAAAACGAAGACATTGAAGGGACACCACTTTCGAAAGTTTGCCTCCTGGGTGGACCAAAAAGTAACGTGGAAATCATTATTTTCGTGAGGAAGTTATTGTATCCCTGTTGGATGCCACATGCAAATCTTTTTTCAGAACGAGCTAACAATTGAAATAAACAATAGTCCTTAGCACGCAATTGGAAAAATCGTTGATTCTTATGCACGCATATGTGTAACTTCTACTGATAATTTTGATTTTTTGACACATCCTTTGCAGCATGCAGTTGTTTTTGTAAACGGAGATCAATACTATGGAGCAAAAGCGAACATAAATGTATGGACACCCAGTGTAACCGATCCATACGAATTCAGTTTGTCACAGATATGGGTTATTGCTGGATCTTTTGGCAATGATCTAAATACCATAGAGGCTGGATGGCAGGCATGTCAATATCTACTTGTCCAAAAATTCACAGTCATCCATTTTTTGTAGTAAATATTGTGAAAGTGTTGAAGAATGTACTAGGATTGCATTTGTCTTTATCGTTGATAAAAAATAAAAATAAAAATTGTCTTTATCATTTGCTTTAGTTTTCAGTTCTTCGATTTCTAGCTAAATAACAAGCATGCTTTCCTTCAGGTAAGTCCTGAGCTATATGGAGACAACTATCCTAGGTTCTTCACTTATTGGACAGTAAGTAATGCACGTTTCATTTTTCTTCTTTTGTTTCTTTTTGCCTTCATTTCTTTAACATCTTACAGTATGTGCTATTTGACAGACGGATGCATATCAAGCAACTGGATGCTACAATTTACTATGTTCAGGATTTGTCCAAACTAACAACAGGATAGCAATAGGGGCTGCAATCTCCCCAAGATCCATCTATAATAACAGACAATTTGATATTGGCTTAATGGTTTGGAAGGTGAGTCTTTTTCTTTTTTTCCCCGAAACAATTCATCACCTAAGTCAACCAAAAAGAAAACACCAATTAAGGAGAAAAGAGGGTCCTTTAACACAAAAGGCTCAATGGTTTGGATGGTGGTTTGTTGTTAATTTGAGCTTTTATGCTTTTCAAACCGTTATTTGCTTCATTTCGAAGCTTGTTTACTTTGAGAAAAAAAGGGCTAAACATACACAATCAAACTAAGAGTAAAGAAAATCATATCTAAGTGAGGCAATAATTCGTTTACTTCTTTTTTGCCCCTTTACTTTTGAATTTTCTGCATGTTATTGTTATTCAAATGGAAGATTCCCTTGCTTTCCTTGTACTAGTGTCCTTCATGGGGTCGACTCTAGCTGAGCCTTTTCCTTTCCTTCCTTTATTAAAGCAATATTTCACGGCACACGCTTTTCTCTTTTATTTTGGTTTTGCTCTAACGGGCATCTCACTTTGTCTTACCACTTCTTTTTCCTCAGTTTTACTCTCCTCCAATAATATCATTAATAATGGTAATCAACTACTTTATAATACTGAGACACGCATTAATTAATTAACCCGTAAGGGAAAAATTTGGTGTTTGCATTTATGCCAACACATTAATGTAGGTTAGACAGTTGGAGTCAAGCTGTAACATACTAACATGCATTTTCTTTTGCTTTAATAATTCTAAGATACCATAATGAAATTCTGTGTATAGGACCCAAAGCATGGACATTGGTGGCTGGAATTTGGGTCGGGGCTACTTGTTGGGTACTGGCCAGCATTCTTGTTTAGCCACTTGAGAAACCATGCTAGCATGGTACAATTTGGAGGAGAAATAGTGAATTCTCGTTCAAGGGGCTACCATACTGGCACTCAAATGGGTAGTGGCCATTTTGCAGAAGAAGGATTTAGAAAAGCAGCCTACTTTAGAAACTTACAAGTTGTTGATTGGGACAATAACTTGCTTCCTCTTTCAAATATTCACCAACTGGCTGACCATTCCAATTGCTATGACATAAGGGTGGGATCAAACAATGTCTGGGGAACTTACTTTTATTATGGAGGTCCTGGAAGGAATGTGAGATGTCCATGAAGATCATACATATATCCATATCTATATAGTTCCTATTATACAGGCTTCTCTGTTCTAAATATATAAATATTCTTTTCTTTATCCCACTTTTTTTTTTCTTTTGGGGATTTTTGGTTTCATTATAAGCTTCACATGGTTCGGCTATATTTGTTAATTTTGGTTTTGGGTTAACAGGTTAGAGACAGTATGTTCCGTTGTTAGAGATTATGTAAATCCACGAAAAATATGCTGTCAATTTATAACATTAAATTAGGAGTTCTGTATTCTTCAATTCCTATTTCTTTCCCCTTTGCAATTCAAATAAACTCGAACCTTGCGCAGGTAATAGTTGACTTTCAATTGGTGAATAAACATTTAATGCAGCCTGTCTTTCCAAGATGGAATCATAATTTTTCATGCTTAGTGACAATTATATTTTACTGCTAATGAATCCGTCATAGGTGGCTTTGCATGTGGGGGAGCTTCAAAGAACCAAATTACAAACATATCTCCGAGACTAAATGCGTTCAACCTTCAATATCTTCTCTGTTATAGTATTACTAAGCAAATTTATTAACTATCTTGAATCTTCTATCTTCTTGGTAAATAAAAAGAGAATATTTTAATGTACATGCAGTGTCCTCATTTAATTTGCACTGTAAATAAAAAAAATAGTTGAATACTATAATACAGTGAAACCAAGACCAATTAGCACTGAAACACTGTTTCCCCCGAGTAAACTTGAGGTAAAAATACTTAAGATACCGCATATTGGGAAATACAATGCGGAATAAACAGTTGTTTTGTTGTTTGAATTTTGAGTGGGAGATGAGATAAATCTAGCAAAATATTATTTTGACAACCGATAAAATAAGATACCAGTTTACCATAATGAGGTGACACCATGCACTTCCAAAACTGTTCATTTCAATAAAAGAATATTTCTCTCTCTAGTTATAACAACTAAATCTCTATTAAAACACTAAATTCTATGTAACAATAGAGTGAGAGAGAGTAAATAAATAAGGCCTTTTTGAAGGGAAAATTAGTTGAAAGCTAAAGGTCAATGTCATGATTGTATTAAATCTTAGACCATCCGAAACTAGACAGGAAGAAAAAAGAAGGGAGCAGATGGGTCTTGTGAAAATAAGGTTGTGGTGTTAGTAGGCTAGGGTTAGGTGTTTGCATCCTAGTGTCCAAATGGATGTTGGTGGAAGTGTGAAGTGACACAAGATATGGATCCTTTGTTTTCAAAACTATAATGATAATAATATTGAGAAGGGTAGAATTGATAATAGTAACTGAGTCTTCTTGCGTGACAACAAAGCGATCCCCACCACATTCGATTAAAGAATAAAGGACAGTGATGGTGTAGACAGGAATCCAGAAGCGTATTGTGAAAGAGTATGCAAGGAAATGGAACAAACACTTCTTTTTTACTAGGAGTTTGGGCTTCTGCTGCCTCAATCTGGAAAGGTTTATCAAAAGATGATTTGCATTTGAAGCAAGAGAAGGCCACTTTCTTGTAGAATGTAGTAGTGTGAACAGAGCCAACAGTACCAAGCAAGACCTACTTTCTTTATTTCTTTGAGGGAAAGTTAATGCAACATTCATCTCAACTTGTCTCTTTTTTTACACAATATCACTCTTAACATAAATAATAAACATGTTTTAGTTGTCCTTCCAAAATTAAACTTTACCTATGTGAAAAAGAAATACAATAATGGTGTTTATGCCGTATATTGTTGAGGTAGAGCTTGATTAACATGGATAAGAACAGAATCGAAAACAAACAAAAGACACAATGTGGGTACACCATCAACAACCATAGTTTCTAGCAAAAAGTAAACGTCAAGGAGGCTCCAGCTATGATGAGGAGACACTGCTGCAAAAACATGTCCGGAGGAAGACTAACCAGAACACTGACCAATGCATTACCCACTACATTACTACTCAATCACATTATACTTTTATGGTGCCTACAACACATACAAAAATATTTAATTAAATTAAACAATCAATGTTTCAGTCATTTTAGTATTTTATTTATATTTATGTAAATTTAAAAAAGGAAAATAAAAATATAACAAATAGTATGTGAAGTGACATGAGAATGGCTTTTTGAGACAGGTGCATCATGTATGTTTGATATGGATATGACGCCATTGTTTTTAAAGTGGTCCTTACTTCTTAACTTTGAACACTTGTTCGTATTAAAGATTATGTGGTATCACAACAAAACCCCTTTTACCTTTTAATTTAATAACACTAAAAACTAAGCAAGTTATTTTCACTTTCAGTGTCTTTACTTAACTCATCTACTAGAGACTAGTAAAGATAGTATAACTGGTTATAATAACCCTTTTAACTTACTTTAGATAAAAGATTACTTAAACTTCTCACAACACACAAAAGTTATATCTATAGTTATATTAATTCTAACAAATTATTATTTTTATCTTATTTAAAAGAAAATAGAATTATTGACAACTTTTATGTTGACCTCAATATTAGTTTAATCATTTTCTATATCTAAACTTAGAAATAACATGGATTTTTTCTAGACATCATTTTTGGTGAAACCAATGCCACAAGTTAGTTCGCTAACATCAATAGACAAAACTTTTATAAAGACTACATTTACTACTTTAGTACAAAAATGAGTCTAAATGAAATCATAATCTCTATAAGCAAAATATACTCTCCAACACATTTTCATAAACTTGTGGTCAAATCTTTAATATAATTTATATACTAACACATTTTTCACACCTTTATAGTCTATATTAAACTAATAACTATAAATTTTATTTTTAATGTAATATTATTCTCATATATATTTCAATAATAAATTCGAACTCCTTAAAAAGAGAGTTGAAAAGCAACAGTTTAGTTCATATATGTGAATGGCTACATTTTCATCAAGATGTTTTCCTCGTTGAAACAAAGATTATTATTTTTTCATTGGAAGTATAAGATATTGCGTTTAAAGAGTTCATGGCCCTCCCTGTGGGATCCAATGTCCTTTACCCTACAATTTTCGAAATGAGCTTTTCCAGATGTACTTTTTATTACATTTTGGAGAGCCCACTCCAGAATATTGAGGGGTGTAGAAAGAAAGCCCCGCGTTATGAATATGTCAGCCCAATAGCTATTGGTATCCTTCGACCCACTTAACAGAAGCAGAAGTAATGGGCCAAAATTCGACCCAAAAGTACAAGCTGAATGATTATAACTCCATTTCGGAAATTGCTTCCTGCACCATACCACTGCACCGGATTCCACGGAAAGACGAAAATGTTCTTAAAAAAATGAGGTGCATATAAAAATACCTTCTGAACTCCCTTTCTGGAATATGTGTTTCGGATTTCTTTTTCTGGAACAAATTTTTTGTATTATGGATTTTCTTATCCAGAATGGACTTTTTATTTTTGTTTTCGGATTTTCATTTCTGGAACACAATAATCTCTCTTCCGGATTTTCTTTTCTAAAATGTATTATTTTCAATTCAATTTTTTTTATCCAGAATAGAATTTTGATTTTTGTTTCCAGATTTTTATTTCCAAAACTCAATGACCTCTTCCAGATTTATTTTTCTGGAATATATTATTTTCAATTCCAGATTTTTATTTCTGAAATAAAAAGCATTTTTGGAAATTAAAAAAATATGTTGGGTGCAGGTTAAAAATATTGGGTGTAGGAAGCATTTGCCCTCCATTTTGTATACCATCTAAAATAAGGCAATTGCTTCCTGCACCCAACACTTTTGAACCCGCACCCAACACAATTTCAAAAAATACCAAAAATACCCTTTATTCTGAAAATGAAAATCTATAATTGAAAATAATGCATTACAGAAGAGTGGATCCGGAAGAGATTATTGTGTTTCAGATATAAAAATTCGAAAACAAAAAATCAAAAATCCATTCCAAATAAAAAAATCAAGAATTGAAAATAATACATTTCGAAAAAATTTATCTGAAAGAGATTATTGTGTTCCAGAAAAGAGAATTTGAAATCTAATTTTATATGTATTCCATTTATTTAAGGATATTTTTGTCTTTTCACACGTAATTGGGTACAGTGATATGATACAGGAAGCAATTGCCCTAAAATAAACTACTTGTCATCTTTCATTAGGATGTTTCTTTCTGCAATCTATCAAAATTCTTCCTGCACCCAATTAATTTTTAAAAATACTAATTTAATCCTTTTTTCTAATGACTTTTGAATTTTATTTTTTTCTGAAACACACTTTTCAGAATTCATGAAATATATTATGAAAAAAAAAATCCAGAACAGAATTTCTAGAATGCATATAATATATTCCAGAATATATTTTTCAGAATAACTTTTTCAAAATCTGGAAGAACTTTCCAAAATAAAAACGAATTAGATGTGGAGCACTCATTTCACTTATATAATGGAGTGCAGGAAGAATATTAATGGGCTGCACTCTTTTTAATATTCACGGACCTAATAATTTTATGCAATTGTCCAAATAGCAAACAAAAATAAAAGGTTTTTCAATCCTTCAGAAACACTGACACATTTATCACAGATAAGGTCAGTCCAATTTATGTCAAAGCCCAAAGTGAATTTTAGGACAAGACGTTTAAACATTATTTATTTATTTATTTGATGTTTATGTTTAAGGAATTTGAAAATGTAAAACTACTTATTGTATTATTATGATTAATTTTATATTATATTTCCTTTTTATCTGGCAATGAAGTTACGTTTTTAAATTTTATAGATAAATAGTCAGATAATAAATGTCGATATATTTTATTTTCAATATAATAAATTAAACTTTACTACAAAATCTTTAATTTCATCATTTTTGTTTAAATTATGTTAAGGATTGAGATAATTGAATACTTGATTATTAGTAATTGTAGTTGTGTTTATTAAAGAGATAATTACATTATAAAGCAAGTTATGCACCTAATTAAGAATCAAGATAGACTTTACAGATTCAACGTGTTAAGTAGATTATTTTCTAAAAGAATTTAGACAAGTCAAAAGGTGAAGAGATATTTCTTTACCAGTTATTAGAGATCATGCCTTTAATTAAGCAAGAGTGAAGATTTTCACACGATATATTGTGACATTGTTAAACATTACATTCACTACAAGAAAATCATGAAATAGAAACAAGTTTTAGAGATAAAAAATAATTAGTTGCTATAGTGATTAAATTAGAGATCATTTTAGAGACTACAATTTTTTTTTAGTTTCTAAAAATTAATTCTTATTATTGATAAATGGTTTCTAAATTAGTATTTAATTAGCAACCAAGGATTTTGCTAACAAATTTAGAATCTAAATAATTCGTAGTTAAAACATTGGTAGCTAATTAGATACAAATTTAAAACCATTTAACAACAATAGAAACTAATTTAGAAATAAAAAAATTAATTTCTAAAATTGTCTATAATTTAATTACTATAGCAATTAATTATATTTTGTTTTTAAAATTTGTTTTTATTTATGATAATTTTGTTGCAGTGATTATTCCTTTAGTATATGTATCATCTATACAGTGTATAACTTTATATCATTCAAAAAGTAATCGTAGCTTATGTGAGTTATTATATGTGATTTTGGTGTCCGTATATATATAACCATGTTTTAGAATGTTACATATATTAATATTTAATTGTTTTAGAAGATATAAAAAATTTCAAGAGCACATTTGACTCGATGTTTATTTACCATTGATAATAACACAAATACATGAGATGAACGGAAGACAAAAAAAAAATTATTTTTAACAAAAACTCTACTTTATATTTTATACTCATATTATTTATTTATGATAAAATCATTAAGTTGATATACACATAAAGGATACGAGGTAATCTCACATAAGGTATGAAATAGTGACATAATGATTCCATATTTACAATCCATCAAGTTAATTTGTTAAATAAATGAATAAATTAGTTTAAAAGATCACAATTAAAACATAAATATTCTCTTTATTTAAAAGATCAGGAAAATTAGTGTGGATGAAGGAGATGAATGAGAATGACGGAGATGGATGTGAGAAGATTTATATAGAAAGTGAGAAAGAAAAATTGTGAGTTAGAAAATTTATCATCTTTAAATTTGGACTTTTAGGTTAAAAATAATCTACAATTTTTATTCTTTGTCGCTAATACAGAAATTCATAGCATATAAATTAGCATTAACCGATACTAATTTAAATAAATATTAAAAACATATTATATTAATGTTAACTTAATTGACACTAACTTTAATAAATATAAATATTAAAATAAAATAAATAAGATTAACATCAATAACTTCATTTATTTTAATTAGCGATAACTAATCTCAGAGTGACATATATATATTTTTTATTAAAAAATTAAAAAGAAATAATGTTACCTTATAATTGACTAATTAACTCTATTAATAACTAATATTAAACAAGTTCTATCAACATTAATTAAGCTAACATTAATCTAACACTAAAATAAATATTTACTTATTAAAAGAGTTAAAAATAATTATTATGAACTTAGAATGGACTAAACCAACTCTATTTATAACTAAATTATTTTTAAAAAATCATTTTAAAAAATAAAATAACATGTAATTTAACGGACACCATTATTTAAAAGTTAGTTTAATATTTGTTTAGTATACAAAGTTACTGTTTGGGCTATTTGGCTCCAAAATTCATAAAGAATTCTCGAAGATGTCGTGGATGAAGTTTTCATGTGTTACTTGTCTCGTGAGAAGCTTGCCTTGATTACATTTGCTTGTGTGCTTTGTGTTTTCCATGCTTCAATTAATGCACTCTTTAACTCAAATTCTCCACCTTCTCTGACCTTCATGGGCTGTGATTAAGTGAGATTTAATACCAAGATATAATAATTACAATTCGAAAGATAAAATAAACTAAAAAAAGAGAACAACTAATTATCTTACTCTTTGTTCCGTATTATATTTTTTGAAATTTTTCTATAACGTTTATAAGTTTTCTAGGTTAAGGTAGTGATCACTTGAAAAAGTTAAATGGATAGCTGTTTTGAATTAGAAACAACAAGTTACTTTTAATTGGATCATAGTGATCTTTGTTTGAAAAGAATTATGGAGTATTTTTATTACCAGCACTTGGAACTCATAATGTCAAATCCTATGGAAGTTATGGTTTGGCCTAAATGTGGATAATTTGTGTTATTGAACCTTGAATGAACCAGTGGTCCAAGAAAATGAGCTTCCATATTTGTTTTTTTTTCTTCCGAAAACAAGATATTTTCCATAGATAAAAGTTGAGACTTATCTCCTAAAAGAAGGAAAATACCAGGGAACAAACATACCATTATAGGATTTTAAAAGTTGGATATGGCTTTATAGGAGATTCAAAATAGAAGGTGAGAAAAAGTTAGAAATACTTCATATATTTTCATTTCAGATTCAGAGTCCGATTTAGATAGATTTAGTTTATCCTAATATTGTTGAAAACTTGAGAAACACTTTTTTATTTTATTTTAGTAACAGAGTTATTTTAAATCCTATTTTAGATATTGCTTCATAAACAAACAAACATATCATGATAGAATAAATCATGAAGAAAAAATATAGTTGAGTTGGGATTCTCTATGTATAGAGAAGGGATGTTATTAGATGTTGATATGGAAGCTTTTTTTTTTTAATGTTTCATTTAATCATTGTCTCCACATGGACTGCACTTGAAGGTATGAGCTCATATAAATAAAATGATTTCCGCAGGTTGCAAGTAAAAAGACTTATTGAAGGTCAAGTTTTAATTGAAAGTAAAGGTGGTCATATCTTCATTACTTTGATTATAACTGGTTAAACAATACCTATTAAATCTAACATTTTCTTTGATAATATTTTTTGTTTTATGCATGTGAAAATTTATTTACCAAGTTTATACTTACACATGGACAATCAATATTCTTTATTGTGAGGTATTTGAAAAAGTACTATTTTTTAAATATTTTTGTTTTATATTATTAATTATATTAATCTAATTACTTATTATTGATTATTTTATGTTCATCATCTTAGTTATTTTAATTATTTTTTACGTGCAAGGCACGGGTATGTAATCATTTTTAAAAGGTGCCTTTTGATATATGGAACTTTATGGTTAAGCATTTCCGTCAAACTATTTTGCTTTATTTCACTCTTATTACGACAAACTATATTTAACGTTGATTCCAAGATCTAAGAGGGAGTACTAAATTAAAGTGTTTGTTGAATTGAAAGGGCAATTTAAACTGTTAAAAATTGTTTTGGATGAAGTTGAAATATATAGGCTTTTAAGGTTTAAATAAGGAGTTTGCTTGGTCGCTACTGAAAGTCAATCACACAACTATGATGATAATTTTATAGTTTTTTCTCTATTTGTGGACAGCGTAAGAATTATCAGTTTATGAACGACTAAGAGGTTATGACCCATGACCCCGACTCAGTAATTTATTTTGCTGCCACTTTTTGGGAATGTTAATTTAACCTTTTTGGGCCATAAACGGAATGTGAAAATCGACTCCAGTAGCAGTCATACCTGTTATTTGGTAATCTCTCTATCAAATGACACATGCATGAAACGCTTAATTTATTTTCTTTTTCAGGTATAAGGAAAAACAAAATTAGACGAAAATTACTTGGTAATCTTTCGTTGTCATTTTCATTATTTGATGGATGCTCGCATATGTAATTTGTTCTTTTCTCTTTGTAAAGCAATAGATGAAAGATCCCATGCATGTCTTGCGGGAAGGGGGGGCCAGCCAGAGTCTGCGCTACACATTAATCTGCATGTGCAGCTGTTAAGCACCATTGAAATGGCACCCATTGGTCTTGAAATAATAGTGAGTGATATATGAAAAATTGGGAAGAAACGCAGCACATTAATCGCGTTGCATTTGGTCTGTTCATGACATGATGGTCATGTGTTGTCAACTATTTAAGGAAAAGCCAGTTGCTATACGGTGAAATGGAAAAGGTTATGTGCGGAAAGTGTGGTAGTAGTGATTGCTAACTGCTTGGCCATAAGTGTTGTAGACTTGAATGCAGAATGCTCCAACTTCACATGGTGCGGGCCAAGAAAGTTTGTTGAACGAAAACAAGCCAACTCACTTTTTCCATAATCAGCAACAATCATAATGCAAGCGAAAGAGGGCTCAAAAAGTACCTAGTGATAGTCCACCTTCCTGCTCAACCTGACATCTCCCACTTTTACTCTTTGGCTTTCAGAGTTACACCACACATTATTGCCCTCTTTTGAAGAATTGATGAAAGCAGCTTCTTATGGAAAGCTCCCCCATTTCATTTTATACCATACATGGATATCAATGTAGGCCCCCCTCATATATTTTACACAACAAGAGTAATTAAGATGCTGGCAGAAGCCACAGTTTGGGTGAAGTGAATAATAAAAGAAAATGAATCGTGTCAATCAATTAAGCTTCTGTACACTCATTTCATTTTACCTTATCTCAATCAGATACGCAAAGTACCTTTACAATTCCCACATTACACCGAGGTTAATGACTAGTACTAACTAATTAACCAATCAAAAGAACTAACATGATCTAAATCCTAAAAATATAGTAATTAACATTTGTTTTTTTCTGAAATAGAAAGAGGCATTAAATTTGAATTCAGGACTGATTCCTTGGAGGGAGGTAGGCTGCTGCGGAGGAAGAGGAATAAGCAAGTGATGAAGAGTTGGAAGTAGATTGTAGGAGCAACAACTGAGCAGGGGTGACAGAGGAGGAGGAATAGGAGGAAGCTTGAGTTGTTTTGGGTTTGGGCTTGTGGGGCTCAGCACCTGGTGGAGGATCGTGACGAATTTCTCTCAATAATGCTGCAACATCTTTCATTGTGGGTCGATCCTCTGCACGATTACTTGTGCACAAGAGGGCAATACCAAGTGCTTGTAGCATCTCTTGGATTTGTGTGTCTGGATGGCCCTGGAGCTTGGAATCGAGAACCTGGATCGGGTCCTTCTTGCTCTTGAGGTGCTCCCTGACCCACTGAATAACATGTTGGCTATCCGGGAATGATGGATCCATTGGCCTTTTCCCCGTTATTATCTCCAGTAGGACCACGCCAAAGCTGTACACGTCGCTCTTCTCTGTGATTTTAAGCATGCAAGCGTACTCTGCAAGATTCCAACCCAACAAAACATTATACTCTCCACATGTTATCCAGACAAAGAGGTAAGAGACATTTGCTGTCTGTAAAGTAGTTCAACAACGATTAATCAGATTAGGTTGGAGGCATTCCGTGTGTGTGACTCGTGATCAATTGCCTTTTCTGCCGGCACCATCATGTCTTTCACTTGTCCAAAGAGAAAGATTACATGTAATTATTATATATGCATGCAGCGAATTTGTAACTTTGTGCCATCAAGTACGTGAGATGTACATGTAATCAAACCCAAAAATCAACAAATCAGAAAACATCAACCATAATGAATGGAAGCCTTCAGAATGGATTGCCGTACGGTCCCCATTTACCAACCTTCATGAGGAAAACTCAAAATCTCACTATCACTTTTTAATTTCTTTTCACATTAATTACACCGGTATCATCTAATTAAAATTAAGACTCTCGTTATTTACAGATCATCATATATCATTGGATAAACTTGTTAATCAATGAAAAAAATTGAGAATGAATAACTTTTTACTCAAAAAAAGAAGAAAATTGATTGACTCACCAGGGGCAATGTAACCGTAGGAGCCGGCGAAATGTGGATTAACGGAAAAGGAGGCGTGATCCTCCTCCACGAATCGAGCGAAACCAAAATCCGCCAAACAAGGCTCATATCTGTCTCCTAACAAAATGTTCTGCGCTTTGACGTCTCGGTGCAAGATAGCAGCAGGCACGCAATCGTGGTGCAAGTAAGCCACGCCCTCAGCTACGCCCAACGCTATCTTGAGCCTCGTCTCCCAATCAATTAATCCTGTGCACCCCTCGTGTAACAGCGTGTCCAGGTTACCGTTCGGTAAATAATCATAGAACAGTAACTTGGATCTCCTGTTCGCCCCCCAACCCAGCAGCCGCACGATGTTCCGATGACGGATTCGCGCAAGCGTGGCAATCTCCGACGAGAATGCCGCAGCGGAGAATTTCTCCGACAACCGAAACTTCTTCACCGCGATGGCGAGTCCCGTTCCCGGCAAGTCGACTCTATAAACGACGCCAGATCGACCTTGGCCGATGACGTTGCCAGCAGTGAGACATTTCGCTACGTCAGAGATGGACAAATCGAGTTTCTGGTACAGGGTCACCTCCCAAGGTGGGGCCATGTCCACGTCGCTGTCCTTTCCATCTAGCTCCACGTCGTTTTCGCGGTCCCCTCGCCGTTTCGCTGCGATGACGACGTACAGCGCCGCCATGAGCAGCACGCACGCGGTGCACAGCAGGACCACCATCACCACGCGCGCTACCCTCGCCCGCCGTCCCGACCTCCCGCCGCTGTCGCCACTGCACTCGTTGCCGGAAAAGCACAGCGCAGGGTTCTTCGCTAGTACACTCAACGGAAGCTTCGCGAAGAAAGGCGTGTCCGGAACACGTCCCGAGAATTTGTTATTCGAGATATTGAGCACCACCAGATTTTGCAGTCCCGCGAGATACTGAAGGTTTCCGCTGAGAGCGTTGTGAGATATGTCTATCACTCCGAGTTTCGTCAATCCGGAAAACTCCGGAGGGATCTCACCGGATAGCTGGTTCAGGCTCAGATTCAGAGCAATTTCCAAAGCGGGAATGTTGCCAATGCTGCCGGGGATTTGGCCGGAGAGATTGTTGCTGCTGAGATCCAGTAATTGTAATTTGGAACAAGACCCGATTTGACCCGGAATTGAGCCAGAGATTCGATTCTTCGCGAGAACAAGCTTGGAGAGCGCGGTGAGTTCGCCGACGGTTGGGTCCAGTATACCTTCGATCATGTTATCGGAAACATCGAGAAACTGAAGCGCATTAAGCCGGCTCAAACTTTCCGGTAGGTTTCCGGAGAGAAAGTTGGAATGTATATCAAGAAATGCAAGATTCCGGCAGCCGGAGATCTCCTCCGGGATACTGCCGGAAATCCGATTGTTCCCCAAGTCGAGGAAATTCAAATTGTTGAGATTCCCAATCTGCGAGGGAATAATCCCGGTGATGTTGTTGTCGTTGGCTCGGAATCGAATTAGGGAAGAACAATTTCCAATCTCAGAGGGGATTTTCCCCGAGAGATTATTGGATAGGAGCAAGAGCTTGTTGAGATTCTTGAGCTGGAATATGCCCTTGGGTATGGGACCCGTTAATCCATTCTGTGACAGATCAATAGCCTCTAGGTTTTGACAATTGGAAAGGGAAGAGGGAATGTTACCTTGCAGCTTGTTGTGCCATAAGAACAAGAGCGTTAGATTCGCAAGGTTTCCCAATTCGGAAGGTATGGTACCCGTGATGAGATTGTTGTCAAGCTCCACATGTGTGAGTTGCTGACAGTTCCCCAGTTCTCCTGGAATCTCCCCTGAAATCTGGTTCACACTGAGTTGGAGCTCTTGCAATGATGTCAAGTTCCCGAAAGTGTTGGGAATGCTTCCGGTTAGTGAGTTCATTGACACGTCAATCACTGACAACTGCTCGCAGTCGCCGATCTCGGGGGGCATGGTGCCAACTAGGTTGTTCTGCCACAGTAGAAGGTTTTCGAGATTCTTAAGGTTTCCCAACTTGCTTGGTATGGATCCAGTGAGAGAGTTCTCGTAAAGGTATATGTTTTGAAGTCCTGTGCAATCCCCAAGTTCAGGTGGTATTTCACCTGAGAGTAAGGAAGTGTAAATGGCAATGGTTTCAAGGTTCTTCAGAAGGCCAAGAGTTGGGGGCAGAGAACCTGAGAGGCTTGTTTCAGCAAGGCCCAACATCACTAAACTGGAACAGTTGCCAATTTCTTGTGGTAAAGGACCCTCCAGGTTCTTGTTTCCCCCTGCTCTTATCACTTGAAGTCTCTTAAGGTTGCCGATGGTGGTAGGAACTTCCCCGCTGAGTTGGTTGTCATATAGGATCAGCTTCTGCAACTTTGTGAGGTTCCCAATTGCAACTGGAATGGACCCCACGAGGTCATTGGAGTTGAGATGGAGTTCCTCGAGTTTAGGCAAGTAACATAGCTCACTTGGTATTTCGCCACTCAAGGCATTGTCACTTAAGTCCAAGTAGCTGAGTTCCACAAGATAACCTATTTCTTTTGGAATTGAACCCGTGAGATTAGTTCCGGCTAAGATCAGACTGCTTAAGGAAAGAAATGAGGTGAAATCACTGGGCAGTCTTCCAAGCAAATCCACATACCTCAGATCCAGCTGTACTACTTCGTTCTTCGTGTTGCAACTCACTCCATACCAGCTACATGGGGTGTCTTGAACTGGGTCCCAGTTACTCAATACCTCCAGGGACCCGTTCAGGGTTCTCGTCCATGATAGAAGAGCCTCCCCTTGTTGGTTCACTGCAGCAACTATGAGAAAATGGAATGGGAGTAGAAGGGAAATGCATAAGAAGAAGAGGGTCCATGGATTTACAGGCATTACAACTAAGCTACGAACTCCAATGAAAGAACACGCAGAAAGGTTTGAGCCTAGGGAGGAACAACGGGAAGGAACCAAATCATGTCTTGTGGGTTACTGTGTTTATAAAAAAAGACTTATTATATACAAATTAAAATAACCCAGAATCTCCGGATCCAAGAAACAGCTAGGCCATGATGTTTCTGCAGGGAGAAATGGAATTTTAGATGGTTGTGTACAAGTATTTGTTTATGTTGAAGTGGAGTGCAGGGGTGGGTGGGTAGTAGAAGAATTATAACAGTTTAAAATTTTGAGAATGAGTAACATAACAGAGATGGGATGGGATGGGTGGGTGAGTGCCTTTCTTTCTAAATTTTGTTTCAATATCAACCGTTTACCTTCTGATGTGGCTTTGTTATAAAATAAGCTCTCATTTTCTCTTGGATTTTTTAGTGACATGGATAAGACGAATTATATTTATATCCTAAAAATATGGGCAGGCTCATTTTGTCTACTACGACACATTCTGTCCTTGGCCAACTAGTTTTGAGTCTGACTATACATTTTGTATTGAAAGGTATATTTTGTTAAATCTAAATATAAACCTGATTAGATTTAAGAGCTAATCTTTTAGGCTTATGCGATTGATGATCTTATAACATCTTAATGATGGCCCTAAAAACATACGGTTTGCATATGATGACAGATTAGATACTCTTCTTTAAACAGGAAATACGCTGGTTTTATATATGTAACATCATGTTAAAGTTAATATTCGTATTTCTTAAACTACTAAATTTCTCACTTTCCTTTCTCGTATGAATTTGTTTCCTCATTTCTTGCTATAAAACTCTTTCAAATTATCCACTTTTTATTTAACTTTAAGAAAGAGAGAAAGATATCTTTCATTCTCTCCAGGGGATCTTGAGTACTAATGCCAACACTGCTTAATAGAACCTACGCACGGCATCATAAATAGTTTTTGTTTTTTCTTCCTCTATTTTGGTACAGGCACAGGATGCAGAGTCCGTATGCATTAATTTATTACTAAAACAATCCTTTTCCATGGTTTAGAAAAGAAAATGAAACTTTCGAATAAAGGGTCTGCTTGCTATCTGCCATGGATCTCAATCAGATTTGAATTTTTATTTGTTTATGTACAATATGATTTTGGAGTGGACTTGGCTACTATGCTGCTACACTCTCTTGTGATTCAGATGGTGTTCCTATTTAACTGTCAAGCATAATTAACTTTGGATCTGATCCATACTAAAAAAATCAAACCTTGAGAGGATTCTCATTCTCACGAATTCAAAAAACCTGCTATATATTTGCATAACTAGTTCATCCATGATGCGATCTATGACACCGTCCATTTGTCCTGAGAATCTCGCATTATTTTAGATCAAACCCATCGTTCAAAATTGGGCATGCAAGAACCATTTATCCATTTTATCTTTAAACTAATTTGAAACCCATTTGTTAATTTAAGCACGTATTAAAAAGAAGAAAAAAAATAGAAGGTGTCACGTGGTGTCGCGTGACAAGAGGGGACTTGTGACACTTGGCAATTCATTGATATAGAGAATTACAGATATACTGCATGCCCTCGTGATGATGGTGGGATGAAGAATATTATAGTAAAAATAATTTGACAAGTGTATCCATTGGGAATCTATGCAGGAGGTAGATGATAACAGGGGCACATGAGAGAGAATTGTGTAGTTAAAAGGGCTGCAGCAGCCCTGGCTTACGACAGCTTTATGTAAAATTACACACAAATAGGGTCCCTTTAAGATGTGGATGCCAAAGTCCACATCTTAAGTTTCATTTTCCTGCTTTTCATTCTATGATTAATCTCTAACAATGTAACTCCTTGGTCACCAATACACCCAATTTGTGTGACCCTTGCTTAAAACTTGAACCTCAAAAATTTTGTGATATTTTGTTTTGAGGGTGTGAGGAAATAAATGATTGAGGAGGCAGTGATACAGCTAGCTAAGGCAGAAGCAAAATGGGGTTCCATTTATTGCACTAAGAATAAGAGTGAGTGGGTTTGATTCTGTTGTCGCGCAGAGATGGGACCTTTCTCAACTGCTTGCTTTTTGGCTTGGCACCTAAATTTCCCACAGAGTAAACCTACCCATATCATCACTCTCCTTCTCACACTTCTTTTTCTTTTTCTTTTTCTTTTCTTTCATATATACATTTTCCTCTAAATCATTATATAAATGTATAACTTTCCCATATCTTCATCTAATCCATTTTATCCCTTTAATCCAATAATTTAAATTCAATCACTTGGATTAGTTTGAATTGGATACAGTTTCGATGTTTTAACTCCAAATGTGAATTTGACAAATTATCAATTATTTGATTATCATTTTTATCTTTCTTTTTCAATTAATACGAACCCAAACCAATCTAATAAATTATTTTTAACTTTTACAACACTATATTTTAAACTTTGACTTTAATTCTCTTAAATGTTGTATTTTATTTATTTATTTATTTTAGTTTTATTATAATTTATCTGCTCTAAATATTTTGGACTTAGGCCAGTAATTTTTAGATTGTGTCTTTTGTTGTCCCTCATCTCATCTTATATTTTCGATGTTTGTTCTTTTAATAGTGTATTTACGTCTGTATAGTCTAATAGCGACATTTATTGTTGTTTATTACCCCGAATGATGTCTCTTGTTTCTCACACTATTATTGTATATAGGATATGAAGTCATTAATGTTTCTTGATATTAGGATAATTAAAGCTAATTATTAAAAAAAAATGCCTAACTAGTGGTCCGTGGTTGAAACTTCATCTAATGATCTCCCACACTAGATTATGGGTGGTTAATATTTTTATTATATTTTAGATAATTAAATTAATTATAAATACCAAATGATAAGTACAGAAAATAACGATTTAAATATGTTTATTATTCATATAAATTTAGCAGAGTTATAGCTTTGGTATCTATAATTTTTCTTCTTTTTCATTTCTAAAAACCAATAAATCTTCATTTAAATGTTTGGACCACATCTTTTATCTTTATTTATCTTGAGAAAATATTGATTTCACGCATACATATGAAGCGTTTTTATGGTTAGTGTTCAGAAGCATAGTTGCCTCTCTTTAGCTGTATATCTCATAAAAGCTTTCATCTAATATCATTTTTGTACTTCGTCTGTTTATTCCTTTTGAAGGGGATATTTCAGATAAAAGAATATTTATATTGTAAGTCAAGGACGACTTTGTAAAATATTTATATTCGATTTATAGTGAAATATAATTTATTGGTCAATAATTTTATGTAGTTTCGAGATGAGATAAAAAAAAATTATTCTCGTGCTTTAGGCTTCGTTTGGATCCAGGAGTGCCAGTGTTGTCGACGACAGAAGTCACAACAGCATCCCGTTTGGATCCATGCATGCTTGCAGGTGAGTGTGGAAGGAAGGATCAAGTTGAGTGAATTCTCTTTCTGCGCAAAGATGAAGAGAAAGTTGCAATGTAGAGTGGGAGTGCCAAGTCATCCGAAGGAAGTTACAAAGTTGCCCTTACTTTCATTGGAATCAAGAGCAACAGTGGCTCTGCATGCATGCCACATGAAGCCATGAGATTCCTGACTTGGCTCAGGAACCGTTTGACTCTATGTGAAACTGTGAAAGGAGAGTGAATGCAGTGGGTGAGGTAGGTGGGCGTGAAGCTGGCTATATTAAGAGCATGAAGGTGGTTCCTCCATTCACAGAAAACCAAAGAAACTGAGCCATCAGAGAGTGCATTGTAGTGTGGTTGGAGAGATTCCTATAAGCCATCATAGTTTGTGTTAGGATACCTTGTTCATCTCACGTCCTGGGGTTGATCTGTGTGATTCATCTGGGTTCGT
>Ga0123342_1001907_pt1 | contig 34928 bp, 32 predicted proteins | sample Turbeawhitnodule_FD_89960 | JGI IMG/M metagenome (GOLD analysis project Ga0123342, IMG submission 89960) | Root nodule microbial communities of legume samples collected from Mexico - Turtle bean Mexico white nodule | ecosystem: Host-associated > Plants > Roots > Nodule | place: Mexico: Nepantla... | reverse complement strand
TCATCTTTATTTTATGTCTTCTTTTAATTTTGAGAAGACTAGAAGGAAGAACTTCAAATGTGAGGGTGGATGTCCTCTTCCTCCATTAATAAAAGCCTCCTTTATTTGATTCTCATCACCTGGGAGTGTATCTGCCTTCCTCTCGCACCATGCACGTGGATTACCCCTGGGGCGTGGCCCTCTCCCGGGTTGTATCTGTCCCAGGGACTCTTCAGAGGTGGCGTGGGTACTTCACGAGTCAGGTTACTCCCTACTGGTACTGGGAATATGGCCTTGAAGCCACCTTTCTCCTCTCTTGATTACTGTTCTAAGGTATCGGGGCCCGAGGCCTCCTCGCCCGTACCGTGGCCTCTTATTGTGTCGTCCCCTCCACAGTTTTCCCTACCCGTGGGTATCGGGGGATGGCAGCATCGACGCTTGAATATGGCGACGCCCAAAGCGGTCAACTCTGACTTTCCTCCTTGGAGCCCCCCTTGGTGGGTCCCGCCACATGTTTGACTTTGACTTTGACTTTGGTCAACGCCCGGGGACGGGTCGGTACACAAGCCCCCCAGTCTTGAGCTGACAACTGTTTTCAGCGAAAAGACTTAGGCCTCGCCCTACCGTCCACATGTCGTTCTAATGACGTGACATTCTCTGAGCTGGTGACGTGACACTCTCTGCGTTGGTGATGTGACATCTTAAGTCACGCTTTAATCTCTTGACACGTGGCCCAATTGCACGGCCAACACTTAACGCCTCTTGCGCTCCTCAAATTTACGTTAAGTCTTTCAAAATCGCGCGCTTCAGTTACTGTTTTATCACTCTTCGCGTTCCTTATCACTGTTCATCTTTCTTCCTCAAAGCTTTCTCTGCATTCTCTGTTCGCACCCCGAATCTTCGTCACCCGATCACACAAAGGTATGGTTTTTCTTCTTCGATGACTCTTTCCCTTGACATTTCGTATTGACATAACTGTCTGGGCCTGTTTATTTTCCTCGCATTCGCACTTTTTCTTCCTTATTTCTTCGTTCCCCCTCTTCTTAATCTCTCGCGTGGGTAGGATTTTTCCTAGGGTTTCTTCCCCTTTTTCGCCTTAACCCTCATTTGCTAAACCTTTTCTCTTCTTCATTCTTCCGTTTTTCTCCATGGCGCGTACTAAAACGACTGCCAATCCTCCACCTCCAAGGGTCGACTACAGAGCCCTATACCCTTTGGGCCCCTGATGAGTTGCTCTCTGAGTGCTCAAGCTTAACCTCCCTGAAGGATTAGAGGGACCACGTAGGCGACCCAAGCGTCTACCAGTTCAACGCCTTTGCTAGGAGGCACGACGCTTATATTTCTGTGCGCCCTTGCAACCCTGGCGAGCCTGTCTGTGTGGACGATAGGTCGAACAACGGGGTGCCCTTTTTCTTCTTCTACCAAACTGTGTTCAAACGCATTGGAATGTGTTTGCCCTTCTCGGGGTTCGAGAGGGAGCTCCTGACTGAGATCAATGTCGCCCCAGCCCAGCTACATCCCAATAGCTGGGCGTTTGTCAAGGCGTTCGGTATCTTGTGCGGGTACTTCGGGCAACCCCCCTCCGTGGACATCTTCCTACATTTCTTTGAAGTCAAGAAACAAGGGAAGAGCCTCTAGGTGAGCTTCAATGGCATTGCTGGGTGAATCCTTCTAACCTTGTTTCAACAATCTTATAAAGGGTGGAGGGGCAAATTCTTCAAAGTGAGTTGCACTGAACATGACTACTCCGCACTAGATGGCTTCCCCTTATACTGGGTGCAAGAGGTGAAGCTGACCAAGCCCAAGACCTTGGACGAATTGCCCTTGACTGATCGCGAGGTCTGCCAAGTTTTGGCTAGCGTGGGGGTCCTGGATACTGCTGAACTGATAGCTCGTGAATACGATGTTGAGGCCCTCACCAGATACATTAGTATGAGAACCACTCCCCATTTCTCTGTTTGATTTCTGCTTCTGTTCGTTTTCACTCTTGCTTGCATGTGAGTTATCTATTTACTTCATGTTTTAGCTTAGCTTGTGCCTAACCCTCGCTCCGTTTGTTTTCTTGGTGCAGATTCCAAAATGGACAGGAACAAAAGGCTAAGGCTCGCCCAAGCTTTGAAAACCAAGGGCGAAGCTGCGCCCAAGGGAGCTGGGGACTCCACACACCCAACCTCCGAACCTGCTCCCACTTCCCCAACCTCTCGCCCCCAAAACATTCCCAACACCACTCCCGACCAGAGCCTTCCCTCTCCAAACGCCACTCACCCTCCTAGCTCCCCACCTCCCATCGCAGAAGTACCCCTCACCATGGCTGGAACTACTACTACACCAGCCCCCCTAGACAAAGGCAAAGGGGTGGTGGTGGTTCCATCTCAGGATGATGAGGATAATGAGGACGGGCAGGTCTTCAAAAGGAGGAGGACCAACAAGGTCGTCGCCTCCCCTTCCTCCTCCAGCCACGACGCCGAGTCCCTGAGGGAGCACCCTCCGAGCGCCACACCACCGTCCCATCAAATGGTCTTGGAGGGTAGGGTCGAGATTGAAACTGCTCAAACCACTCCTGCACCGGCCCCAGAGCTTCCTCGACCAATCCAAGAACTACCGAGGGGTTACCTTCACAGGGTGTCTTCAGGGGGCCAATCTGAGGAAGTTAAGAAGGAGGGTATGAACTACTACCTTGGTGCCTTCCTTGCCTGTGCCAACTCTTGGCATGATCAGGCCAGGGCCAAGGCTAGTGAGCTTTCAGCACTTCAAGCTCTTAAAAAGAGTGTGCCTCCCTGAAGGAGGAGAAACGTCGCTGGGAGCGCCAAGAGGAGGCCTACAAGGACTCCTTGAAGGTGGCTCAGAAGGCCAAAGAGGAGGCTAGCAAAAGATTACACGAAGCGGGGCAGGCCCATGCCGAATTTCTGGGGCAGGTCGTGCCTCTTCGTGTGCAGATTGTGGATCTCAAAGACACCGTTGAAACTTCCAAGGCTCAACAGAAGAAACTCGAAGACCACTGCGTTGATCGAGAGCTGAAGCTGGGCGCAACTGAGGCAGCGCTAGAGGCTAAGGTTAAGGCCTTTGACTTGCTTGAAGCCGAGTTGCGGGCGGAGTTGGTCAAAGCTTTCGCGGCCAAAGATCAGGAGCTGGCCTCCCAAGCTGAGCACTTCAAGAAGGTGGAGCAAGAGCTGGTCCAAAACGTCGCGGGTGCGTTTGCCGATGGGTTTGCTGAGGCCCTTGTCCAAGCGGCTTGCGCGAACCTGGGGATCGACGTCTCTGAGTGCAGCCCTATGAACGAAATTGTAGAAGGCAAAATTGTGGCTCTAGAAGCTCATGAGGATTAGCCTCTTTTTGTAACTCTGTAACTCTTGTAAACACTTACTTCTGCGTACTTGAATATAATTGATTATTCTGACTTCATACTCTTGTGTATTCTTTTCTCCTTTACTGCTTTCGATAACTTGTGTTTATGCTTTATTCTCCGTCGCCTCTTCCTGCTTTGGTTTACGCTTTCCCTTTGCTCTTCGAATTCCTTCTGCTTCTTTGACTCGTAACAACTTCGACTTGATCTTTACTTACCCTTCTTGGGCCCGAAACGCTTGCCACCGAAGGTGTTAACTGCCTTGTCATCACTTAAGATGAAGAAGGGCTCATCTCTTTTATGGCCTCGACATCGCTCGAGGGCGAGGGAGGACTTAGCTCTTCCATGGCCTCGACATCGCTCGAGGGCGAGGAGGACTTATCTTGACCGAAGCCTGCTCACCTGCACTGGGTGTCCACGCTCGAGGAGAGACCTGCTGAACGCAAGGTCGTTTCGTCCTCAGCATGTCTAAACACTTGGGACAAAGTTGCACTTTGGTGCCCACGCCCGAGGAGAGGCCTGTTACAGCAGTACCGTATCTTCCTCGGGGTGTCTAAACACCAAGGCTACTAGCACTTATCTCTGTGCACTTGGTGCCCACGCCTGAGGAGAGGGCTGCCCGAAGGCAGCACCGTTTCGTCCTCGGAGTGTCTAAAAAAACCAAGGCGATCAGTGTTCTTGGTGCCCACGCCCGAGGAGAGGCATGCTGAAAGCAGTGTCGTATCGTCCCCAGTGTGTCTAAACTCCAAGATGACCAGGGACTTTGGTGATTACGCCTAAGGAGAAGGTTTCTTGAAGGATGGCGCTTCTCCTTTATGGCATGTATCTGCACCAAGCGACCCGGTTCTCCACTGCTCCGAAACTTCTTACTGCCTGATGCCCGCACTCGAAGGAGGCGCCCCCCGCCATTTCTTTGTGAGGTGTCTAAACATCAGACATCGGGGCTAGCTGTTCTCACCTGAGGAGGGGGTGTCCCGTAGGAATCTGTTAACCCCTGCTCAGGGACTAGACGACCGGATTTTAACTATGCTATGCGTACCTTTCAAACTTGACATCCACGCTCGAAGGGTGCGCTCCTGCCACTCCTTTGGGGTGTCTACACGTCCAAGTTGGTTCGCGCGCTTGGTGTCCACGCCCAGAGGAGATATCCACGTCCCTCCTGCTGAAGTGTCTACACACCATGGTGGTGGGTTCGCTCTTGATGAACCACGCCTTTGTTTTTTCAAACTTTCTTTACACAGCGAAAAAAGGAAACTGAGACAGTGCATACTTGAACTCATTCTTTTACTTGGGTGACCTCAATAAAAAACCCTCGAAAGGGAATAAGAGTGTCCCCTTTAAAAACTGTGTTCTACATAGAGATTTTAACTAAAGTAAAATTCAGATTAGCTGCGTTCCTGGTGCGTGGAATTACTGTCGCCACCTCATCCTGCTCCTCCTGGCTCAGCAGTTGCCCCAACTTGAAGATCTTGCCCCCAATCTGCCTCTCCACCATGTTTTCTACCGGTTCGGGTCGCCTGTCCCGTGCGCTCTCAGCGCGAAACTCACTTTCCCGGCCTTCTCTTCTAGGCGTCGCCTCTACGGGCAAGGCATCCTCGGATACTTCTTGCATGGGCGAGGCGTCCCCAGATACCTCTTCCATGGGCGAGGCCTCCCCAGGTTCTTCTTCTAAGGGTGCGGCCTCGACAGGCGTCGCCTCCACAGGTACAACCTCGACAGGCATCGCCTCCACCTCCATAGGCGTATCTGCCATGGGCGTTCCGTCACCATAAACACTCCCCTTTTTGTCTTTAAGCTATTCTCGTAGCACTTCCAGGCCTTCCCAACAAAATGTTGTAGGCTGAGTTGGTGTTCACGACCAGGTATCAGATGCTCTCGGTACGTGACGCCGTTCCATCTGTAAACGTCGTCCTTAGCTCCAGGTAGCCACGTACCTCCACTTGGTCCCCTGCGAACCCATACAAACATCCAGTGTATGGCCTCAGCAGGTTAGGGAACAACTGCAGCTTGTTAAAGGTGAACCAGAACATTACATCTGCAGAACTGCCCTGGTCCACGAGAACTCGGTGCACCCTCCTCCAAGCGGTGACGACCGAAATGACAACGGGGTCATTATCATGTGGGACGACATCACGTAGGTCAGCCTTGGTAAACACAAGGTCTGATTCCCACGGGTCATCCAAACCTTCCTCAGCTACTGAATTAACTGATCGCACATACCTCTTGCGCTGAGAGGCAGTGCATCCTCCTCCTGAGAAGCCACTAGAGATGGTGTGCACTTCTCCGTGGATCGGCATCTCATGTGCTTGATCCTCCTCAGGTACCGCCAGGGCCACGGCCATAGAAGTCCCGGCTAGATAATCCTTCAGAAATCCATTCTTCACCAGCTCGACCAACTGATGGCCCAGCGCTAAGCAGTTGTTGATGTGATGCCCGAACGCCTGGTGGAACTCACACCACGCGTCCTTGTGAGATCCCAGCACCTTGTCAGTCCTTACTGGGGGCCTTAGCCTATCTGCAATGTTGGGCACGGCGATAAGATCTTTCAACTCTACCACGAAATTGTGCCTCAGCGGCCTATTTCCCTCCCTTGCCGGCCTATTTCCCTCTGCTCGCCCCCTAGCCTAGGGCCTCCTCGCCTCGTATGGGCGCTTCCTATCCTGATTCTTCCTTCTAGTCGCGACCTCGTTCACCCTAGTGGGTTGTGCACGCGACGACGCTCTTGGGCGTGCGGGTGCAATGCTTGTGCGCTTCTCGCACACCTCGCCCTCAGTGGCGATGTGCTCCACGGCGCGTCGCCTAATCTCAGCAAAAGTTCGGGGGCGGCTTCGGATGATTGACTCACAGAATGGTCCAGGGCACATTCCCTTTCTAAACGTGTAGACGATCATAGGCTCCTCCGTAGTGCCAACCTTTACCACCTGCGCCCCGAAGCGATTGATGTATTCTTTCAAGGTTTCACCTTGATACTGCTTTACGTCGAATAAATCGTACGATACCGGTGGCGGAGCCCTGTTCGCTATGTACTGTTCAAGAAACAGCTGTGAGAGCTGTGCGAAGGACGTGATGTGGCCGTCTGGAAGGCTGATGAACTAGTCCATGGCCATTCCAGTCAGCGTGCTCATGAAGAGCTTGCACCTTATAGCGTCGGAGCCGCCTACCAGCATCATCTGCGTGTGGAACGCAGTGAGATGTGCCTCGGGATCCTCCATTCCCGTGAACGTCACCTTAGGACCTACGAACGTGTGTGGGATCACCGCCTCCATGATCGACTGCGAGAACGGTGTGGAGAACTCCCTTGGTGGTGTGAAACATTCACGATCATCTGCTTCACGAAGCCCTGAGTGGTTGCGCAACCGGCGGCGCAACTCCTCATTCGTACGACATAACTCTTCATTCCTCGCCTTTGATGCTGCGAGATCCGCCTGCATGCGCTCTTGCTCTGCTCTTGATGCGGCCATCTCCTCCTGCAGGCCCTGCATCATCTCCATGACCTGCTGCATGGTCATATCGTCACTCTCAACGCGCGTCGAACTTTGCCTTGTTGTCCTCATTTCTTGCAGTTTCTTGGAAATCTTCGAGCTGTAACGGTGGTTCTTGACAAATCTTTCGGTGAAAACAAACGGAATGAAGAACGAATCGGTAAAAACTCAAGAAAACTGAAGAACAAACAGTTGAAACTGATAAAGACCAAAAGAAACGGTGGAAACTGAACTGAAGAAACAATCGGTGAAAACTGAGCTGAACTGAAACACGATTAGTGAAAACTGAGCAAACCACGAACTATCGGTGGAACTGAGCAAACTTCCACGATGAACGGTGAACTAAGCTAAACTTCAACAACGAACAACGAAAACTTGAACTGGATCGAAAGCAATCGGTGAAAAATGCGTACGCTTCACGAGTAACGGTGGATCTTGCAAGATTCTTGGAAAACTCCTCGAAAACTGCTACTGAACTCCTGAACACTTGCGGTGGGACTGACGTTTTAGATCTGCCCCACGGTGGGCGCCAAATGTTCCCGCCGGTTGACAGAACGTGCTTCGTGCGTAGGTGCGACTCGCGTAACAAGGACACCTTCGTCTTGGTTCCAGATCTTCACCCTACATCGCCGTGAGTACCTGAAACAGAGAAAACAAAGGGCGCCCTCGCGGCCGTTTGCACTCCGACGATCAAGTCAGCAAGCAGAAAACACCAAACACCTCCGTATCGGAGCACCGTAACTGTGATGCTCTGAAGGCGCGTAACTGAATTGTAACTAACTTTTCTCTCTCTCCAATCACTCGTGCGTACAGTGAGTAAGCATGCAAATGATTAGAGTATGTGTGTAAACGTGTAAAAGCGTACCTCACTAAGCTTTCAGAGAAGCTCATATACCTTGGGTTTTAGTGCTTACTGCCACGTGGCCTTTTTTACTTAATCGTAACCCCACTTAGGGAAACCCCAGCGTGTAAGTCTTCCTTCTTCGAAGTGCATTTGGCGTAAGGGGTGACTACCTGGGTGCCAACTCATGCGCCCCAGCCTCTAGTCACTTACCCTGGGAGTGTATCTGCCTTCCTCTCGCACCATGCACATGGATTACCCCTGGGGCGTAGCCCTCTCCCGGGTCGTATCTGTCCTAGGGACTCTCCAGAGGTGGCGTGGGTACTTCACGAGTCAGGTTAAGCCCAGAGCCACCTTTCTCCTCTCTTGATTACTGTTCTGAGGTACCGGGGCCCGAGGCCTCCTTGCCCGTACCGTGGCCTCTTATTGTGTCGTCCCCTCCACGGTCTTCCCTACTCGTGGGTATTGGGGGATGGCAGCATCGACGCCTGAATCTGGCGACACCCACACCTGGCGACGCCCACACTTGGCGACGTCCACACCTGGCGACGCCCAAAGCGGTCAACTCTGACTTTCCTCCTTGGAGCCCCCCTTAGTGGGTCCCGCCACATGTTTGACTTTGACTTTGACTTTGACTTTGGTCAACGTCCAGGGACGGGTCGATACAGTTTTCATAATAAAGAATATGTTGAAACTGGCTTTCATGGATGCAGGTTCCTGTGTTAGAACTGGTGTTATGGATTGTAAAACTGTTTGTCAAATCTGCACATATGTTCTTAACAAGATATGTTCTTATATCTTTTTTTTTTTGGACAATCTGTCTTGAGTTTAATTTTGTGTGTCCATAAAGAGTTCTGGTTAATATCTGCTTTTTTATCCTTCAAATGATGTGTGCCTTAACATGTATATGTGTTTCTCAGATTCTAGTAAAGGATTTGGTTTTTCTATGTTATGTTTGCTGTCACAAAATTTCAACCGATTGTTTCTTCGAAACAACCGATTGTTTTTCCTCTGACATCTTTGTATAATGTTGTCAAGTTTGCTTATGCATGGTTAAACCTATTTTCCTTTAAATCATGTTTTTGGTCATATACAAGGAGAAGTTTATATGTGTTTTGGTTATCTTAATAGCTTTAAAAATGGTGCTTTTCTCTGATTAAATCTGTTGCGGTCATAATTTGTGTACACACTGATTTGTAATATCTCTGCACTGGTTTACAACATTGATTTCACTAGTTTATGTGTAACTGGTTATACTGTTGCTATACTTGTCTTGTACATGCATAAATATTGTTTTGCAGGATCTTTTCAAAATAACAGATGCTATGTTGAAAACTGGTCAAAGCAATGTTTATGGTTCAAAAACATCCACCTTACTCAAGCTCACGTCCAATGGAAAGTAAGTAGTACATGATGATTCTATGTTTTGGCTCCGTTTGGCCTCATGAGCTTCTAGAAATGTCGAGGTAAGGCAAAGGTATGAATGTCTTTATTACTTTTTGTCTTTTTGAACGATGTTTGGTTGTTCCTTGCTATCCCAGATTTTTAACCGGTTATTTCCTCAAAACAACCGACTATTTGCTCTTTGTTAGCACTGGAAAATCTACATTTAATCTCTGAGATCTGATTTGTGTTTCTATTCAAACCCATTGGTATCTGTGGTCAATATTGCATTGATTGCTTGTTTGAATACAATTTACACCTGTTGTATTTGCTCTTTACAATTCAGATTCCTTCAAATCTTGGAAATCAAAACTGCTTTTAAAGCTTGGTCAAATCAACATGTGATTTTCTGCTCTTTCTGTTTTGACTGACACAAACAACTTTATGGCTCTGATTTGATTCGTTTTTCAGTATAGAAAACAACCCACGTTATGTCATCATTGACCAAAGGTTCTGGCTATATTAATAAAGATTTTAACCTGTTATTTTTCACAAACAACCTGTTGTTTTTCTTTTTCTCTGCTCTAAGTTTTCTCTGTAGTGTGCAAAAGTCCCTCACTGATTTGAGCAATGGCTGGAACTCCTCCATCCACGAAAAGAATGAAAATCAGGGCTGTTAGAAGTGGTGGAAAGATTGAAGGGTGGTTCTCAAGAGAATTAGAACAAATAAAAAAATTTCTACTTGAAAAGTAGGAAAACTATGAACACACCCAAGCTTGTCTCCTTCACGTGGATGAAGCAACAGAACCTGTCCACTGTGCAAAGTCTCCTCAAGGAGCAAAGATTAAAGAAATTCCTTGAGCTTACTGGAAACATATATCCAGATTTGGTGAAGATGTTGAGGGAGAACTAGCTGAAATCATCAAACCCTCAAGTGAGATCAACAATGGATCCCTAAGCAAAATGGGATTTACCAAAATTGGTGGCAAATGGGTGAGCAAGGATGGTGACCAAGTTGGCCCAAGTGGAAACAATGATGAAGATGAAGCTGCTGAACCTGCGCTACTGCTTATGCTGGACCTAGCACTGATGATGGGGGAGAAAGAATCACCTCAATGACATCCTTTGAAAGACTTATGCTCAACCGGATGGATAGCTTTGTTGAACAACAAAACAATCTCTATGAGATGTGCCAAAACAGATTTTAGCAATTTGATCAGAACTTCCAGGGTCTAGATGCACGTTTTGGAAATCTGGATGAACAGATTGAGGTCATACAAAACTAGATTTCAGATCTACAGTTTGGCAGGGACCATAGTCCTTCTTTTTAAAGTATACTACCTTTCTTTCATGAACACTTTATCTTTGTTTCTTATGTGTTGTTTAATCCTTTCTTTTTGTCTATTTGATAAGACAAATAAGGGGAGAATTAGTTGGTGCTTTGGATGTGGTATATTTGTTAGTGTTTTGGATGTAATCGTTTATAATATGCACTGTTAATTACTGTTAATCACTGCATTAAATAGAAGCTTGTTTGTTTCTCTGATAATTTTAACCGGTTAATCCTGCGTTTTAATCGGTTGTTCTTTTGCTGCTGCACCTATGGTTTGTTTTTCACTCTGGTTTAGCTATGAAAACTGTTTTACGATGCTTTAACCTTTGGCAAAGAATATTCTGTGTTTTTCTGCTTCTATCTATGACTACAGATGATGATTAAATTCTAAACACAACTCCTCAAAGCAACCAAGGATTTGTCTCCATCAAATAGGGGGAGATTGTTGAAGATAGGAGTTTTGATGTATCAAATCCAAGATGAAGCTTGAAGCCTTGTTTCCTTTGGTTTGGGTATAGTTTAGAGTGTTTAGAATTTATGTAAGATCAGTTTTGATTCTCAAGCGAAGCCTGTTTTAATTTGTTTTAAAGATTAAAGAGTTTTTCCATGCAAAGGGGAAAACAACTGATTTAAGTTTCGAGACAATCGCTTGTTTGTCACTTAGCTGGCAAAGGAATTTTTGAAACTGTTTTTTGAATCAGTTGTATAACTGTCAAAACCATTCAACCGGTTAAATCGCAGTTTTAACCAATTAAATGTGAGTTTTCATAATAGTATTTTGAAAACCTGTTTTAACTGATTCAGTTGTTCAAATATGTTTTTAACGGTAGCTTTTCAAAGGTTATAAATATAGTCTTCCTTCAAATGTTTGAATGATGGAAAAAGAGAGAAGATTTATACTCTGAGTTGAGATTGATTTGAGAGATTACGAAACTGTTTGTGAAAAGGTTTCTACCAAGTTTAGCAAGATTGCCTTTGTGCTTTGCTGTGTTTCAAGAACAGATCATCGAGTTTCTGATCTTTTGTAATCCAGGTGTTTTCTACCCTTTTCTTAGTTTCTTGTATTTGAATTCTCATATTGTAACACTGTGTAAAATCCTGTAAAGTCAGTGAGATTCTGGCTTGAGGTGGTTGTTGTGTTCAAGAATGGTGAGTAGGCTTTGTGGGAATCAAAGTCACCTTCTTGTGTGTGGTGTTTGTGTAATCTGTGATTGATTACATAGTGAAATACTTAGTGGTTTGATTGAGGACTGGATGTAGCTCTGGGATTGAGTGAACCAATATACTCTGTTTGTGTGAATCTCTCTATCTCTTCTCCTCATAACTATTTGGTATGTTGTCATTAACAACAAGTTATTTCGTATTTTCAACCGGTTAATATTCCTACCTTACAAACTGCTTTTGTATTTGTAACATAAACAACCGGTTATATCGTGTTTTTAACCGATTAAAATATTGAAACTATTTTCTGAATCTAGGTTTAATTGACTCTCTGAATTGCTTATCTGAATTAATTGTTAAAGTTTCATTCTTAATCATATATTTCCGAAAAGGTTTGAGAAACAATTCACCCTCCCTCTTGTTCAGCCCTATAAATCTAACAAGGTTCACACAGAAAACAAAGTGGACCACAACTGTGGATTTTATTTTGCTTAGTGTGATGGTGGACGAGGCATGACGAGGGTCGAGAATCGATGGCAGTTGGACGACTTAGGGATATAATAACATTATACTTGCATTACACGAGGTCGGACTCCCTGCTATTTGATCCATGCTATTTGATCTAAATATTCAGGATGAAATAGTCATGGACCAATGGTATAACTTTCTTTGTGAAAATCTAGCCATAGCGATGCGAGTATTTGGTATGCCGAAAGAGTGAAGGATAGCAAAGTTGTTTAACATCATGACTCGACGTCAATAAATTGTGTTTAATTCTATTTTTATGTTGTTAAAGTTGTAATTTAATTGCATCTACTTTCAATTTAAGACAAACATTGTACTTGTTATTTGACATCTAATCTTATTATTGTTGAAATATTTTTCATTTGAAATTTATGTGTGAGGATATTTTGTAATATACTGTTATTTTGTCATTGTTTCATAACATTTTCATCATAGGTTTTAACTTCCCTATCCATGGCATCTTCATCACGAAGAGGCAAAAAACGCATAAGGGTAAGGGTAAGGGTAAAAGTGGAGCAAATGATGATGAAGTTCCTATGATCCCACTACAAAGGAGGGAGGGCGTTTTAGATTATTCCCGGTATTTCCAAACAAAACGTCAGATGATTGCATTTGAGAAAAAATTTCACGACAAACCAGTCATACTACCAAGAGTGATAAATTTTCCATTTTTTTGCCACATCTGGGTTTCAGTTTCAAGAATATTTGAATTTTCAAGGATTGCAACAACTTCTTAGTATAAGACTACTATATTATGAGGATATGGTCAGGGTTTTTTTATTCAAATCTTCATCTAACGACATAGAGTCACCTTGCTACTTAGATCGGCACACACATAATTATAATTAGACATTGAGATTGGATGAACGTGGCAAGTCTGAAATATGATGGTCTGTTGTTAACCCCTAGTACCATCCATGAGGGCATACATTTTGATCGTCAATAGGCCCTATTAACCATGACAAGAGAAGAGGTGCATAATCAAAATGTAAGAAACGTAAGTAGTTTGACTTTGAGTGACAAATTACTTCATTACACATAGGTGCACATGTTGTGTCCTCAGGGGAGCAACTTCTCGCAGCTGGTTCATGAAGATGTTTCATGTTATGGTGCCTGAAAAGTAATGTAATGATTAGCTGGCCTCATTATATCATGCAACACATGATACAATGTCGTGACAATGGTATGCCTCTTCCGTATGGCTGTTTAATCAGACACCTCATGTTGTTATATGACATGAACTTGATGGGATAGTCATCAATCACGTTAGGGTGGAATAACTTCTTCGGGAGAAAAACCATGAAGAAATGAATATATTTGAGGTCAATGGTGTGCGACAACTTGGAAGGCCTGACAACGAACATGAATAAGAACACGAAGACATCCATTGCCATAAGAACATGTTGCAAGCGATCATCCTTAACCCGAAATCCCCAATGATTCGACGATCATAACACAAATTTGAAAAGGGGGGGTGGGGATTCAAAATATACAAGAAAGTATGTCAAGCATGAGGTTGGATATCTACACTATCAACACAGCTTTGGGCTGAATCGAAGATAGACTTTATCAGCTTGAAGACAATGAAGAACATTGATCGTATGTTTATTGTGTTATTATTATTTTTTTATGTTGAACTTATTTTGATTCTCAGTTAAATTTAATGTGTTATTAGACATTATTTATGTTTGTAATTTTTTTTTAAATTCCCATGACACAACATCAGGTATCTCCATTTAGAATTCTAATGTAATGACTTCATCTATTGTGTTATTGTAATCACCAACTATTTCATGTTCATCCGATGTCTATTAATGATAAGCGAAAATTGTTATTTTATTTTCTTTGTTTTATTGTATACAAATTGAAATAAAAAATTATACATAAAAAATAAAATACAATTTTTTTCGTGTTGTTAGTTAATATTTCATAATATTTACAAACATATGTGAATTTTATTGTGCCAATATATTTAAATTGTACATTATTTTTAAAATATATAAAATATATAAACTATTCAAACTATTAATAATATTCATTATTTTATTACTATTATAATTATTAATATAATTATATACATACAATATATAATATATAAAATTAAATATTAGATAAATTTATTTAATAATTTTAAAAATATTTAATTATACTATTAATAACAACATAAAATTATAAATAATAATGAAAATAATAAAATAAAATTATAATATCCACAAAACATATATATAATACAAATAAAATAACAAATATATATATATAATAATAATAATAATAATAATAATAATAAATATTATTTTAATAATTTTTATATATTTAATAAATTTATTTCAATTTAACACAAAATTATTTTTTATCATATTTTTTAAATTTTTATTAAAAAATACAAATAATTATAGATGTTTTACATTAAAAAAATTTAATTAAATTGAATTAAAAAAAATATATTATAATTCATTATTCAAATATTTTTTAATAATTAAAATAAATTACAAATTACACTTTTAAAATAATTTATAAATTTTCTCTCACTTATCATATTACTCACAAATTTCAAAAAAATTATTTTAATAAATTGACTCTATCATAATTCAATATAAACAACTTTACATATTCTCTCTCAACTAGACTAATTTTCTTCCTTCCCTTCTCACAAATTTTCTTCAATCCAAACACATTAAGGAACACTAAGCGAACACAAGGGACAGCCAACCAGTAGCACCGGTGGCAAGGTGTGACGATAGCAGGCGCAGTTTAGTCTTTTAAGCGCTCCGTAGAGGTGCATATGGGAAAGTACGGGGCTGCAGAAAGAAATCGCCCCAATGCAAAACGCATGGCTACTCCTCGCCCGCACGATGGTGGTGGAACTGAATCGAAAGAGCAAGCAAAAATCACAGAACAATCCGAAATGGCGAAGCGAGGAACCTCTGATTCCGAATCCGAGGATGCTTCAATTTCAGGGTCAGAGTCCGAGGAGGCACAAACGATGGACAATGGGAAAAAGGGTGTGACTGAGTACGAGAAACAGAGGCTGTCGAGAATGGCGGAGAACAGAGCCAGGTTGGAGGCTCTGGGCTTGCCCCAAATGGCTCTCTCCTTGAAAAGTTCGCATCTTCACATCGCTAAGAAGGGAAAAGAGAAGAAGGCTGAAGAAGACGATGATGAAGAGTATGTACCCGAAAATGAGGGAGGACCCGATTCAAGTTCTTCAAGTGAACATGAGGAGGACCGTAAAGATGAAGACTTTGCCACTAAAAAATCTTCTGGGTCGCGGAAAAGGAAGGTGGGTCTTGTTTTTTTATAAATGCTGTTTTTCAGATATTATTTTGTGAAGGTATTTTGCAGTGTGGTTGTAAAAGTGAATGTGTTTTTTGGATGTATCAATTTTCTGATAAGTCTAACCATTAAAGCAATTTGACATGTTGCGAATAAGTTGTGTAACCATTGGTGCAACTACACAAGTTGGCCCTTGGCACTATGAGAATGAATTGTTTGATGATTACAATGGGAGTGCTAGTAATACATGGCTCTAACACATTCTCTACTATTGATTAATAGGTATTTGAAACTGCCAAATAATTAGAAGAGCTCATTAAATTATAAATGGGACCTAGAGAATTTAGTGATTTCTAATAATTTTGGTCATTAACAAAAATCAAAGAGTGTATTGCTTGCTTTTCTATAATTAATGTTAAAAAACATCTTAGAGTGTTTTGATTGTCATGAAATTGGGTTATTGGGATAGTTTTTTCCTTGTTTATTCCTTTGCAAAATTGGGCTACTTTTGTTGGTAAAAAGGTTTTATATTTTGATGTAGTCATTGTGTGGTTTGATATGAATAGTGAGATTTTTGCCATTGTGGGTTTCAGTTGTTAATGACTTATTGTGCATAGACCCTTTTCATCTGATTTGATAATTATTTTGACATTTACAATCTCAATCCTTTTGCGTAATACCAACTTCAGGTGAAGAACAAAGGTCTGAAAAAGAAAGCTGAGGTCTCTGGTAAGATGGATGCCAGTAATTCAAAGTACATTGATTATTATGACGATGATGAAGCTTTGAGGCAGGTAGTTTTGACGTTTATATTGTGTTGGTTTTGTTTGATTTACATCCTGATCATTTTGCCATGATGCTGAGTAGCATAATGCTATGAATAGAAGCATCTTAACTGTATGATGTGTGTCAATAATAGGCAATTGCTCTTTCCTTGCAAAACTCTGCCGAAGGTTCATATTTACCTGACCAGAATGTATTAAACATTAACAAGATTGAGGAAAAGGGAAACAATCAAACTCAAGAAGATAAGGGAAGAAAGAAGAACAAAAAATCAGTTAGTATTGAATTTGCTATTCAAATTATCGTTTTCCTTCCCTATAATTATTTTGTTTGTATTAAATTTTCTTTTCATTTTTGCTATTTAATTGTTTCAACATCATCAGTTTGCAAGTCGGCTGCAGCTCACGGAGGATGAGCTCATTGTACACTTCTTCCAACTTGATGGTAATTTGATAATATCTGCAAGCTGCTACTTTTTGTATGTTAATGACCAGGAATAATGGCTAGATATCAGTTGGGAAAATCATACTTATAAGTTATATATGAGATCGATCTATTATTCATCAAAGAGGAACTGTGTTTTATATCATGTCCATACAAAAATTGCACTTGTTGAGGTGATTGGAGTTACATGTAAGCCAACCATTTTGATAATTTTAATTAAATGGGGAACAATGATTTATTATTGTTGGAGATCACACATCGACTAACAATATATTCAAATTCTAGTATGCTAATCTCATTTTATTAACCGGTTTTGTAAGGTTGAATTAGATGTAAAATTTACTTTCTAAGATGATATCAAAGTTTATCTTAACTAGGTTTGTTAAATTTTATCATACCACCCATTATCGAGTTGTAATCAGATTATCCACAAATATCTATTCTTACGCTCAAGATGTTCACTCCTTGGCTAGATAGTGTGTTGAAAATGTCATATCAACTAGAGATTTAATCAAATTACAGTATATAAGTGAGTGTAAATTTCATTTTCTTAGTTAGTTTTATAAAATTGAATTAAGCTTGAAGTCTATTTTCCAAGAATCACTTTCAACTTTTTGGGCATTTAGAAAAAATAACTAACTTTTACAATGTTCACGTGATGTGCCGAGAAGCCACGTTCTTGCTCAAATAATGCTGTAGTTGATTGTTGTTTTATAAGCTATCGGTATGACTCCCTTTGTGTGCACTATTGATTTGAGTTTATGGAACTATTATTTCAATGTATAACTTCTTGCGTGTGTGGTGTTTGAAGTATGAAAGATTTATCATCAGTATAGTAGGCTTAAAATTCTGTTTTACTGGTAGTGAGGTAAATTTGATCCAATATACTTTCCCTTTTCGTTTTAAGTTAAACACAATACAAATAATTTTAATTATTTATTTAAGGGTTTTTGTGAATTTGGTTAATGTACAAGTGAACAAAGAAGCTTTTTCGCTATCTTTTTCTTTGCTTCTTTTAATTCATGCACAGGCTTATTGACAAGGGAAGTTGTGGCATGCAGAAGCTGGAAAAGGAACTATAAATGTAAGGGATTTACAAAGGGCAGCTACAGCTCATGATTTTTTATGGGAGGACAAAGAGCTAGTTGATATGATCCGCTGCTTCGATAGTGATGGAGATGGAAAGGTAAGGAACACAAAATCTTTCGCTGATTTTGTTATGTTATTTTGGCTGGAGGTCACGAACATTGAATAACCACAAGGCTTTAAAACTTTCAATCTGAATTTTGATGGGTAATCGCCAAATCTTTTTGAAGACTATAGCATAGATATGCACTATATGTAATTTATTCTTTTGATTCTTACACTTATCCAAATATGAATATGTTATTCTGACTGCAAGTTGTAGTTAATCTCTTTCACTTATATTTTCTTATAACATCCTAGTCCGTAAACATAGATCATCTTTCTTACATCTTAATAATACGAAAATTTTGGTGACTTTAATCCTTCGTGGAAGAGATTATCTATAATTTTTTTGTGCACTATATTTGAATTATATACTAAAACATAGTTTCTGTTGCAGCTAAGTCTCGATGATTTCCGGAAGATTACTATTCGTTGCAACATGATTAAAGAGTCTTGAAAATCTTGATAGAATCAAAGGTTAGAAGTAGAGATTTAGAGGGGGACTAGATGTACAGCCATTGAGTCTTTGTGCTCTCTTTGGTACCCCTTTGAGGGGGCAATTACTATCACTATAAGGACTGTCAAATATATGTATGCAGTATTCCTTCTTGTATCCCATTATCACTAATATATAATTTCTGTTGTACTATGTTGAATTCCCCCTTTTGTATCCTTTAAAACTTTCTTAAGATAAGTCTTCATTTTTAGAGTAAAAATCTACTTCAGCAATCTCTAATTTGATGTCTTTTCAATATCCAAAGCGTTTTTTTAATAACTATTTTGTTTTGGTGTCATGTAGCCTTAGATATTTTGGTCTAAGTGTGAAAGCCTGATGGTGAATAAAAGGGAAGCTGTTTGGAACCAGAAAGATTCATGTTGATGAGTGGTGAGAATATTTTGCATTAGGGTATCTACTTTAGTATCTTACATTTTGGCATAAGTCCTTGTTGCTTCTACCATTTTCTTTTCATTTTTTCATTTCAATTTGTCTGGAAAATGTGTACCCAACTATGCAATATACTTTCATCTGTGCATATTATTTTCATTTGGATAAGTTAGAATCACCCGAAACAAAATGTAAAAATCTGTTTGGGTAGACTTGTTAGTAATACTTTTAGGAAAATAAATGAATTCAGATATTTTTTTACAAATTAAGACTAACTTATAAAAGTTAAAGTTACGACTTTCGAGAAACTACTAAGAATTAAGAAATCATATTTTAAAATTTGTTTTTCATAAAGTAAGAGTATTTATAATACAAAGGTTATAAAAAATTCTTAAGAAATTTTATTTTATTTAAAGTGAATTTTATCCTATTATATTACTTTAATCATGTTCCGAAAAAAACTTTCTTATAAGAACATGCTATTAACATCTCTATGCGAATAAACACACTTAACAACAGCTAGGAATTATAAAAAGTGGTGATTCTGAAACAAATTATTATCTTTTCCTTAGTTCTTTGGAAAAGTAAAATGTTTTGCTGTCATCTAGATCAGTTTTTTTCAATCTCAGCAGATTCATTCCTCGGAGACACGTACCAAATCGCATGTATACTTGATACAAGGGATGGCAAATCAGCTAGCTTGGCTCCGTTTTGTTTTGACCTTCCTCTCACTGATATGTATTAAGTAACGTGTTCTGTTAAATGGTAGATGACTAGATCAGGCTAACGTGTCACTTTATAATTTTTTATTTATTTATTTGGTTGTAGTCTTTGATAAATAAATATGCAAGAAAAAACAATAAATTGAATTCAATTTTAATATTTTGATGTAAGATGGTTTAATGTCTAACAAAATAAAATAAATATTAACAATACCTCTATAAATCAAATGATGTATAAAGAAATTAATGTAAATAAAGTTTTATATAAAACATTGTCCATAACTAATTTTAATTCCAAAAGCTTGAAATTTATCTTTAAAAATTTTAAAAATAAAAATGGGCGAGCTAGGTTAGCCCTGTCTTTGACCTATTAAATTGACGGATTATGAGGACTGAACCAATACAGATTAGCCAAATTTAAAAGGTTGATTTGTTACGAACTGATTTGCTGGATCCGATCTACTTTATCATCCCTACTTGATACTCTTAGAAATAAAACTCTCTCTATATATTATAGAAAGAATTATAAGCAAGCTTGTTAGTTTATATCACAAACTATTCTCTCTAAAGATTAATAATATCAACAAAAATAAGAAAACTTCAAAAATAAATTATTATATCGAGAGAAAGGATACATACATATAAGATACACATATCCTCACCTTTTTACATAATAAAAAAATTGATAAAAAATAGTTAAGGAAGAAGAAGAAAAATAACATATAAAGAACAAAAAAAGCACGGGTTCAATCAGAAATCATCAAATATTTATCCTTGCGTTCAACTGAGCTATCAACAACTAAACATGACCACTTCCTCACTCAAATTTAACAATTAAATTTTAAAAAATATTTTAATTATTTAATAAAAACCTATAATAACTAAATTAAATTTACCCGAATGAAACTAAGTTTGAAGTTATCAAATATAATACAGAATTTGAATTTGATCAAATAAAGATATAATTTAATTTGATTAAAAGTAGTAAAATATACAGAAACAATAAAAATATTTTTTAATTATATATTACTATATAATAAATTTATTAATTATTATAATAACTATATTAAAAATTAAATCAATAATAATTTATAATTAAATAATAGTGTAAAACTATACACCTTCTTGTACCTTATATCTATTTTTTTACTTCCCTTCATTTGGTAATTCTACTATTTATTCTCTCGTGATATATAACTATAATATTTATATTGAAAAAACTAATATTTGTTATTATCTATAATAATGGGTAGAAAGTATGAGTAACCACTTATAAACTCATATGTCTAATAATTCTAAAACTTAAAATTGCATTTTTTATTATAAAATTTATTATTAATCTTAATAGTTATATTATATATTATTTATATAATATGCATTATTATATAATTTTAAAAAGTGTATATCCAATCTTCTTAGCAATTGTATCATGTCACACTATTTTCAACCTCCCTTCTATATACTACTAGTGGCCCACGCAGTGATTTCTCTAAAATTTTATATTTTAATTATAATATTATAATATTAAAGAAAGAAAAGAAAAACATTACATTCTATTTGACATTCTAATTCTAAAACGTAATATATTAAAATTGATAATCTAAAACGTAATATGAGTTCTATTATAATTTATAAATTAAAATTACATCAATTCTCAATTACATAATCTTAAGATTGGTAATGAGTTCTATCATTTATAAGTCAAAATTCCATCAATTCTCAATTACATAATCTAACAATAGATGAGTTCAGACATTTTACAAATATGCAAGTTTTGGATCTTCTGTAATGTTACAAAAATAATTGAAGAACATGTATTAAATAAGCAATTAATAAAATATATCAACTAAATATACCTTTTATTTCTTTGAAATTTTATTTTGATGTATGAGTATGTTTAATTGTTTTTACAACTGCAAAAATAAAAGATATTCTATCTTTCATATAGAATATGAATATCGCGTAGTAATGAAGAATCAAAATTTAGAAATAATATATTGGTGTAGTTGCCTTGTTATGCATGTTAACCCTATCGAAGGTAGTGAATCCATCCTTATTAAGACAACAAGTCAAAACTTAAAATATATAATCCTACATGTATGCATTATTTTTTGAAAACATAGTATATTGACTTCCTATTATTAAATAAACACTTTTGATATAATGCAATAGATGGTGAATTAGAGCAAGTGCTGTAAGAGAAATAATGCAGTAGATTCATAACTTTTTCATAATGTATACAATAATTTTGCAACAATTTGAAGGAAAAAGTAAAATAATTTTCATAATAAGAGTTCCAAAATATGATGTATTGGTAAATATACTACATTTATTAAAGTTTTGTGAGAGAATATCACTCAGTCACACAACAAAATAGTTTGAAAAACAATACAAAATGGAGTACATAGCTACTTTTTTTTAACTGCCATAATATGAGTGTTGAGCAATATGATATTTGTTCTCGTCGGCTGACCTGGATCGGACTTTGGTGGTAGACTCCGGGCTGACTTTCTTTTTTGTTGTTGCTGCTTTGAAATGCTAATAATGCACAGTGCGAGGAGCTCAACTTGTTGATTACACTCCGATGACCAAGTCAGTGAGAGCATATAACTATCAATATCTAAATACAAAGTAACTGTATGAGTGTAGTCTTGCAAGATTGAACTTACTTTTGCTCATGGTCTCAAGCCCCTTCTATAATTTTCATAGACCTCCCTTTAGGAGTTTAACAAACATAAAAATATTCTGTTAATATATCCCTTTATTCTATGGGTACAGGCAACATTATCTCTAAGTGTTTATTTTGATTGAGATTTACAATAATATTTGTGCTTAACTAATTCAGTTATTCTTTTTGTTATAATCAATGCTTAACTAATTCAGATATTCTTTATGTTATTTTTACTTTAATTATCTTTTCAATATGAACTCCCAACTGTTTGGACTGACCTTCTGACTCATCATTGAGCTTACCATTTATCTTGGGTCGAGCCAGGTACCTCCCCAAATTGACTTGACCAGGCAAGTTAACACATCTAAGTGCTCGAGTCGGAGCCCCGAGCACGTCCGAACAGTACACAACCCCCAACCTCGAGCCGAGCTTGGCGAGGCGAAGAGACTTACCTGCATTGGCGAATGACATGATGTTTCTCTCAGAGAGTAGCTGGGATGCGATTTTCGAAGCGTCTTTTGAAAAGACGTCTCACCATACTTAATATTGTACGTACATGTGGCACCTCATCAACGGTGTGGAGACCCTACCATTTCGACTTGCCCTTTTCAAAATTAACACTCTTCCCTCTTCGAACTCACTGCTCTCGCTTTCTCACTCTTGTGCAAAACAAAATTCTCTTCCCATTCGCTGCACCACCTTGCACCGTCGTGCCTCATCGGGAAACAGGTATGTTTCCTCCGTACAAAATTCTATTAAACGGTGGTGAATATCATTTGTTACAGATTTCAATTAGAACAATGCACCTTGCTATACTTCAATTCAACTTATTCTATATATAATTTTCCAGAACTGGATTCGTATTCCATTTTTGTTTATATCTTAGTTGCTTTCAAAGATGGATTATAGCTCTGCTTATCCTTGGGCGAAGAAGGTATTTCTTAAAGAAACTTCTATTTACAATTCCCGCTTGAGAATTAGGGAGTTAAGGGAGTTGGGGGCATTAAGTAAGAAAGATGAAAACTTAGTAAAAGTCGTAGCCTGTAGGGAGGGTGAGCCTATATGTAGTGACGAGTCATTAGACCTTAACAGGTTGTTCTGCTTTTTCTATGCTACATTTTTTACTAAAGTCTTATTGTGTCTTCCCCTATCGATCTTTGAAAAAGAATTGTTAACCAAGCTAAATGTGGCTCCCGCCCAGCTGCATCCAAACAGTTGGGCATTTATCTGAGGTTTCATTATTTTGTGTTCCCAGCTCAGCATTTTGCCAACTGTGGAAGTTTTCTTTTACTTTTTCGAGCTCAAACATTCTGGTCGTCAACTATGGGCTTCCTTAAACGGTTCTCCTGGGAGGGGTTTGCTTACCCTTTTTCAGTCTTCCTACAAAAAGTTCAAAGGCCGATCTATCAAGGTCTGTGCTTCGGCCGAAAATCCATCTTTACTAGATGGCTTCCTTTGTATTGGTCGCCCAATCCCCGATTCTAGAGTGCTTGGTGTCTGGAAGACCTGTCCCCAAGGGAACGAGGTATCTACAAATTTCTTAAGAACCTCAAAGTCATCTTCGACATGCCAACACTTTTGACAAAGAGTACCTCCCGGGCGCTCGCAAGGCCTACATTTGTATACCCCTCTTAAGCCCTACCTCTTAGAAGAACCCTTAACTCATAAATTCTGAAACTACTTTGTTTATTTTGCAGAGAATATGCTTTCTAACATTAGCAAAGCCGAGCTGGCCAAGTGCGCCAAGAAGATTAGGGAAGTTGCGCATAAAGACACTTTACAAAAGAAGAAAATCTCAACTGGTGTTGTTCGTGTCCAATCCGAATAAGACGAGTGCTCTACCTCGGGTCCTTTCTCGAAGAGGAAAAGATTATTCTTGAGCATTAGATATCATTCAAAAATTCTGATGTAAACCACTCAGCTTGAACATTTGTTATTCATCAAATTCGCAAGGTGTGTCTGAACTTAAATAACTAATTTCTTCTTCAGGGATTAATCATAAGATAAACTCATTAATTTGGTCCACACATTCAGTAGTAGGACAGAGTATTGCACCATCATAAAAAATTTCATCAGAGGTTAGATTTTGTATGAAGCCAGGATAAACAAATTCAACCAATTTAAATAAAGGTTGTTCAATATTTTCAATTAAAAGCCCTTTAGGTATTTCAATGGTTGCTTCACTAACTTCATTTAAGTCCATATCTCCATCTCCAATCTGAAGGATCCAATCATTGAACTCTTTTGATTTCTATTGTAGTTTGGAGTGATTTCTTAATGCTTAATCTCATATTCTCTGTAAGTTTCAAGACTTTGCAATGTTTCCATAACTCGGAGTAGTTTATTGTTGCCATGACAATGTCATATCTTGATCCATTTTTGACAATAGGTAGGATTTCTCTAAAATATCCTCCAAATACAATGACTTTACCGCCAAAAGGTTTATAAGCATTTTCTTTACTTTCAACCCTCATAACGTCCATTTGAGTTCTGTCCAGACTTCAAAACATAGCCCATTCATCATTGGAGCTTTGTCCCACATAATTAATTTAGTTTCAATCAACAATCTCACACGAAGACTTCCTTGAGGTATGTTGCAGGTTGATTCTTCATTTATTAACAATGGAATACAAAATGTAGAATGAGTTGTTTTCTCTCCTGGAAGTAATTAAGAAGCGATACCGCTAGAAGCTACATTCAACATAATCAACCTTTTTGATCTAATGGCAGTGGAAAAAGTTCTCCACATAAAAGTTTTTCCCGTGCCACCATATCCGGAGAAGAAAGAAAAATCCCCAACTTCGGAGAGTATTGTTGTCATGATATTCTCATACACATCCACCTGCTCAACAGTTAGAGATTGAAAAAAAGAAGAGTTCATTTCAGACATGCTCATTTTGTCATAATTTAATTCATCAATAATGAATCTATTCACATAAATAAAAGAATATGAATGAATGGGTTGTGGTAGACGGCTAAAGTCTTTTAAAGACTTACCATTTGAAATTAATAATTCTTCTACTTGTAGAAGAAAATGGTTTGTAATTCAGCATCCTCAATTCGAAGACCTACAAAAAACAGATATGTCATATAAGGTATTTATAAACTTTGAAACACCAAAAAGGTTTATACCTGGTAGCTTTAACTCCTTTTTTTTATACAATGTCATCTGATAACAACTTCCAAGTATTGTTCCCCACTTCATCAGGTATGGACATAGTATTCATGAGTAACAGGGTAACAAACAATCTTCTCAACTGAATTCCTAAAGCAAGGTTGTTGGCTTCTACAATGACATCAATAAATTCTTTATCATCTGCCAATAGTCCCATTGCATAAAAAGCCTATTTATAATGTTTTGTAAATTACCCCATTAACAATCTTGATATTATCATAATTAGAAAAACCCTTTTTATAAGTCAACAATATTCTCAAATAATATATATCTCATAACCCATGAGGAACATATGTAAGCCTTCCAATACTAAAACCCATCTTCCTCGGCATCCATTCTCTTTGTTGTGCCATCCAAACAAATTGGCTTGGATATTCATAATAGGTCAAATGTTGGCCCAACGAATTTTTATCAGCCTCAAACCAAGATAAATACATTGTTCTTTTATGTTTATTTCTGTTCAAGATTTCATCAATTTCATCATGGTCTTTAAAGAAAATAGGTTGTTCATATAACAGATAAAATGTCAACCTTTGAACTATAGGCCATCTATGATGAATATCATCGAAGAATATTCTCCAAACAACTTCACATGGATATATATATATATATATATATATATATATATATATATATATATACAATTATAATATTGTTTAATTTCATCTATAACTCGGGTCTCAGTAGAGTCTTTAACAGTATTAGTAATTTTCAAAATTGATTTATCTGGACCTTTGTTGACATATTTAAACAAATACTTCATTGAATTTGATTTATTGCAATATTCAGTGTTAACATGGGCATGGTACCTCGGTAGTAGCAATGGACTATATGACACAATATTTCTATTGTCTAACTTAATTCCATTGTTTTCAATGGATATTTCATTATCTCCAAATCTGTGTGAATTGCTTGAAGGCCTTGCCGCTACTTGTGTGTGTGGGTTATGGGTAGTTTGAATTTGTAAATTCACTCTTAGTTAGGATCCAAAGTTGGTTTAATCAAATCCTTTTGAAAAAAGAGTGTTTTACAAAGAAGTGGAAAAACAACTAGTTTTTTTATCGTTTCAATCAGTTGTTTTACACTTAGTGCTTTTGAAACACATTTTGAGAAAGTTTGAAATTGGTTGACTTTGTTGTCAAACTAATTCAATCGGTTGTTTCAACATTTCAACCATTTTTTTTAAAATCCTTAACAGAATATGTTAAGTTTGGTAAATCTGTTTTAATTGATTCAAAACTAATTTGGCCCGTTCATTAAATGTTTTTAACAACCTTTTGGAGTTTAAAATAATTAGTTTTATGCTCTTGGTAGTTAGATATCAGATTAAAATCTTTCAAATTAGTTTTCTCCAAGATTTACTTCAAGGTTTGGATTGATTTGTCTAAGAATGGAATAAGTCTGCTTTGTAACTTTTGAATTCAATTTGTATCAGGTGTGATCAATCCTTTTTTCTCTCTTGAATACTGTAATTCTGTAAATGTGTTGTGTATAGATCCAGAGCGTGTTCTGTGATCTGTAGTGTGTTGTTTGCCAAAGGAGGTGTGTGTTCTTGAAAGGTTCAAGATCACCTCTTTTGTGAGTGGTTTGTAATCAAGGTTGTTGATTGCTTAGTGGAATACCAGTGCTTTCTAGGGATTGGATGTAGCTCTTGGTATAAGAGTAAACCAGTATAAATCTGCAGTGTGATTCTTTCTATCCTTAATCTCATTTAAATCTATCTTGGCTTGTTTTTATTAACTGCTGCTAAAAACAACTGGTTGAGTCGCATAAACAACCAGTTGAATTTCTGGAAACAAAATAAAAAAGATTTGTTTCTTGGCTAACTTGATTCATTTCTCTTTGATTCTTCATTGGCTTTCTCTATACCTTCAAAGTTTGCGAAAATATTTTATAAACAATTCATCCCCTCTTGTTTAAGGCCTACAATTCTAACAATTGCATCAAGAGCTAGGATCTTGAAAGTCATTCAAGTTTTGATAAAAAAAATTTGTTTTCATGGTTGATAAACTATCTTTTGGGGAATGTGCATCTATTAAAAGAACACCTCTGTGTTTTGGTATAAATTACCAGTTCTGGAAGGTAAGGATGAAGATATTTGTAGAATCAATTGATAAAGGTATTTGGAATGCAATTAAAAATGATCTTTTTGTTTCTATGCTTGAAAATGATAAAGTGATTTCTAAAACACCTTGGTCCCAATGGGTTGAGCATGAAAGCAAAAAGGTTCAATATGATTGTATTGCAAATAATATTATTACATCTGCCTTAAGTTCTGATGAGTTTTTTAGGGTGTCTCAATGTGAATCAACAAAGGAAATGTGGGATACACTAGAAGTCATTCATGAAGAACAAGTGACGTGAAGAGAGCAAGGAAGCATGCTCTCATCCAATAATATGAGATGCTTAGGATGCAGAAAGGGGAGACAATTACTGAGATGCAAAAGAGGTTTACCCATATTGTCAACCACCTCATGAGTCTTGGAAAGATGTTTGAAAAAGAGGAACTCAACATCAAAATCCTCAAGTGCCTAGACAGATCTTGACAGCCCAAGGTCACTGCTATCTCTAAGTCTAAGGATTTAATCTCTATGACCACTGCCTCACTGGTCGGGAAGCTCAGAGAACATGAGTTAGTGATGAAAAGGCTGAATGTTCAAGAAAATGAGGATAAGCATGTGAGGAACATTTCCCCGAAGGCTGCTGGACACAAAAATAGTCAAGACTCAAGTGATGACAGTGGAAGAGAAACACTAAGCTTGTTGACCAGGAAATTCAGCAAATTCTTGAAGAAAATAACAACAATAATCAATCTTCCAACAGGTATAATAACAAGAAACTCAATCATTTTAACTATAACAAATATACCTGCTTTGGTTGTGGTGAACAAGGACATATTAAAGCTGATTGCCCCAATAATGAGAGCAAAGAAAGAGCAGCAAGCAAGAAAGGTTAAAAAAAGGCAGAGCTAAGAAAACCTACACTGCTTGGCAGATAATGAAGTTTCTTCATCTAGTTCATCTTCAGGAGGTGAAGAAGCTAATCTCTGCTTAATGGCCAAGGGAGAATCTATCATGAGCTGTGTAAGTTCCAACACTTTAATTAATTTTCAAAGCTATAGCCAACTTCTTGATGCTTTCAAAGAAACTCATGTAAAAGCTAATAGATTGACTTTTTTTTTAACAATCGATTGAAAGACTTGAATAATTGGCTGGAAAATAGAGTCTAAACACTGGAAGAAGAGCTAGAAAATTCGAAAAATGATTTTGAAAATCTGGAATTGATTTACAAAAACTCTTCTTGCATGTGTGACTCAAGTGTTTGAGAAAATTGTGAATCTCTTGAAAAGAAGGTTCACTATCTTGTGAAAACTGTGGATAAGCTTTCAAAAGAAAAATCAAAATTTTGAAACTGTTTTGGCATCTCAAAATTGTGTTTTTGGAAAATTTGGATTAGGTTTTAATCCACAGAGCAAGAAAAGTGGTGTTTCAAAGCCTTATTCAACAATCAGGGAAAAACAACCGATTGGAAAGTCGAAACAACCGGTTGTTTCATGCTTTTACTATATGAGAAAGGGTCATTATGTCAGATTCTGTAAAGTTAGAAAGTTTTATGTTCCTAAAGGTATTCTTAAATGGATTCCTAAGAATTCTAGGGATTCAAATGATCCAATTAATGCCAATGGACCCACATTTGTAAGCGGACAAAATCTTGCTACTTGATATTGTTTTTGTGCAGGTACTCTTAAAGACCAAAAATCATTGGATTAAATCAAGTCACAAAGGGAATGATCAAAATTGGATTTTGGAGTACAACTCTTAGTTGCACACTGTTCTTGAGGGTCTTGCGGAATTTATTCTTGACTCATGTACTATGGTTCTGTAATTGAAAACATTGAACTTATTTCTTTAATTTTGTGCATTTTATTCATTTTTTTAAGTATCTCTCTTTTTCATTTTCACACAAAAATATGTGTGTGCAACATTCTGTATTTTCATCTCTGTGAAAGCTTTTGAATTGTGAAAAATCATAATTGTTGTCACAGAAAAACAACCGATTGTTTCATCCCTGACAACATTTCATTAAAGCTATTTTAAGTCTTTGTGCATTGTTTCAGTTGCTGACTCTTTCTCAAAGTTGATATGAGTCAAAATTGCTTTTATTATGGTCTTGAATTCGGGTTGTTTGGAAGTTATTTTCATCATTAATGGAATATATTCCATATCTTATTGAAAATTTAAGAAATTTAATGACTAGTCAAATATGCATGTGCTGGTTCTGTGCATTCTGTTTGAAAGCTGACATGTGCCAGTATTCTTTCCGAACGGATTCTTTTTGCTTTGAAAAACAACTTCTAAAAGCCAATTTCGTTGACTGCTTTTACTACTTATATAATTGTGCCTATTTAAGTTGTTTTCTCTCACAGAATCAACCCATTATTCTCTATGCTCTCATTCTGAAACTACTGTCTTCTTCTACCTCTCTGAAATTTCCTCCTTTCTCCATGGATTCAACACCTCCTTCCTCCAAAAGAATGAAAACCCGTGGAGTGAAAAGGGGTGGGTGCCTTGAAAAATAGTTTTCTGGAAAAGATGAAAAGATTGAAAAAATACCTACATGAAACAAGTAGGAAGACTATCAACAATCCAAAGCTCATTTCATTCAACTGGTGGAAAGAACAAAAACTATCGGAAGTGAGGGATCTACTAAAAGAACAACAAGTGAAAAGGTTCCTAGAAATGTTTGGAAATATCTACCCAGACCTTGTGAGAGTATTCTATACTAATCTTTAAATTGTTGGTGACAACCTCTCCTCACATGTGAAAGGGGTTGATTTGGAGATTATTCATGAAGTTTGGACTACCATTTCTGGATTGAAGTATGCTGGATTGAGGATAAACAAAGGGAACATTGGAGTGGTTGAGGAATTCAACAAAATGCAGTTCTATAGAAGCTGTTTGAAGAATCCACAATCCAAAGTAAGAAACTTCTTTGTGGGAGGTTTGAGGCTAAATGAGTGGCTTATGGTTTTCATTGTTACATGGATGTTGACTCCATGAGGAAGCAATCACTTTGTGCTGACCGAGGAAGATCTTGTTTTCATTTACTGCATCATGCACAATGTCAAAATAAATTGGATCCATATCATCAAAGAACATATGTTGAAATCCATGAGGTTAAGGGATTACCACTATCCATATGCTATCCTTATTTCTAAATTTCTTCATTACTTTGAAGTTGATCTTGAGGAGGAGCAATTCGAAGTGGTCAAAACGTCACATGAAGACAATAATGGCTCCCTTAGCAAGATGGGTTTCACCAAAATTGGTGGAAAGTGGGTCAGCAATGATGGTGATCAAGCTAGATCCTCAAGTGGAGCTTATGCTGGAGATGGTGGAGAAGAGCAAGCTGATATTGCTGCTACAGGTGGTGATGTTGATGTTAGATTCCAAGTTGGAGATGATGATGTTGGTCCAAGTGCTGGAATCATGGGAGAACGCATCACCTTTATGTCTCCATTTGAAAGATTGATGCTGAAAAGGATGGATAACTTTGTTGATGAACAAAGGAGTTATCATGAGTTATGTGTGGCACGTTTTCAGAACCTCGATGCGTAGATTGAAGCTGTTCAAAATCAACTTTCTGAGCTACAATACGACAAAGATGACTGAAGTCTTTTAGTGCTTTACTTTCTTATTCTGTGCTAATCTGCTAGATAATTTTTTATGCTATTTTAATTCGTTCTTCTATTATATTTGTGAAGAAAAATAGGGGGATAATTATCTGGTTTGTATGCTGCTACATATCTGTTTTAATCTGGTTTAGTATGTTGCATAAACTCTGATTGTGCACCTCATTCACACTGGTTTTTCACACTGATTTTGCTGGTTTTCTTTATGAAAATCACATGGTGTAAACTGGTTCATTGGTGCTAGAGAAACCTGGATATGATTGCTCTCTAGTACATGCATTTTGTTTGTTTTGCAGGTACTTTCAAATTCAGTAGAACAACACAAGCAAACCAGGGATTTGTCTTCATCAAATAGGGGGAGATTGTTGAACAAGAGCTTTGAAGTCTCCAAATCAGTGTGGATTGCTTAAAGGCCTTACTGCTTCTTGTGTGTGTGGGTTTTGGGTAGTTTGAATTTTTAAATCCACTCTTAGTTCAGATCCAATGTTGGTTTAAATCAAATCCTTTTGAGAAAGAGTGTTTTACAAAGAAGTGGAAAACAACCAATTGTTTTATCGTTTCAATCGGTTATTTTACACTTAGTGTTTTTGAAACAGGTTTTGACAAAGCTTGAAATTGGTTGACTTTGCTGTCAAACCAATTCAATCAGCTGTTTCGACATTTCAACCGATTATTTTTTTAAAATCCTTAACAAAATTTGTTAAGTTTGGTAAATATGATTTAATTGATTCATAATTGATTTGACTTGTTCATTTAATGTTTTTAACAACCTTTTGGAGTTTAAAATAATTAGTTTTACGTTCCTGGTAGTTGATATCAGATTAAAACCTTTCATATAAGTTTTCTCCAAGATTTACTTCAAGCTTTGGATTGATCTGTCTAAGATGGAATATGACTGCTTTGCAACTTTTGAATTCAATCTGTATCAGGTGTGATCAATCCTTTTTTCTCTTTTGAATATTGTAATTCTGTAAACGTTTTGTTTGCAGATCCAGAGGGTGTTTTGTGATCTGTAAGGTGTTGTTTGCCAAAGGAGGTGTGTGTTCTTGAAGGGTTCAAGATAACCTCTTTGGTGTGTGGTTTGTAATCAAGGTTGTTGATTGCTTAATGGAGTACCAATGGTTTTTAGGGACTGGATGTAGCTCTTGGTATAAGAGTGAACCAATATAAATTTGTTGTGTGATTCTTTCTATCTTTAATCTCATTTAAATCTGTCTTGGCTTATTTTTATTAAGTGCTGATAAAAAAAACCAGTTGAATTGCATAAACAACCGATTGAATTTCTGGAAACATAATAAAACAGATTTGTTTCTTGACTAACTTGATTCCTTTCTCTTTGATTCTTCATTGGCTTTCTCTATACCTTCACAGTTTGCAAAAATATTTTATAAACAATTCACCCTCTCTTGTTTAAGGCCTACAATTCAACATGGATATCCATCCTCATCAATTGTAGTTGATAATTTAAATTTCTTGGTGTAAAATTTCGAACATCTACCATTATTCATGCGAGTTGAGCTAAATTGAGATGCTCCACATGGACCATGTATCATGTAGGTTGCAACTGCCTTTGACAATTTAGGTTATAAATTTGCATGCGGTAATTATGGCGAAATGACTCCATCAATATCCCTTGGACTTTCTAACTTTTTCGCTCCATCCAACCACAATAATATATGCGCATGAGGCAATCCCCTTTTTTTGAAATTCCATAGTGTTCATACCTATAATAGTAATAAAAAGAGTTGTTTAATAATTAATAAAGACAATATCACATAATAGTTATAAATAGAGAATTATGTCATTACTTGCATTAACTTTACCAAAATATTCATTTTTTTAAATCAGTCAGCAATTGATCTAATTTCATTTTGAATACTCTGCAAACTATGTATGGCCTATCAGTAACAGTTAACCCTTTTGAGCTAAGGAAGTCACATATTTCAGACCATTTTACATTGTAGGTAATAGTGATAAAAAATCAAGATATCCAAATATTTTACAAATGGCCATAGCGTATTGGCAATTGTTGAACATGTACCTCATTTCGTCTATAAATGATGCAGGTAAAACTATACTCTTGCCAATTGAAGAAGATTTGGTTTCTCCTCCCATCATTGCTTCTTATACACCATGAAGAATATCACAACGTATTGTTTTTTGCTTTCCTCTTATGAAAGACAATCTTTGAGTTTCAACCATAGTATATGAATCAACTAAGAATTGTTGAAACAATCAACTTGAATGGACTATGTTTCCAAACTCAACAATTTTTTCTTGATTTCTAAATGCAATAAATTTCTTAAGGAAATACAACTTCTTTTACGTTGTTGACTATTACTTCCAGAATCTCGTATTAGAATATCTTCTTGATACTCATCCTCTCCAAAAGGGAATATTAATGGATATTGTAATGGGATGAAGGTTGTATGTATCTCATGGAGTCTCAACAATTGCCCAAAATTCTTTTCACTATAATATCTCGTCCTACATCCATGTTGCTCATATCACACACAATTAACATTGCTATTTCAACATTTGTAGGGGTATTGTAGGCTCTTGGGTCTTTTTATGGGTCTCTAAATAACCTCAATCCAAAATTTGAATGTACATTGGTATCTACAAAATGTCTGACCCTTTTAAGACTCCGTGCCAGAACATTATGGTCATTAATCATCTTAGTAAGATCTTCAATCAATGATCTATCAAACTTGGACTCTTTGAATTTGGACCTATATAAAAATAATAATAAAATATATAATTAAGAATTATTTCATAACTCAACTTGGTTAAGTTAAGGTAATTGTGAATATAAGACATACTTAAAGTGAGAAAATCTGTTTGATACTTCATTTTGAGTACCATATATGTACAATTGCACAAACCTAGGAGTTGATCCACTATCAGGCAACAAGCTTCCAATCCTATGATAATTTTGTCCTTGCAGAATAAATTGAGGAGGTCTAAATTCATCATTTACAAAAGAATGAACCTTTCCTTCAATTGAAGTAAATGAAAACATATTGTTGTAACTTCTAATATTTTGTAAATAGTGTTGACTTCGTCTATCTTCACCATCTAATAACTGTAAGAGCAATTTAGGAGGTTGTTGTAGAAAATGAAGTTGGATTTTTTTCCTTTTTCAACATATAAAGAAATCAACCTTTATATAAGTGTTTGTTTTCTAAGATCTTTCTTCATACCACACCTCAGTCAGACAATATTCACATTGAATAGAAGGTTGTCCCAATACAACAATATCTATTTTGAAAAAGTTAAGGAAGGTTCTATATTTAGAAATAAAATATATATGTAATATATTTGCATGTGGAAGTTACAGTTTTATAAATGCACCTTCATTTTCAGGTTTTTGAATACAATTAAGATGTTTTAACAAAACAAAGTAAAACATAAATGGCTTTAAAAAAATTAAATAATTTAATATTAAGATGTAATATTTTAGATTTCAGGAATAACAAAAGAAATTACCATTATTTGTTTGATTTTGCACATCTTTGTCGAAATTCAAGGTCTTAGTCACTGATTTAAGGATCTCAACAATTTATCGACCTCTTATCTATGTTTAATGTGTTATTAACTTCATAATCTAAACATAAATATAGATCGATGGTGCTTCCAACACATACCCTTCCTCCAACTGAATTACCTGGACAAAATACGTTAATAATGGTAACTAACAAAACTAAAACATATGCTAAGTAACAAAAGTAAATATGAAATTCACATTTAGTTTTTACAATCTTAAATAAAACATATTCAATTATAACATTGGATAACTAACAAAAGTAAATATCAATTTCACATATATTTTTCGATCTGAAATAATATATATATATATATATATATATATATATATAACACAGAACTGTAAAAGAATATATAATAAGTAAACATCAACACTCTCTGATGTGAATGCAATAGCAAGAATACATGATTCTTTGACATTCTTAGGAACAACTTGAGTTGGTCATGAATTGGCACTTTAATTAGAATTGGATCAATGTTCTAATTCAAGAACTCACCAAG